>Ga0214917_10001432_pt1 | contig 30547 bp, 27 predicted proteins | sample LL_1208_BB_MetaG_FD_177983 | JGI IMG/M metagenome (GOLD analysis project Ga0214917, IMG submission 177983) | Freshwater microbial communities from Lake Lanier, Atlanta, Georgia, United States - LL_1208_BB | ecosystem: Environmental > Aquatic > Freshwater > Lake | place: USA: Georgia | collected... | reverse complement strand
CTCCTCGGTAATGTAGGCCAGTTATGTCCATGACTGGTGCACTCGATAGCGAAGTTTCTGCATTCCCATCCTTCGCACAAGAGTTACGTGATCGCTCTGATGAGGATCTCACCGCGCTCTTTTCGCTCCGCCCCGATCTCATCACGCCAGTCCCTGCAGATATGACCGCCCTTGCTACTCGCGCAACATCAGCGCCCTCACTACTTCGTGCGCTAGAAACCCTCAATCAATGGCAATTCCAAGTATTAGAAGTATGCGCCGCGCTCTCTGATCCCTTCACCACTAAAGAAGTTATTGCCCTCAGTGAGAAATCCGCGGAAAAAGTAGTGCAGCATCTTCATAACATCGCTCTTCTCTATAGAGATGGCACTGGCTATCGCATGCCGCGCGCCGTTCGCGACATTCTTGGAAACGAACCGGCTGGTCTTGGACCACAATCAGGATCGCCGATTGATTTCAAAGTTATTGCTAAAGCACCGAAAGCTGCCCAAGAAATCCTCACCAAGTTAACGTGGGGACCGCCGCGTGGCCAAGTTGGAGATATTCGCAAAAAAGGTACGCCGATCAATTGGCTACTAGAAAACCAACTTCTGATTCCGATGGATACATCGACTGTTGCACTTCCACGTGAAGTTGGAATTTTCTTACGCGGAAATAAAGTCCACCAAGAACTACTTCCCACCGAACCTAAGCTTCAAGGTCCGCAAGTAAAGAACGTTGATATCGAACGCGCATCCCTTGCATCCATCGCAAACACTTTACGTTGGGTACAAGAACTCCTTAACTTCTGGTCAGAAGAAACTCCAACCGCTCTCCAATCTGGCGGTCTTGGCGTCCGTGATCTTAAGAAAGCTGCCGAACATCTTGGTGTTGAAGAAGCATGCGCAGCATTTGTCGCTGAACTTGCATACCTCGCTGGAATTCTTAACGTTGAAGCCGATGGTCGAATCCTTCCCTCCACACTCTTTGATCTCTGGCAGAACAAAGAACCGGAAGATCAATGGCGCGATCTCGTCTCACTCTGGAAAGTCACCTCACGCGTCGCAGGCCTTGTGGGTCGCACCGATTCACGCCACATCACCGCACTCGGCACCGAACTTGATCGCAGCAATGCCGCGCTCATCCGAAAGCTAGTTCTAGAACTCATCCTCGATAACCCTGGCATCGCACCTACCGTTGAAAGCGCCCAGAAAGCAGTCTTATGGCGCTATCCGCATCGCCGCGGAATCTCCATCACCGCAGAACTTGTGGAATGGACGCTCCGTGAAGCTGAATGGCTTGGAATAACCGGCGGTAACGCACTCTCCGCATTCGGCACCAAGTTCATTAAAGATGAAGAGAGCCTTGGAATTAATGCTGCACTTCCTAAACCTGTCGAACATATCTTGGTTCAAGCTGACAACACTGCAATCGCACCAGGTCCACTAACCATTGAAGTCGCGCGGATGCTCTCCACTTTTGCTGATATCGAAAGCCGTGGCGGCGCTACTGTCTATCGTTTCAGCGAGTCATCTATTCGTCGCGGACTTGATCATGGACATTCGGGAGATGAAATCCGCAACTTCCTTACTAAAACTTCCAAGACTCCGATCCCACAACCACTTGAGTACCTCATCGCTGATGTCGCTAAGAAACATGGCAAGCTTCGTGTTGGTTACGCAAATACATATATCCGATGTGAAGACCAATCCATCATCTCTTCCATCTTAAGCGATAAGAAACTTGAGCATCTTGCTTTCCGCCAGATTGCACCACAAGTTCTGATTTCTGATACTGAAAGTGATGAAGCGATGGACGAACTCCGTCGCGCTGGATATTTCCCATCTGGCGAAAATTCCCATGGCGCTGTTGTGAATCTGCCAATCCAAAATCGCTCTAAGTTGCGACCTAAGCCACCACGCATCATCGGCGAACTCGCAAAACCATCCGACCAGATGTTGGTCTCAGCGCTTCGAACACTTCGCACCGGCGAACGCGCCGCTAAGAAACGTCCCGTTGGTGAAATCCCTCGCACCACCGCAAATGAAACTATGGATTTACTCAATGAGTATCTTGGTAAAGGCGTCTCGCTTCGAATTGGTTACGCTGATTCCAATGGCGGAGTATCGCTACGAATCATCGATCCGCTCTCCATCTCACTTGGCACCTTGGTCGCGCGCGACCATGCCACTAACGCCATTACCCCCTTCAAAATAGCCCGAATTACGGGGGTCACGACCGCATGATGTGTAGTTACGGCAGACTTACCCCATGAGCGCAGATATGTTGAAAGACCTCCAAGCGCTCGTTGAATGCGAAAGCCCCACCGATGATCTCGATGCATGTCGTCGCGTTGTAAACCTCGCTAACGAGATCACTAAGAACCTCATTGGAACTCCTGCCGATATCTTCGAGGAAAAAGGTCGACCGGTTTATTGGCTCGGAGCTCGCGAACCACACGTAGTACTTCTTGCTCATCTCGACACTGTTTGGCCTGTTGGTTCATTCACACCGCTCTGGAAAGTCGAAGGCGATGTCATCCGCGGCCCAGGAATCTATGACATGAAAGCTGGTTTCATCCAAGCTCTCTATGCCATGAAAGGCTCAGATCTCACCAAAGTTGCGCTCATTGCAACCACTGATGAAGAAACTGGTTCTGCTACCACTCGCGAATTAATTGAAAGAGTGAGTAAGAAAGCTAAAGCTGTTCTCGTTCTTGAATCAGCAATCGATGGAAAGGTAAAGATCGGTCGCAAGGGCACATCGATGTACAAGATCACGGTTCATGGTCGCGCTGCACATGCCGGCCTTGAACCTGAGAAAGGCGTGAACGCCACCGTCGAGATTGCTGCGATTGTGAATACTTTGATCTCACTTGGAAATAAAGAGTTCGGCACAACTGTTGTCCCCACAGTAATGAACTCTGGCACCACCACTAATACTGTTCCCGCACTCGCAAGTCTTGATGTCGATTGCCGATCATTTACTCTCGCCGAGATGCAACGCGTCCAAAGCGCCATCTATTCACTCACCTCTATCCATCCCGAAGCAAAACTCGAAGTCACTGGTGGAATCAACCGCCCACCACTAGAAACCAGCGCCACCAAAGCGATCTATGAAAAGTGTGAAGCGGTCGCAAAAAACTTAGGCATGGCACCACTTGGATCAGCCTCAGTCGGAGGCGCAAGCGATGGCAATTTCGCTGGAATTCACACCCAAGTCCTCGATGGCCTCGGCGCTGTAGGCGAAGGCGCACACGCCACCCACGAACACATTCTCGCTTCACATCTCGAACCACGTTCCAAACTTCTAGCTGCACTCGTTAAAGAAATACTGGCATGAGCGACGGACCTCTAATTGTCCAGAGCGACAAGACGCTCTTACTTGATATCGATCATCCGCTTTCCACTGAATGTCGTCGCGCAATCGCACCATTTGCTGAATTAGAAAAATCCCCAGAACACATCCATACCTATCGACTTACATCTCTTGGTCTCTGGAATGCCCGCGCATCTGGCCATGATGCCGAACAAGTCATCGACACACTCCTTAAGTATTCACGTTACGCAGTCCCGCACGCGCTCCTTCTTGATATCGCTGAAACCATGGGTCGCTACGGACGACTCCGCCTTGAATCACATCCCGTTCACGGATTGATTCTTATCTCTACCGACGTTGCTGTACTTGCCGAAGTCATGCGCGCTAATAAAGTCGCGCCACTACTTGGTGCAAAAGTTGATGATGAGACTGTCAATGTCCATCCCTCACAACGCGGACATTTGAAGCAAGCGCTCCTTCGTCTGGGTTGGCCTGCTGAAGATTTTGCTGGATATGTTGATGGCCAATCACATGCCATCGCACTTAATGAAGATGGTTGGAAACTTCGTGACTACCAGAGACTTGCTGCTGAAGGTTTCTGGCATGGCGGTTCTGGCGTTGTTGTTCTTCCGTGCGGCGCTGGAAAAACTATGGTTGGTGCTGCCGCAATGGCGCATGCCCAAGCCACCACACTTATTCTTGTTACCAACACCGTTGCTGCTCGCCAGTGGCGTGATGAACTACTTAAGCGCACCACACTCAATGAAGATGAAATTGGTGAATATTCCGGCTCCAAGAAAGAGATCCGCCCCGTCACTATCGCGACCTACCAAGTTATGACCACGCGAAAGAAAGGCGTTTACGCCCATTTAGACCTCTTTGATTCCCATGACTGGGGCTTAATCATTTACGACGAAGTGCATCTTCTTCCCGCACCCATCTTTAGATTTACCGCTGATATCCAATCCCGCCGCCGCCTTGGCTTAACTGCAACTCTCGTGCGAGAAGATGGCATGGAAGGTGAAGTCTTCTCACTCATCGGTCCAAAACGTTTCGATGTTCCATGGAAAGAAATTGAAGCCCAGGGATATATCGCACCTGCTGATTGTGTAGAAGTTCGCGTCACTCTCACCGATCATGAGCGCCTCACATATGCCACTGCAGAACAAGAAGATAAATACCGAAGCTGTGCCACCACCGCCACTAAGAAAAATGTTGTCATCGCACTTGCCAAACAACATTCTGAAGATCAAACCCTCATCATCGGCCAATACATCTCACAGATCGATGAAATCGCTGCCGAACTTAACGTTCCTATCGTCAAAGGTGATACCCCCATTAAGGAACGTGAAGAGCTTTTCGCCAAGTTCCGCACCGGAGAAGTTAAATGTCTCGTTGTATCTAAAGTCGCAAACTTTTCGATTGATTTACCCGAAGCATCTATAGCAATCCAAGTCTCAGGAACATTTGGTTCTCGCCAAGAAGAAGCCCAAAGACTTGGTCGAATTCTTCGCCCCAAAGCAGATGGCCGTGGAGCTCGTTTCTATTCTGTGGTTGCGCGCGACACCATCGATCAAGATTTTGCCCAGAACCGCCAGCGCTTCTTAGCCGAACAAGGTTATTCCTATCGCATCATTGATGCGGATGAAGTACTGCCTCGATAAAGCGAGTTCTCTCCACTCTAAAGTAATCATGGCGTTTGCCATTAATCATCGTGACCGGAACTTCTTCACCATAAAGCTTCTCTAGCTCAGCATCTCCATCAATAAAGATAACCTCTAACTCAAATTCCGCTTCATTTCGCGCTGATTCCACAACCTCTTTCGCTACCTCACATAAATGGCAATGGCGACGAGAGTAGATCGTGACTTTCGTCTTCATGAACTAAGTTCAATGGAGCGATCTCTCGCAGCTTTCATCGCTGCCAAAACTAAATCTTCCAAACCTGAATCTTTAAAACTCTTGAGAGCAGCCGCCGTTGTTCCATTGGGACTTGTCACATTCTCCCTAAGGGTTTTCAAGTCCTTTCCACTCTTCTCAACCATGAGAGCCGCCCCTACCAGTGTCTCTTTAGCCAACGTAATGGCGTCTGCCTCGCTCAAGCCTAATTTCGTGGCAGCGGCCACCATGGCCTCCGTAAAAGCGAAGTAGTAGGCAGGACCAGAACCACTTGTTGCGGTCACTGCGTCTTGAAGATCTTCTGAAACCTCAATGACTTCCCCCATTGTTTTCAAAAATCGGTGTACCCACTCTTGATCGTCTTTAGTTACGTGAGCTCCCACGCTCATCGCTGACATTCCACGACCAAGTGTCATCGGAGTATTGGGCATCACTCGAACTACTCGAGCCTTATTCCCAAGTATTTTCTCAATCGCACCTATTTTGATTCCTGCAGCAAAAGAAACAATGAGAGGCAAGGAATGACTATTCATGCGCCACTCTTGAATTGTTGTGATCAAATCTTGAGGTTTAACAGCAAGTAAAAGAGTGTCGATAGATTCAATCGACTCTAGCATTGCGACTCCATATTTTTGAAGAATCTCGCCTTTGCGCTCATCACGCTTTTCGGAGATCAGAATTGAATCTTTTGGAACACCAAAACGCAGTAGAGCGCCAATAAGAGCCTCTCCAATAACTCCTGTTCCAACAACTCCGACCTTTGAAAACGACATGTGACAAGGTTACACGCGCACCTTTACTATTCACCCCTGATGACTGAACTCCCCACAACTTTTACTCGTGAATGGGTGGAGTTCCCCAATCCCGAAAACCCCGAGCAGATCTTTAAATGCGATCTCACCTGGCTCACTTCATACTGGAACTGCATATTTGGAAATGGCTGTAAAGGTATCGATAAAGAACTTCCAGACCATGGATGTTGCAGCGATGGCGCGTATTACTACAGCTCCGAGGATGAAGCTCGCGTAACCGCAGCTGCTAAAAAACTTTCAGCCTCGATGTGGCAGAACCACTCGATTGCCCGCAAAGGTGGAAAGTTCACCATCTCTGAAATCGGCCTTGATAAAGATCGCAAGACGAAGAAGGTCAATAGCACTTGTATCTTCTTCAATGAATTAACGTTCTCCAAAGAATACTTTGGCTGCGCACTTCATCACCTTGCTATCAAAGAAGGTAAACACTTCATCGAAACTAAACCCGATATCTGTTGGCAACTTCCGCTTCGCCGTTCATGGGAGAGCCGAGAAGTCGGCGATAAGAAATACGAAATAGTTGTGATTGGTGAGTACACCCGCGAAGCCTGGGGAGAAGGTGGAACTGATATGGATTGGTACTGCTCCTCAAATACCGAAGCCCATGCTGGCGCCCAGCCCGTCTATAAATCAAATAAGACTGAACTTATTGCGATGATGAATCAGAGCGCTTATGACCAACTCGCAGAGCTCTGTGATGCGCGTATGGCCGCGATGTCTAACCGCAAAACAAAATACTTACCGCTTTATGTCATCCACCCAGCCACTGCTGGAGCCAAGAAGTAACCTACGTATGCACCGCGAAGTTCTCGCCTGGTTTGAAGAGAACAAGCGCGATTTACCCTGGCGCAAAAGCACTCCGTGGGGCGTTATGGTCAGCGAATTCATGCTCCAACAAACCCCCGTCAATCGCGTACTTCCGATATGGATTGAATGGATGGAGCGTTGGCCCACCCCCAAAGATCTCGCTAGCGCCAAGAAATCAGATCTCCTTAAAGCTTGGGGAAGACTTGGATATCCCCGTCGTGCACTAAGACTTCATGAAGCTGCAACCATCATCGCTAAAGAATTCAATAATCAAGTTCCCGCAAAACTAGAAGACCTTCGAAAACTTCCCGGCGTCGGTGAATACACCGCCGCAGCAATCATGGCCTTTGCTCATAAGAAAAGCTCACTTGTGCTCGATATCAACATCAGACGACTCTTCTCGCGAGTATTAGATGGAGAAGAATTACCCGCACTTCACATCACAAACCACGAAAGAGAATCCCGCACCGCACTCATCCCAACAAATGCCCATACCTGGGCTGCAGCCACGATGGAACTTGGCGCACTCATTTGCACTGCCACTAAACCTAAATGTGAAACCTGTCCGCTATCTAACTCATGTCTCTGGCGCGCGAAAGGTTACCCACAGTCACAAAACGTAAAAAAGAAAACACAGAAGTGGCATGGCACTGATCGCCAATGCCGCGGCGCAATAATCGAATACTTACGAAATCATCCAAAAGCTACCGAGAGTTCACTTTCGAAAATCTGGGATGACTCTTCACAATTAGAGAAATGTCTTGCTAGCCTTACAAAAGATAGACTAATTACAAAAAACAAAAAGAGCTACGCCCTTAGCGACTAACTACTTTCTACGCCTTGATGTTGGCGGTAATACTCGATCTAGTAATTCTTGAGCCACTAACGTCACATCACCTTTAGCTCGCGTTAAGTTCGCTTCAAAACCTTTCAAAAACTCATTAATCGTCGGCTCAGTAATCGCACCCACAAGCGGCCCATATCGATCTTGAAAAACGTTATGTACTACTCGACTAATCGCCTGCGCTAACTCAGCACGTGCCTCATCCAACGTCGGTTCTGGCCTCTTGCCCGTCGCAAATCCCAGCGCAGGTTTCTCTCGTTCTGCGCGTAAGTAGGCTTCCCTAAAGTTTCCTGAGTCCATAATTACGTATCCTCCCAGACCACTAGCATTTGTGCTTATGTGGAAGAAAAGACCGAAGTTAGGCGCACTCCTTGCCTCCTTCACACTACTTTTCACTCTCCTTACTCCCGCTACTGCCCCCGCACTCTCTTTCAATACCGCGCCCGCCACTCAATGGGGATACATCTACGGATCTGGAAAAACTCAGAACATTACTTCCCGACCCTCCGCCCAAAGAGTCGAAGTTGGTAAACCACTTTCGAAATGGAATATCGAATTCGTCGATGTCCCCTCTGATGCAAAAGCTGCTTTTCAATACGCCGTAGATATCTGGGCCGCAAACTTTGAATCAAACGTTCCTGTCGATATTGAAATCCATTGGGAACCATCCACCATCAATGGCGTTCTAGGTTCGGCTCGCCCTGGTGATTACTTCAACGCCTTCGATGGCGCTCCCGACCAAGATCTCTGGTATCCATCTGCGCTTGCAAATAAGTTAGCCAAAAAAGATCTTGCCCCAAGCAAAGTAGATATCGTCCTACGCTTTAACTCCAACGCGCTCTGGTACACAAACCTTGATGGAAAAGTCCCCAGACTTAATTACGATCTTGCTAGTACCGCACTCCACGAAATTGGTCATGGCCTTGGTTTTCTCTCCAACGCCGAATATGACCGCTTCTTTAGTACCGGTTACATCATCCAACCCACACCATATGACGCCTATGTGCAATTAGCTGACGGTCGACGCTTCACTGATTTCTGTGCACGCTCCGTAGACCTCGGTCGCGCTATGACTTCACCACTTACATGGCGTGGAGCAGGCGCAACCGCTGCAAATAGTGGAATAGCACCGAAGCTATATTCGCCACGTCCCTATGAAGAAGGCTCATCAGTCACACACCTTGATGAGGACACTTTCTTTTCTGGTTCAGCAAACGCAGTCATGACTCCAGTTCTTGATCCCGGTGAAGTCTTCCGCTCTCCAGGTCCGGTCGCACTTGCAATGTTGCAGGATATGTTGCTGAAACCTCCTGTAAACAAGGCTCAGAATCTTCCAACGAAACCTATAAATGTTAAAGCCCTCGTTGGTGACAAGTACGCACTCGTTACTTTCGATTCTCCTTCATGCCGACGTATCGACCGTGTAACTGGCTACAACGTAATCATTGATCAGACAGGTGAAGAGCAAGTCTTCACTTCTAGCCCAGCACGAATAACAGGGCTAAAAAATGGGCAGAGTTATTCCTTTACGATTACGGCCGAAAACATCAACGGTAAATCAGAATCAGTAACCACCAACAACATCAAGCCCCAAGCTGGAGTTGCCACTGCTTCCATAGACAAGAGCGCCCATGCAAAATTTCTTGCTACCGGCACATATAAAAGTAATCCAGTCGTTGCGTATTCCGATTCAATCTCTGGAAATCTTAAAATCGCCACCTATTCGAAGAAAAAATGGAGTACTTCAATTGTTGATGGCAACTCCACATCGGGTGGAAAGTCAGACCGCAATCTTGCAGGACCGGTCTCACTCTGCGTTACTGGAACGAAAACAAAAGAAGCGCTCCATCTTTTCTACACCGATATGGAGAATAAGGATCTTCGTCACGCCACATATGATGGAAAGAAGTGGAGATACGAAACTGTTGATGGTGATGGTGACTCAGTTCAAAACTACAAAGAGTTCCCTCGCCGAAAGACAGCAAGTGACGTAAGCATCTCCAATGCCTGTGCTGTCACGCCCTCAGGACTACAAGTCTTCTACCGCGATGAATCACAGGGAATTCTTCTTGGTGCGGTTCTCACGAAAGAAGGTTGGGTCTATGAAATTGTCGATGGTGATCGCCAAACAGAAGGGCGATCGACTGGCGATGTTGGATTTTCACTTAAAGCAATTGCATTAGGAAAGTCTGTATATGTCCTTTACGACTCTGTGCTCACGCTTTCCTCAAATGATGTTGCAACGCAAGGCGAGATACGACTTGCTAGACGAAACTCTGTTTTCCCCGAGGATTGGCAGTATTCCACTCTCGACGGTCCCGATAACGGAGTTGCCGTTGCCGGTTACCGCGTTGCGCTCGCTCAATCCGGAAAGAAAATCGCGGCCGCATGGCTGAGCGCAAATGGAAATCGTCTACCTAATCCAGACCAAATCCGGTTTCTTGTGATTGATCAAGATGAAACTCCCGGAAGTCGCGATGTGGATATATATGGAACTCCCGGATCGCCCCTTTTCATCGACGATAAAGGAATCATCTTTGGATGCGAAAGGCGTCTCTGCGCTGCTAGCAATACCGCCACTAACTCAAAATTAATGCATGGCGCCATCCTTGATGGTGTCAAAGATAGCGCCATAGTGACTATCAATAAGGCCCGCTACGCGGTGACCTCAATCAACAAGAGATTGGTCTTAGTAAAACTCTAATTACTTCTTGTTTCGACGCTGAATACGTGTTTTCTTCAGAAGCTTCTTGTGCTTCTTCTTAGCCATGCGCTTGCGGCGCTTCTTGACTACTGAACCCATAATTTAACCGCCTTTCTTGTTGAAGAATAAGGTTGAATTAGTTTGAAAAGGACCCAAGCCTACTTCAATCATTACGAACTCTGGGGTGAAAACCTTTAGGGAATGCCAGGTTCCACTTTCTGACGAAAATGACTCCCCAGAACTACCTCGCATCATTCGTCTCGACAATAAATTGCCTTGATCATCAAAAGTCCGAGCCTCTGCCTCGCCAAGAATTGGGATAAGTACCTCTGGTCTATGGGGGTGGCAGTGAATTCTATCTTCGTATGGTGCGATAAAGGCTAGGTAAGTCACCTGCATGACCTCTTCTGATTTTTGATGAAAGCACAATCTTGATTTGTTGTTTTCATTTTTTCGAGCCTCAGAGATTAAATCTAGTATCATCTCTTGATCGACTATCAAGTTCCATGACTTGCTGTGGAAAACTTGACTTTTAGTTTGCATAGTTGACTCAAATAGTTTCATGGATTAGCTTCCATATCTATAATCATGCGCCCCGGGACACCTTTCCTTAGACTTGAAATAGCTTGATTTACTTCTTCGAGTGGAAAAACGTGAACCGGAAAATCTGAGAAGTCCAATTTCCCAGAATCTAATTCTTCTAGAAGTTGGGGAATGTCTACGTGAGGTTTCGAGCCCCCTCCTTGCGAACCAACAAGAACCTTTCCAAAATGCAGTGGAAGCGTATATATTGAAGTTTTTTCACCACGCCTTGGCACTCCAACGAGAATCACTCGTGCTTGCGGATGTGAGAGCTCATAGGCCAGTTCGATGCATTGCACCTTACCAGTTGTGTCGATTGCTACCAACGGCAAATCTTTACCGTACCAATCATTGAGTCTTTCAAGGCAATCATGCTTACTCTCAAAAATAAAAGCATTCGCTGCACCAAATAATCTAGCAAAATCAACTTTAGTCTTATCAATGTCAACCATAACCACATTATTTATGCCCCACGACGAGAGAATCTTGAGCATTGTGAGCCCAACGCCGCCCGCTCCAAAAATCAAGACTGAATCATTATTCGTAACTCTTGCTTCATTCTGCAGTACTCCGTATGCAGTAGTTAGAGCACAACCCAATAGCGGCAAAGTATTTGGAGAAATTGAAGATTGTTCTATTGAGGTGACTCTATTCTCCGAGACAACTGCATATTGATTGAATGTAGTAACCCAACCTGCGTTGAGATTATGTCCATTCCATCTATAGACAGGGGGAGTAGACTCAATTCCACTACCAGGACGCCAGTGCATTATCGCACGACCTCCAACCTTCACTGTAGAGACATCTCGGGCAATTTCCAACACCTCGCAATAACCTTCATGTCCTAGAAGATGGGGAAGAAACTTATCTGGTCCTTTGATCGCATCAATTTCATTAATCTGGGCACCGCAAATACCACTTGTAATCACTCTTACCAGAACTTGCCCAGACTCTAATTTGGATGGAATCTCTATCTCATCGATTATCAGATCTTGGGAGGTCTGGTTCAAGATTGCTGCAACAGATTTCATTTAATATCAACAATTACTCGAAGAAAATAAACTCATAGTCACCGGTATAACCAAATTTCTTATATGCCCAGAGCCACTCATCTACGTCCATGATTGATTCGGCCGTTAAAGCCCAGCACTCTAAATTGAACATCTCGAATTCATTTCGGAAACTCTCCACCATTATGTAACCCTGTTTGCCGACACGTTGCACTTCTTTCACGGCTATCTCAAGTTCATAAATGTGAAGGTTGTGGAAAGTACCAAGGGAAATAACAAGATCAAATTCTTTATCCTCGAATGGTAAAGGTTCCTGTGCCTTGGCAATCCTAAAGTCACCTTTAAGTTCTGGGTGTCGATTTTGCAATCCATACTCCGAAATGTCTAAACCTGTAATTTGAATTCCCGGTTCAATTAACTGCATTTCGTAAAGTAGAAAACCCTTCCCACAACCTACATCCAAAATCTTACTACCTGACTTCAGTTCATAGCGTTCAATCAAGCTCTCTGCGACTGGTTTCCATCGCCCCGGGAGGTAACGATACCCTCCATAACCATACCGTCGATCGCCATCCCAGTAATCTCTTCCATACTGTTTGGCAATCAACATAGCTTCAACTTTGTTATCTGACATCCGTGCGAGGTAATCTCTCTTCGTTGCCTGATGTAGCGCAGTTACTAGATTAATTTGTGAACCCATTTCAACCTCTTCTCGATATTTCTCTACCCTCGATAATTCGCTTTATGTCTTCAATTGTAATCTTGTTGTGTTTGAAATGGTCATCTTGTGAACCGTAATTATGCGAAAACTTGTGTGGTAAAGATATTTGATGTAGCTTTCTTATTTCTAAATTTACTTGATGAAACGTGTGGAGTACTTGAGTGAAAAGTCCTCCCTGGGGGATATGTTCTTCAACTACCAGAATCTGCTTTGACTTTTCAGCTAAATGTCTCCAATGAACTAATCCAATATCATTCAAGTATGGTACGTGCACAACAGATATCTCCATTTCCGGAAATTGCTGCGTGGTTCGAAGAGCAACTTGAAGTGTTACGCCAGTAGTGACAATTAAGTTCCTGGAATTTCCCATCTCAAAAATCTTTGGCAACCAAGGTTCCTTTTGAATTTCCGGGGTTACTATTTCTTCACCACCTTTACCAAATCTTACGTACCATGGAGATAAATCTTCGAGAGAGTACTTAAGTAAGTTATGCATTTCATTTGCATCAGCTGGTGAATAAACTTTCATGTTGGGGACAGATAGCATTAGAGAAAGATCTTCTATTGCAGTATGTGTTGGGCCTAACGGAGCATAAACCATTCCACCGCCGCTAGCCAATATCCTGACCGGTAGATTGTGTAGTGCAACATCCATCGCGATTTGTTCGTATGCTCTTCGAACAAAGAAATTTGCAATTGTATTTAGGTACGGAATAAAGCCCTCTTTCGCAAGCCCTGCTGCAAATCCAACAATATGTTGTTCTGAAATACCCTCCATGAAAAATCTTTCAGGAAATTCTTCTTTCATCTCGCTAAGAGTGCCGGCACCAAGATCCGAACCAACGAAAACGACACGTTGATCCATTCTTGCTAATTGATGAACTGTCTTTAGGGCGGTCTGTCTCATCTTGGTATCGATGCCCTCAATTCAGCTATTTCTTCTGACGTAATTTTGGCCTTGTGGTGCCAATAGTTCGAATTCTCAGCCAAGGGAATTCCTTTTCCTTTGGTGGTGTGTGCAATTACCACTAGGGGTCTATCCTCACGTTTTGGGTCAAAATCCAAAGCTTCTATAATTTCACTTTTCTTATGTCCGTCTAATTCAATTACCTTGAATCCAAACGCCTCAAATTTCCTCGGTATAGACCCTAATTCCAGCACATCTTTCGTAAAACCTGATGCTTGCATCTTGTTGTAGTCAATAATGAGACAAAGATTCGACAATCGATGTTTGTTTGCATGCGCTGCTGCTTCCCAAACTGATCCCTCATTCAACTCCCCATCACCCAAAAGTATAAAAGTTCTCCAATTTGCCTTCTTTATCATTGCAGCAATACTTAAGCCCACACCGAATGAGAGTCCGTGCCCCAATGAACCTGTAGAAAATTCAACTCCTGGATTTGTGGCGCTCTCAGGATGTCCACCGAACCATGATTCAAAAGAACAAAAGTCATCCAGTTTCTCATGTGAAAAAAAACCATGCTTCTCCAGTACGACATACAAGCCAAGACATCCGTGGCCTTTGCTCAAGACAAACCTGTCACGATGCTCCCAATTCGTATTGTTAGCATCATATTTCAACACTGACTCATAAAGTGCATCAACAATATCCAAAATAGATAGTGCGGGACCCAGATGTCCGCGTCCTGATTTAGCTAAAACATCGAGTATGCGTGATCTTAAATCCAAAGAGCCTTCTGAGCCCTCTATCGGTGTTTCTAAATTTCTAACTTTTGGTTTCATAGGCGTTCGTGAATGATGTCAAATACAGGCTCGATATCAGTTAATTTTAAGATTAATTCTACCATCTCCAAATAATAACCTACACGTTCTCTTTGCATCTCCAGAGCTAGTGAATCAGTCTCTTCTTTTGTCATCATTTCAAGTCGTTTAGCGCAAATAAGCGACCAGATTAGAGCCAAGAGGCTCAAAATAGCTTTTAGTTGCGAGTCAGAGAAGCCAAAATATTGGCGACTTCTCTCAAGAAAACAGTAATTCTCTTCTCTTGAAAACGTATTCTGAGGATGGATCAAAAAATCGCCCACTAGTTTAAGTGAATTATCCTTGCCGAAATACTCTAAATCGATAAAGCAAAATTGTTCCTGGCGAAGAAGAATATTATGTAAACCTAAATCGGAAACGCTATAGGTTAATTCACAAAAAAACTCTTCTTCTTGAACTCTTTTGAGTAAAGAATCTAACAATTTGCTAATCTTAGGGAGCGGAAGTTGTAAATCCGAACCTTCCAATGAGTTTAGTCTTCGACTAATTTGCTTTAGTAGATCTTTATAACTTAGACCTGCATCAACCGCGTATCCAAAGGAACTATCTATCTCATAGATTTTATGAAGCTCAAATACGAAATCGAGAATGCCTTGCATGGAATGCTTATTTGGTTGAGGTTTATCACCGTCAATATATTCCATCGCAATAATTCCCAACTCTACATTTGCGAAAAAAAGTTCAGGAATTGAAGATGAACAAAATTTGGATAAGAAGTCAAGTGCGGCTATTTCCCTTTGAAGAGAATTCACTCTCCTGTTTGGCGATCCTGAGAATTCTTTAACTGCAACTTCGAGATTTCCAGCAGCAATATGATATACGACCGAGTTCCCTCCAATGAATAACTCTTTTAGTTCCACCTCACATCCGAAGTAGCGATTAAGAGCTACTGTTATTGATTCTTTCACAGTTGATCAAATCTATTGATTATTTGTATGTTAGACGTTTGATTTACAATAACCTCAAACGGATCATAAAGAATCTTTCTAACGTTTCTGGGAAACTCTGAATCTTGAAGCACTTCGATTAAGTCATCGATGAAATGCGTAACTTCTAGTTCCTTGATTCTCTCCAATTTCTTCTGTCTCGTAACTTCAAAATGCACAGCAACCGGCGCAATCGTATTCGGTTCAAGCTTTTCTTGGATCCAATGTGTTGCGGGCTTACGTAAGTCCAAATAACCAAAGTCCTTTGGAGTTCTTATGGTCTTATGACTAATTACACAAAAAGGAATGCAATTCTTGTTGAGGCGCCAAAATAAGTCCGCAGCTCCAGCAGAAAGTTCCGCATACTCAAGCCCTTCGGTGTACAACCATGACTGTGCTTTTTGCCACTCAATTCTTTGATTCTGTTCTTTGAAGAATTTTCGTAATTGTGAGATATTTTCAAACTTGGTCTCAAGAAACGTCAATGAGTATCTTCTCACCGAAGCTGAGTAATCGATTAATGTATTATCTAAATCAAACCCAAACATTTTTTTATTCAAGCCAGGTTCAATTCTTTCATGCGCTTTACGTTGAAATAAAGCGAATTACTAAGCGAATATTCAAAATTATTCTTTGAAAATGCCTGCAGTAAGTCTTTAACTGCATTATCAACCCCTCGGGTCGGCTCGAATCCGATTTTATTCGCAATCAAACTAGAGTCCACTCGATACGAACGAAGATCATCAGTTTCTTGATATTTAATTTTTTTTATTTGTGTAATTTGAGATACAATTTCAGCAATAGAGTTAAGTGTTAAATTTTTCCCTCCAACATTGAAGACTTCTCCTTCGATTTTGTTGGGGTTTTGCATTAACAGATGTTTATAGGCATCTATCATGTCTTCAATATGCAGATTCGGTCGGAATTGTTTACCTCCAAATACTGTGATTTCCCCGTTATTCACAGCATGGTTTGTGAGAATATTGACCGCTAAATCAAAACGTTGCCGTGGAGAGTATCCACAGATGGTCGCAGGTCGCACTACAGTACACACAAAGTTACTAGAAGTCTCCTTTAGTAGAATTTCTTCACACATCGCCTTATATTTTGAATAATCTGTGAGAGGTTCCAATGGTAAGTCTTCAGTTACATTTTCTTCCTGCTTGATTCCATAAACAGATGATGAGGATGCATATATGAATTGTTGAACTCCTCTGTTCTTTGCTGCCAAAACAATTGGTCTAAAGGATTCAAAATTGATCTCTCGGCCAAGTCTTGGATTCAACTCAAACGATGGATCATTAGAAATACACGCTAAGTGAATTATGGTGTCTATTCCAATCAGAGCGGCATCTACTCGCTCGATGTCTCGTATATCGCCTCTCAATATCGTTAAATTATTCTTGTCTTCTGGCGAAATTCTGAAGTTGGCACCGTACCAAAAGGTGTCAAATGCCAAAACTCGATGTCCAGCAGCAGCAAGTTGCTCGCTGAGTCTGGTTCCGACATAGCCTCCCCCCCCAAAAATCAGAATATTCCTTTTTTTTGTCATGATGCCAAAAGCGCTTTCAATGACTTTAGTAAGTCTATTTTGGTTAGGGACTTTGAATGCCCGAGTTGACTAATTTCAAAGGAAGCGGCAATGCTCGCCATCAAACCAATTATCTTCAAGGGAGCACCAATGGCAGCATAGAGGGAGCCAATGGCTAGTACTGCATCGCCTGCACCAACTCGATCTACTGACTTGTCAGAAAGAGCTGGAACTTTCTCAACTCTTCTGTTGTCACCGAATACCAGAAGTCCTTCAGATCCTAGAGTCAAGATTGCATATTGTGCATTCTTTTCTTGCATGTACCTTGGAACAACTTGGAAATAATCTGGATTACTATCTCTCAATTCGAGTTGCAGCTCTTGTCCGTTTAAACAAATGAGAGACGCTTTTGGATATTTCTGGATTGTATTGAAACCTCGATTTCCTGCATTTGCTTGAGTATTTACACACAGTTTAGGTCTGTGGAGTCCCGTCAATACTTCAATCGCATCTTCTGTTAATAACCCATGGCCATAGTCCGCAACTATTACTACATCAAACGACTCAAGCCTTGTCTTCAAATCACTCATGTACCTAGTTGCTTCTTTGCTCTTTAATGGGCGTGGATCAAAAATGTATTTTTCAAACAACCGTGCCCCGGTTGAGTAATCTACAAATCTATGCTTGATAATATCTGGTCTTTCTTCTTCAAAAAACATTTCGCTCTTTATGTTGTGTTTAAAGGAATAATTCCCTTCAAGCGAGTCCACTCTTGATTGATGTGAGAAAATTGTAACTTGATTCACCATTTCGGACACATTATCTGCAATAGCCAAGATTCCACCCGGAAAAGTTGAAGTGTTGAGTTCTTGGAAGGCCAAGATTGGATGCTTGCTTGACTTTGCTAGTGGAGTACAAAAAGTGTATTTGTCTATGATGATTTCGCCCAAAATTGCAACCTTCACATTTTCTACTTGATCAATATATGACTTCAAATCATCAAATCTATATTCTTTTCGTAATTCGGCTAACCAGTTATTCAGCTCTGAAGATTGATTGAGAATAAATCGATTTATCAACCTCGAACTACTGTCTGTAAATCCGTCAGTGTAATGAATTTTGCCGCCAAGATTTTGGACACATTCAATTTCTGCCCGAATGTTACCAGAAACATCATTTGATGGATCTGCGTACTCCACACCTTTTACATAATAATCAGGCTTGATTAATTCCAAATTTGGAATTGCTGTTTCGCTCGATGAGACTATCAAGTAATCTACACATTCAAGATGTTCAATACTTCTCATGCGTGTCTCAAGATCAAACACAGGACGCCCCGGGCCCTTGTTAACAAACTCATCTGAACTTACACTTACAACTAATACATCGGCCAATTTTGCTGCAGCCGCTAGGTGTTCTATGTGTCCAGGGTGAAGTAAATCAAAAACTCCATGACACATCGCAATTGATAATTTCTTTGAACGCAAATCGGAAAAAAATTCGTTTCGATTATCCCTAATTATTTTTGTCATCATCAGGGTTAAATCTCAACATCTTTGCCCAAGTACTTGAACCAATCTTCTGTTGCAGCAGCAATGGTCGACGAATTCCACAAGGGAGCATTTTGCCATTCGCCGATTAAACTCAACATAATACCAACACCTTCTTCAATACTGACTTGAGGATTCCAGCCAAAATCTGATTCTATTCGAGATGAGTTGGATTGGGTGCAATCCGGCTCACCAGGTCGTTTCGGGATGTACTCCACCTTACCGCCAAGCAACTCCACCAATCTATTTATAGATACTTTTTTACCCGATCCAACGTTATAGATATCGCTATTTGATTCTCTTTCCAGTACTAAATGAAAAGCTCTAGCCACATCAGAAACGAAGGTGAAGTCTCGTGTTTGATTTCCATCTCCAACAACCGTGAAAGGCTCCTCTGCGAGTTTCTGAGCAAGAAACACCCCAAAAACCGCACCGTAGTTCCCTGAAGTTCTTGAGCGTGGGCCATACACGTTGAAAAGACGTAAACTTTTTACCTTAATTCCGTATACTTTCCCCCAGTGAAGAAGTATTTCCTCACCTAATCTTTTTGTCAGTGCATAGGGATATCTAGGATCAATTTCTGCAGATTCCGACGTTGGATACTCTTTTGGAATGCCGTAGCAAGATGAAGATGCTGCATAAAGAATTTTGGGGACATTCATTGCCCTTGCGTAGTTAGCTATATTGAATGTTCCAACTACATTGGCTTGAAAATAGGCCTCTGGCTGTTTTATTGAAGGCACAATATCTGCTAACGCCGCCAGATGAACAATTGCAGATAACTCGACATCGATTATTTCCAAAGCTTTAGCAGCACAAATATCGCCGAGATAGAACTTAAAGTTTTTATTTTCTTTCGCGACTTTAAGGTTATTCAAATTTCCTGTGCTAAGATTATCAAACCCAATCACCTCGTAACCTTCTGCTAGCAAGTAATCGCACAGGTTACTTCCAATAAATCCCGCCGCGCCTGTTACAAGTATTCTCTTGCTACTCATCAGATTCATTTCTTAATCTCAACGTGAGATAGTGAAAAATCGAAAGATGAAGATCTTCGACAGGCCCGTATTCACCCACTGGAGTTTTGACAACAATCTCTAAATCTGCAAAGCCATTTCGCGAAATTTCACCACCATCAAAACCTAAGACTGCAATAGTTTTAACACTCTTTTCTCTTGCCGATAATAAAGCTTGAATTAGGTTTTTAGAATTCCCTGAAGCGCTGATGACGATCAATATATCCCCCGGCGAGGCAAGGCAATCGATTTGACTTTGAAATACGGAGTTGAAAGAAAAATCATTTGCTACCGCGGTGATACTTGCTCCAGAGGAAGTCAGTGGGACAATTTTAATGGACCTCTTTTTCCTAGCATAGGAACCTACTCCTAAATCTAGAGATCCATGCTCGGCTGTTGATGCACTACCACCATTACCAATGATGTAAACAGTCTTATCATCTTCCCACGCAGCCAGTAGAAGTGAGTAAAAATTATCAAGAGCAGCCTGTTCGACACTTTGTCCAAATCGAAATACCCGCTCTAAATAATCCGAGAACTTCATAACAAAACTCTACAGGATAATCTCGATTTCTGATTGGAAATCATGATTACGTCGAGATTTGAAGCATACAGCAGAGATTTAATAAAGACTTGGGATAAAAACTTTGAATTCAATTACTAAATCGGTACTATATGCTCACTTCGTGGAAAGGTATTTGATGAATACTCGAGAACCACAGTATGCAGGTATTTTTAAATATCGAGAGAATCCTATTTCTATGGGAGTTAACGCCGCTCACCTTTGGATTCAAGATCCCAAACATCTTGCGTTCACTTTTTCTAGATACAAATTTGTCTCTAAGGTTCTCACTGACTCTGAATCTGTAATTGAAATTGGCTGTGGTGACGGTTTTGCAGCTCGAATCGTAGCCTCTAACGTAAAAAAACTTTTACTAACAGATTTCGACCCCCTCTTCGTTGAAGAAGCATCTCGATTTTCCGTATCGCCCTATCTTTATCAAACTGAAGTGCACGATTTTGTGCACGATGGGCCTTACAAGAAACAAAAGTTTAGTGCTGCTTATTGTCTTGATGTTCTTGAGCATATATCTGTCGCAGATGAAAAAAAGTTTTTAAGTAATATTGTTGAATCTCTTGAAGTTGATGGCCTCTTGGTCGTTGGAAGTCCTTCAATTCACTCCCAAATTTATGCATCCGAAAGTAGTAAGGCTGGACACGTTAATTGCAAATCCTATGACGGCTTAAGGTCTACCCTGAAAACGTTTTTTCACAATGTCCAAATGTTTTGCATGAATGATGAGGTGGTACATACCGGCTTTGACAAACTTGCGCATTATTACCTTGCTGTGTGTACCACAAAAAGAGATTTGTGAAGAATCTATGGAAGTTAGAATGCGTGATTTATCAATCAAAGATCTTGATACTCAACAGGCTCTTCACTTAGCTTTACAAGAAGCTCTAGATGATGGTCAATTCATTCTCGGTGATCGCGTTGAGATGTTTGAGAAGAAGATTCAAGAAATGTTGGGAGTAAGTTATGCAGTTTCATGCTCATCTGCTTCATCTGGACTATATCTAGCCCTCAAGGCACTCAATATTGGCCCTGGTGACGAAGTTATAACCACGCCATTAACTTGGCTAGTGACTGGCTCTGCCATAATTCAAGTTGGGGCAACTCCAGTTTTTGTTGATGTCGACGATAATTACAATATTTCACCGTCGTCTATCCGCAATGCAATATCGAAGAAAACTAAGGGTATCTTGGCGGTGCATTATTACGGGAGAATGGCTGCCATCAAAGAAATCGCCGAAATCGCGCTCAACTCCAAAGTTAGTCTAATCGAAGATTGCGCCCAGGCTTTTGGAGCCAAACGTGACAATCTTTTTGCGGGGCTTTATGGAGACATTGGTGTCTACAGCTTTAGCCCAATGAAAGTTATAGGAGGACTGGGCGACAATGGAATGATTGTCTGTAAATCTTCAGAAATTGCAGAAAGAATAAAGATTCTCCGGCATGCGGGCACTGTAAATAAGGAGTGGTGTGTTTCGCCTGAAGGAAAACATCTAATGGATTCTCTGCATGCATCTTTTCTAACAGTAATTGTCGAAAAGACAAACGAAGTAATTTCTAAGCGACGAGATCTAGCATTTTTATACGAGGAGGCATTGCGTGAATTAGTGATAGTTCCCTCTCTCGGGGCACAAATGGAACATACCGCTTACGATTATCCTATTCGTGTAAAGAATCGAAACTCATTAAATGACTTCTTGAACTCTTTGGGTATTGAATCACGAATCCGTCATCCATACTTAGTATCTGATCAACCGATTCATCAGGCTAGTGTTGTTCACGAATTAAATAATGCAAAACGATTTGTTGAAGAGATACTTTGTTTGCCTATCCATAATAACCTTACTGAGGTTGAAATTCATTTTGTATCCAATGCAATAAAAAAGTGGTTTAAAGATCAAGAAGATTGATGCCTTAGAGAAGTAACCCAATCTAAGGTCCTCAATTCAGACTCAAGAATTTCTCTAGCATCTTTAATTCGCGTATCCCAACCTAGAGGTAATTTTGCCAGTAAAGGTAGGGTTGAATTCTTAGTATGAACAGGCGTGGCAGACTCTCCTTGCTTCGTCTGCGTAGTCTTTCCTTCGAAATATTCACGCAAAAAAGTCAGAATTAACAGTTCAGTCTGCAAACGTACTTCAGTATAAAGCTCTCTAAAAGTAATCAGGGAATCAAACTTAATTCTCTCCTGCAAAAACAGGTTTCCTGAGTCCACTTCATGGGTAATTTCGTGAACGGATACACCACACTCCTCATGTAGCAAAGCACTCCAAAAAAGAGAGTAAGAGCCCTTGTGTTTTGGAAGTAACGCTGGATGTACATTGACACATAAAAACCTTGATTGTTCCAATAATAGACGGGGGATAATAAAAGGTAATCGATCAGCTATCAGAAGATCGTTCTTATCGAACTTTTGGACTGTCAAACTTAATTCGTCTAAAGAACGGCTGATAAACAAGTCCAAGTAATTTTGTCTACACCAACGTATCAGAGATAGAGGGACTTCTGCCGAACTATTGGTGGCATAAAGGACTCTCATTTTATCCACTTATCTAGATTCATATAGATGATGTCCATATGCCAAAAGATTACATGATTGAACCTGTGATAACCTTTTACCCAATAGAGAATGCGTAAAATTAAATAGGTTTATTGAATTTTATGGGAATTTATCCATTTTTTTCCCGAGCCGCCCGCGGGAATCGAACCCGCGACCTACGCTTTACGAGAGCGTCGCTCTGCCGACTGAGCTAGGGCGGCGTTGTGCTTGGTGATTAATCCAAGCGTACAACGCCGTTAGGCGTCGAAAGATGAACTGCTACTAATCCTGTTTGGCCATCGTTAGTAGATGGATTGACCCATTCAATTGATACTCCATCAAAAGCTTTAGAGAGATCTGACCCAAGCCATTCTTCAATTGTCTTCTCATCGCCAGCAATTTCAATCTTAACGATTTCAGCAACAGCTTTCCCGTCAGTCGAAGGATGATCTTGTGTTAACCATTGAATGAAGAAAGGAAGTTGTGAGTCATCAAGAGTTCCAAGGACACCAAGTTGCTTCCACTTAAGTTCAGAACCATCAGGACGTTTGCGAGAACCATCGACTGCTTGACGTCCAAGTCGACTTTCAATCGGAGACAAATCCTCTGTTGACACAACCCAGGTCAACCAACCGCCACCTTCGTTTGCACGTTGTGAAACAACGCGACCGAATGGTGATGAATCAGCAGCTGGATGCTCGAGTGGACAAACAACTTCGAGGTAATGGCCATTCTTGAGAGCAAGCGTGAAATTTCGTGTTCCAAAACGAGGGTGGATTCCACCATCGGTAAAGGCTGACCCAATTCGAGATCCAATTCTTTGAACAACATCGACAAGTTGATCATGTGTTGCTGCATAAGAGATATGGTCTAGGCGCATGTGCGGATAATGCCGAAAGCTACTTCAAAGCGCAAAACAGAGCCTCGAGTGTTGCCAGAGGCGCGGCATTACGCGTGAGATTCGTGCGGGCGCTCAGAACTAGTTCAACCTGTTCGAGAGTACGCCAGCCAGAAGTTTTTCGTGCGTAGTTCGCAATTTCTTCAAATAGGTCGAAGTTCAAAATCTCGGTGCTCTGGCTCTGGAGAACCAAGACGTCTCTATAGAACGTTGCAATATCCAACAAGGATGCATCGATGTTGTCTCGGATTGAACGAGTGGTACTGGATTTTTGTTCTTTCTCAAGATCTTTGATCGCTTTTGCACCACCAGAAATAAGGCCCCTTCCCGTTCCTTGATATGCATCTTGAAGTTCTTTCAATTCAAGGGCATCTCGTTCTGCATTTTCGTTCTCAGCTTGCTCTTCTGCAATATCAAGTAGCTTCTGCGCAGCCTTAAAACACGAATCAATATCTTTCAATGTAAGTGGCAGTGCCAAAACTTTCTTTCGGCGTTTTTGAGCATCGTGATTAGTGGCTATGAACCGAGAACGTCCGATATGACCATGTGAGACTCTCGCAGAAAATGCAGCGGTTTCAGCATCAACTTTGGTTGAGTTAAGTAGAAATTCTTCAACACTCTTTGTTGATGGCGTTCTTAGTTGAACATGGCGACATCTCGAGCGAACAGTTACGGGTACATCACTTAAGGTTGGTGCACATAACAACCAAACAGTGTGAGATTCTGGTTCCTCGATAGTCTTCAAAAGGGCGTTTGCTGCAGTTTCAGTAAGGCGATCGGCATCCTCGATAATCACAATTCGCCAACCACCTACTGATGGAGACCATGATGAACGCGAAATCAATTCGCGAACCTCATCAGCTTTAATTGATAGACCAGTGGGGTTGAATCTTTCGACATCAACATGGGTGGATGAGAGCACTGTCGTGCAATCTACACAACGGCCACAACCACTCTCCTTGCACACCAATGAAGCCGCAAAAGCGATTGCGGCATTTGATCTTCCCGAGCCTGGAGGCCCCACAAATAACCATGAGTGGGTCATTGCTTGAGAACTCTCGCCACTTTTCGCTACCTGAACGGCATGGTTTAGTTGTTCGACAATGTGGTCTTGTCCGATCAATGAAGAGAAAACGCTCATGATTTTTTGGAGATTATCGCGGAAATTCGAGAAGTGATCTCTTGATGAATCTCGACAATCGGTTTTTGTGCATCGATAACGAGATATCTTTCTGGATCCATGCTCGCGAGTTGGAGATATTCCTGGCGAACTCGGTTATGGAATTCAATGGATTCACTCTCTAATCGATCTGCATTCTTGATTCTGGAGAGACCAATTTCGGCTGGTTGGTCAAGAATTATCGTTATGGTAGGAAACAGTGACTCAGTGGCCCAGCGATTGATACGCGCCACTTCAGAAGATGCCAGCACTCGTCCCGCTCCTTGATACGCGATGGAGGAGTCAAAGTATCGGTCGGTAATGACAACATCTCCGCGCTCCAGCGCTGGGCGGATGAGTGAATACACATGGTGTGCGCGATCAGCGGCATATAACAATGCTTCTGAACGCGGCGAGATATCTCCAGTGTCATTATCAAGGAGAATCTTTCGCAGATTCTTTCCTAGGGAAGTTCCACCAGGCTCGCGACTAAGGGTTACGGATCGACCTTCATTCTCAAACCATTCTTTCAACAACTTCGATTGGGTTGATTTTCCAGAACCCTCGCCACCTTCAAACGCGATGAATAGTCCATCAGTCTTTGGAGAAGTAATCGAACCAAGTTCGCCTTTAAAGGCATTAACGATGTCGCTCCAGAAAGAAACTCCGGGACGATCTTTCATCTGATGAAAAGAAAGGATTCCCACAAACATCGCGATGAAACCGCCACCCAACATGGTGAATGCAGCTCCGTTGTAGTTAAGTTGTACTTGGCCAAATTCGAAAACGTGCTCTCCGATTGCTGCCGCGGCTAGAGGAGCAACTGCTAGAACACCTACGAGTGAGATTCGGACCAAAGACTGAATGAATGCAAATACTCGACCGCGAAGCTCATCAGTTACTTCCATGCCTAACATCGTGAATCCAGTAACCCAGGAGACTCCCGAAAACATACCGAGTAGAACTACAACGAAAATCGCGAGAACGAGATTCTGCAACAACGATAGAACTACCAATAAAAACCCAGCGCTCGTGAGGGCGACACCAAAAAGACGACGTCGCGAGAATTGCGCAAACACTTTTGGTCCTAGGGCAATGCCAGCAGCAAGCCCCGTGAATACCGCGCCAAACAGCACGCCATAAGCCGCATCGCCACCAGCAAGATCACCTACGAAGGTACGGGCGAGGCCGATGACTGCGCCCGCTGCAACAAAGGCTCCAAGTAAGCCAACAATTAAGCCGCGAACAATTTTCGAGGATGAGACGAATTTTCCACCGTCGAGAAGTGCTCCGATAATCGAAGTAGGTACTTCTGATTTGTTTAAATGCTCCTTGGGAATTTCCAAGTTGAGAATCGTGTAGGCACTGAATACGAAAGATAATGCGTTGATATAGAGGGCAAGATCGACAGCTGAATTATCACCGAGGCTCAGAGCGGCGCTGACTCCAGTAATGAAAATCGAAAGTAAAGAAAAAAGCGCAGCAGCAATCGGTGCTGTTCCATAGGCAGCAAAGAGGCTTACTTGATTCGCATTCTCGAGCTTATTCTTCGGAACCAGATTTGGAACGGTTGCTTCTTTCGCTGGACTCCAAAAGAGAGTTACGCATTCAATCAAAACCGTTGCGGTGTACAGCCAAAAGTAGTTTCCGACTATTGGGATAGAGATGAAGAGAAGTGCACGAAGAATGTCGCCAATAACCATAACCTTCTTGCGATCAAATCTGTCTGCGATTACTCCGGCTATCGGACCAAGAATGACGGAGGGCAATAAACGGGCTATAAATACACCTGCGATAGCGAAGTTTGCGGTTGCGTAATTACCACCGGCAAGTTGCTGTGCTAACGCGGTCGTGGCAAGAAGACCCAACCAATCACCAAATGATGAGAATGCCATCGAATTCCATAGCTTTCGAAACGCCGGGATCGACATAACGCTGTCGCGAACACCAGCTGTCGGAGTCCGCGGATTAGGAATCGCGTTTGAAGCCACCGCTAAAGTCTAGCGAGAGATAACAGAAGGAATTACTCCCACTGTCTGCTCACGAGCTTACAGTTTGCTTCAGTTTGATCTGAGAAAGAACCCAGTTGTATGTATACCTAATACCCTCTTCGAGCGTCATCTGGTAATCCCAATTCAGTTCCTTTCGAATTAGGTCGTTCGAAGAATTGCGACCCCTCACGCCAAGTGGGCCTTTGATATGGCTCTTCGAGATCATTTTTCCTGCAACTCGCGCGGCAGTATCCACCAACTGATTGATCGTAACCATTTCTTCAGAGCCGATATTGACGGGACCGATAAAGGTCGGGTGATTCATAAAACGGAAAGTCGCTTCAATGCATTCATCGATATATAGAAATGAGCGGGTTTGTTCTCCATCACCCCAAACCTCAATTTCTCCACCATCATCTGCAATAGCAACTTTCCGACAAATTGCAGCAGGAGCTTTTTCGCGACCTCCCTCCCATGTTCCCTCTGGGCCAAAAATATTATGGTACCGAGCTACGGCAACCGGGATCCCATAATTTCTATGGTAAGCAAAATAGAGGCGTTCACTAAATAGTTTTTCCCAACCGTACTCCGAATCCGGAGCCGCAGGATATGCCGAATCTTCTCGACAATTTGGATTTGACGGATCTTCTTGATTGTAGGCAGGGTACATACATGCCGAGCCACTATAGAAGATTTTTGTTTGTGTATTGCCCAATACTGAATTTTGCTGTCTTTGAAATTCCAACACATTCAAGTTTATGGTCGCAGAGTTGTGCATAATGTCTGCATCATTTTCGCCAGTGAAGACAAATCCCGCACCACCCATATCGGCCGCAAATTGGTAAACTTGCTGAAAATTTCCCCCGGGGGCACGCAAAACTTTCTTGACCAAATCAGGGTCTCGCAAATCTCCAATGATGAAATCATCGGCTTGAGTTGGGGAAAACTCAGGATGTTTTAGATCTACGCCACGAACCCAATAGCCCTCTTTCTTTAATCTCTTGACCATGTGGCTTCCAATAAATCCACCAGCTCCAAGAACCAAAACTTCTCTCACTTTAACCCCCTATGACAGACACATCCTAAACTCTAATAAGCCACTAGGTCGTAGCGAGAGATTTCTGATCTTGAAAATGACTAGTGTTGACCGGCTTAGATTGCTTTAGAAGGGCGCCCCGTGGCTGACTTCTTCGCCTTACGTTTTGAACCCGCGTCTTTAATAGTTTTCTCTGTCAATGTAGGGGCGGTTTTCTTGCTGCGCGAGGATTTCTTTTTTGGAGCTCCACCATTCTCAAGCTCCCATGCTCTACGCCCTGCCAACAATTCCTGCGCGCGCTCAATAGTCATCGCCTCCACGGTATCGCCTCGACGCAAAGTCGCATTTGTCTCGCCATCGGTGACATACATGCCGAATCGGCCATCTTTGATGATGATTGGACGCTTAGTCTCAGGATCAACGCCAAGTTCTTTCAGTGGTGGTTTTGCAACACCACGACGTCGCACTTTTGGTTGCTTATAAATCTCAACAGCTTCATTGAGGTCAATCGAGAAAAGTTGATCTTCTGATGTGAGTGTGCGCGAATCGGTTCCGCGTTTTAAGTAAGGTCCATAACGACCGTTTTGAACAGTAATCTCTTCGCCTGTTTCGCCATCAGTTCCAAGAACTCTCGGTAAAGATAAAAGTTTCAAAGCATCATCAATTGTAATCGTGTCTAGGGTCATCGTTGAAAGAAGTGATGCAGTTTTTGGAGTCGGCGCATCTTTCTTTTTACGCGGCTTTTTGCCGTCTTCGGTAACAACTTCAGGGAAAACTTCTGTGATGTAGGGTCCGAAGCGACCTGACTTTGCGATGACTTGCAATCCAGTCTTGGGATCTACTCCAAGTTCACGCTCTCCGGAAGGTGCTGCGAGTAGTTCAATGGCTTTTTGCAAAGTCAATTCATCTGGAGCTAATCCCTCAGGAATATTTGCGAATTTGCGATTGTCGCCTTGGCCTTGTTGGAGATACGCGCCATAACGTCCAACTCGAATCTCGATATCGTCACCCATTTTCATGGTGTTGATTTGTTGTGCATCAATTGCACCGAGATCTGCTGCTAAATCTTGTAATCCTGGTTGATCATCGTGACCGTAGAAGAATCGTGTAAGCCAATTGAGGCGATCTTCTTCACCATTTGCGATTTTGTCTAAATCCTCTTCCATGGAAGCAGTGAATTCATAATCCACGAGCTTGGAAAAGTGCTGTTCAAGAAGGCCCGTGACCGAGAAAGCTAAGAATGTCGGGACCAAAGCTCGGCCACGTTTTGCAACATAACCGCGGTCTTGAATCGTTTGAATGATGGATGCGAATGTAGAAGGTCGGCCAATTCCAAGCTCTTCAAGCTTCTTTACCAAAGTTGGTTCGGTGTAACGAGCTGGTGGCTTTGTTTCGTGGCCTTCACATGAATACTTCGGCACATTTATATCTTGGCCGATTTTCATCGTCGGAAGACGTTTATCACTTTCGTCTTCACCTTTGTCGTCACTTACATCCTCGTATGCGGCAAGGAATCCTGGAAATGTGACCACGCTTCCGTTAGCACGGAAGACACAAGCTTTTCCATCTGAAGTCTTTACATCAAAATCAACACGAGCTTGCATCTTCTTAGCATCAGACATTTGCGAAGCAACAGTGCGTTTCCAGATCAAGTCGTATAGCGCAAGCTGATCACGATTGAGTTCGGTAGCCAGTTCACCTGGGGTTTTGAATGTATCACCAGCAGGACGAATCGCTTCGTGAGCTTCTTGAGCATTCTTGGTTTTGCCTTCGTAAAAACGTGGTGAATCGGGAACATGGTCTTTACCGTAAAGAGATTGCGCTGATTTACGAGCGGCGTTAATAGCGGTTTGAGAGAGATTTACCGAGTCGGTACGCATGTAGGTGATATATCCGCCTTCATACAGACTTTGGGCGATACGCATAGTGAGTTGTGCGCCCCAACCAAGACGAGAGCCTGCGTCTTGTTGCATCGTGGATGTAGTGAAAGGAGGTTTTGGACGTTCGGTACGTGGTGAATCTTCGATTGATTTAACAGTCAGCTTCTTGTTTTGGAGAGAGCTTGTGAGTTTCTCTGCTTCTGCTTGATCAAGAAGGAGAATGTTTGAGGCGTTCTTTTCTTTGAGTGCGCCATTGGAATCAAAGTCGTTTGTGGTTGCTAAGCGTTTGTCATCTACCGAGATAAGGCGCGCGGTGAATCCTTGGTCAGTTTCTGCGGTGAGATCCCACCAACCAGAGGCGATAAAAGCCATTCTTTCGCGCTCGCGCTCGACAATGAGGCGAGTAGCAACAGATTGGACTCGGCCCGCAGAGATTCGCGGCATGACTTTCTTCCAAAGAACAGGAGAGAGTCGATAACCGAAAAGACGATCAAGTACACGACGTGTTTCTTGAGCATCTACGAGTCGTTCATCGATATCACGGGTTTCATCAACTGCTTTAAGGATTGCTTCTTTGGTAATTTCGTTAAAGACCATTCGCTTTACGGGCACTTTTGGTTTGAGAATCTCCATCAAATGCCATGCGATTGCTTCGCCTTCGCGATCTTCGTCAGTGGCAAGAATTAACTCTTCTGATTCTTTTAGTAACTCTTTGAGTTCTTGGACTTTCTGTTTCTTGTCAGGATTTATGACATAAAGCGGCGCAAAACCATTTTCAATATCTACGCCTTCGCGCGACCAAGGAAATTTCTTTACTTCTTTGGGAATGTCGGCTGCGCGTTGGGGTAAGTCACGAATATGTCCGATGGATGCCTCGACGATGTAATCATCGCCGAGGTAGCCACCAATCTTTCGAGCTTTAGCTGGGGATTCAACAATCACCAGCTTCTTCAGGTTTTTGGCCAAAAGGATTAGCCAATCATTGTGGA
>Ga0214917_10001430_pt1 | contig 30593 bp, 43 predicted proteins | sample LL_1208_BB_MetaG_FD_177983 | JGI IMG/M metagenome (GOLD analysis project Ga0214917, IMG submission 177983) | Freshwater microbial communities from Lake Lanier, Atlanta, Georgia, United States - LL_1208_BB | ecosystem: Environmental > Aquatic > Freshwater > Lake | place: USA: Georgia | collected... | reverse complement strand
GTTGTAGGAATTGATCGCGCAAAAATGAGACTTTATGATGTAGATCAGACTGCACAAAACGATATTCTTGACAATGGGCAAGAAGAGGAGTATGATAACGAAGAAAAGAAACCTAAGAAAACATTTGAGGGATTTAAATTCTAATGTCACAAATTATTGATACTAAAAAATATATTGAGTTTGTTGAACAGACTACAAGTTCTTCAAGCAGTGACTTTGCTGCACTTCTTGCACGTATGACCGAACTTGAAGTGTCGGATGATGCAAATATTCCTCGTCTTTTAACTGCTGCTCTTGGTATGACTGCAGAAGCAGGTGAATTTACTGAGGTTGTAAAGAAGATCATTATGCAAGGTAAACCCTATAATGAAGAAAATGTTTTTCATATGAAGAGGGAGCTTGGTGATATTTGTTGGTATATAGCACAAGCTTGTATGGCACTTGATACTACATTTGAAGAAATTCTTCAGATGAATTATGAAAAATTGAGTGCTCGTTATCCTGAAGGTACTTTTGATGTTTATCGCTCAGAAAATCGTTTAAAGGGAGATCTATAAATACTTAGAAAAACGATAATGTATTTTTCTGAGTGGAGAAAATTTCAAAAAAACAAAGAGATGTTTGATATTTCTTTATCTTTTATTGAAGAAGGAGTATCAAAACAAAACTTTGAAAAAATCATTCATATTTTTCTTCCATTTGTAAAGAAGGAACTTAGTATTAAAGAATTTCCAAAAATTCATTTCGTTGAAGATCCAAAGTTTGCAAAAAGAATTGCAGCATTCGGACAGATTAAAAATAATCGTATTGTGATTGATATTCAAAATCGTCAAATAATGGATATCTTAAGAACAGTTGCTCACGAACTTACGCATTATCGTCAACATAAAAAGGGAGTATATGGTAATGACCACGCCGGTGTCCCAACAGAAAATGAAGCAAATAAACTTGCAGGAACTATTGTAAGAAAGTTTGGTGAAAAGCATTCTGAATTATTTACATTCCCCTCTGTCAATGGGGCAAAAAAGAAAAAAAAGAAAACTACAAATATTGATGGTGATAACTATCCAGAAAAATTGATTTGATTTATAAATAATTGAAAAGTATTTGTAAAAAATGAATCCTAAGGAACTGCGCGGTTTAATGGAAGCATATTCAGAAGTTTATGCTCCTGTTGATGAAGTATCGTATTCAGCAAAGGCAGCAAGAGCAGGTAAAGACATCGGTAAACCTGGAAAAATGTTTGCAAAGATTGCAAAGTCTGCCGCAAAGCGTTATGGTTCTGAAGAGCGTGGAAAAAAAGTTGCTGGTGCAGTATTAGCAAAACTCCGCAAAGAAGAGATTGAAGTTCTTGAAGATGTTATAGATGGCGTTAGAATATTCTGAAGTCATGGCCGCAGGCGCCATGTTTTTTTCGCAATCAGAATTGTCTCAAGCATGTGAAACTAATCAGTCTCTTGGAGATTGGATTATTGCAGCAAAAAAGAAAGTGGAAAATGATGTAGAATTTGGAAGTTCTAGAAGTGAATTTATCTCTTTTATGCAACCGACACCAGAAGCTTTAAAGGAAGCAGTTGTTGGAATATCGGCAGCAAAGGCAATAAAAGATTGGTTACGAAGTGACCATGGCCAGGGCAATGATCCGATAGCAAAAAAAGTGTTTTTAACTGGCAACGTTTGGCCAAATGAAGTTGAGAAGTTTAGGATTAAAGCATATGGATTTGATGATTATAATTCATCCGACTTCATTGTAAAAACAAAAGAAAAAAATTATTTTGGAGTTTCTCTAAAGAAAAAACCAAAACCAAATTCTCAAGACCCAACTTTAATCAATAAAGCATTTGACACGGTTTTAAATGGAAGTCAATTTAATGCTATTAAAAGTGATATTACTGAGATTAGAATGGAGTATTTTGCTGGATTGGTCAGGCAAGCTCATGAAGATGGAATTCTTTATATTAAAGATATAGACAAACTTCCCGATCTTGAATTGTTTGAATCTAAAAAAAGAGATAAAAAACTTTTTGATAGGGCATATATTAATATTAAAGGAAGTTTATCTGGTGGATATGGAAATGATAGAGCACCTGATGCTATGCGAAAATTTGTAAATAAAGAACTTTCAAAAACAAATAATATTTTATTCAAAAGACTGACAGATTACATGAATGCTCATGCGGATATTTTTGCAAAAACATTAATCAACTTGGTTTTAAAAGTTAAACTGTATGATGAATTATCTGCAATGAAAAATTTGAAAGAGTATTCATTTGGATTTGCTCTTGTAACTGGCATTGGTGAAATATCTAAGGGTAAACCAGTAGTGTCCAAAGGTAAAGCAGTTGATCTTCATACAATTTTATGTGGATTGACCGATTTGGAAGCTAACAAAGATCCGTATAAAATTGTAGTTGATTTTGAAAAAAAGGCAGAAGCAAACGCAGCAAAAATATTCTTTAAACTTTCAAAGGCAAAGGTAAATATATTGGATATGGAATTAAGATATAAAGGATCGTTTACTTCTCAACCACAATTTTTTGCAACAATAACCAAAGAATTTCAAACTATTTTGACAGAAAAATGTCTTGTTAAAAATCCTGATGGATATACTTAATTAATAAATAAAGATATAAAAATATATAATATGAAGAATTTTTTCCAATTTTTAACGGAAGCAAGAGAAACTCAGGCAGCTGCCCAAGCAAAAAAACTTGGGTTGGTTGGTGATGGTCATGGAGGTTGGAAAGATAAATCTGGTAAGTATGTTGCAAAGACAGAGGAAGGTAAACTTAAATTTTTTGGATCTGGAGGTGCAGGAAAACAGCAAGAAGTTTCTCAAGAAAAGCAGACGCCTGGAACTACTTCAAGCATTGCGAAAAGAAAGTCGATATCTGGTGAAGATAAACTAGAAAAAACCGCACAGTCTAGAGTAAAAGTTTCTGGCAAAGAAGCAGAATCTAAATCTTCGGAAGAGAAAAAAGATAAAAATTCTTTGACCCTTGTATTTGGAAGATTTAATCCGCCAACAATTGGGCATGAAAAACTTTTGAATAGTGCAAGTAAAGTTGCAACTGGGGGAAATTTGAAAATATATCCATCCAGAAGTCAAGATCCAAAAAAAAATCCATTAAATCCAGATACAAAAATTTCTTTCATGAGAAAGATGTTTCCAAAATTTGGTGAAAAGATTATTAATGATGATAAAATGAAAACCATCTTTGATGTTTTAGTTGCTGCAAATGAAGAGGGATATTCAAGTATTAATATTGTTGTTGGATCAGATCGTCAAGCAGAATTTGAAAATCTTGCGAATAAGTATAACGGAGATCTCTATGATTTTGAAGAAATAAATGTTGTTTCTGCTGGAGTTAGAGATGCAGATGCAGAGGGTATTGAGGGAATGTCTGCATCTAAGATGAGAAAATCTGCAGCAGAAAATGATTTTACATCTTTTCGTAGAGGAATACCAAAAGAATTAAATGATGATGAAACTAAAAAGTTATTTACTTCAATTAGATCTTCAATGAAGTTAAAGGAGGGATATGAATTGTGGCAGATTGCTCCCAAATTTGATTGGAAAAATTTAAGAGAAAATTATATTATGGGAAAAATTTTTAATGTTGGCGATATAGTTGAAAATGTTAATACGGGCATTGTTGGAGAAGTTATTCGTCGTGGCACAAATTATTTAATTTACGTCACTGAAAATGGTTTAATGTTTAAATCTTGGATAAAAGATTTAAGTGAATATACTGAAGTTAAAATGGATGCTCCCATGCGAGACAAAATACATCCAACCACTTTGGTTGGAGCAAAGGGCACAGTTATAAATTATGCAAGAAAAACTCCCGGTGCCATCGGTACTGGAAAAGAAAATCTTCAGAGCGGTGGAAAGGCATATGCAATCGATTTCATAAATAAATATAAGGTAAAAAAATAATTAAAATGTCTCAGCAACATTCTTATGGATCTGGTCATATTTTGTATGATATGGGAGCAATTTATAGAGAATCTATTGCGATCAATGAAGATCGAGAGGTGAGAAAACTCATGGCACAAGAACGTGCTGCTGAGAGAAAGAGAGAAGCATCAAGACCGGGGACAAAGAGTCATGTTGCGGGCAAGTATTCGGTAGGCACGGGAAATGATTATGCGAGTTATCAAGAAAAAAGTATTGCTGCCCATGATAAGGTAACTAAGAAAGCAAAACATACGGTTGGTAATCCATTTCCAGAAGAATATCAAATTGGTGAGTCTTCACATCTTGAAACTGATATGAAGAAGCGTCGTGAAGCAAATGAAAAAGCAGTTAAAGATATGATGAAAACAAAGGCAAACAAAGATATGGTTGCTACAGTAAGAAAAAAGTTTGACGAGGCAATTGACCCTAAAAGACAGGATAATACAGAACTGTTTGCTAAAAGAGTAAATGCAATGAACACTCCTGCGTTTGAAAAAGGATGGAAGAAATCTCCAAGTAATCCCCATAGTCCTAACTATGACCCTAAAAAAGTTATGCATCCTAAAAATGAAGCATTAGATCCAGTAGGAAAAGAGGATGCTGATGTTGATAACGACGGCGATGTAGATAAGTCGGACAAGTATCTTCTTAAGCGTCGTAAAGCAATCGGCAAAGCAATTACAACTCGCAAAGAATCTTTCTCAAATTGGAGACAAGATCTTCGTGAAATAATTAAAGTTGATTCTGAAACTTCAAAAGATAATGAAATCAAAGGTCTTCCTGCAGGGAAAAAGAATAAAATTGTTATCAATCCACCAATGAAAGAGGCTGTTGAAAGTCTTGGTGGAGAGTTGGTCGAAATGGTAGAGGTTGATGAAGAATCCTATATGGATTATGCTAAAAGAAAGGAAGAAGAAAAAAAAGATACTCGTATGTTAGTAACTGCTGCTGATAAAAAAGGAAATACCCCAGCATATCAAAGATATAAAGCGGGAGATGTGAGATATAAGGCAGGTGCTGGAGTTAATGAAGATTTGAATGTTGAAATTGAACTTGATGAAAAAACTCTTACTTCAGGTGAAACGAAAAAGAAAGAAGAAATCGTTAAGTCAATGAAAAAAAATCTTGCAGGATTTAAACAACGTTATGGTGAAAGAGCAAAAGAGGTAATGTATGCCACAGCAACAAAGCAAGCAAAAAAAGTTGCTGAGGCAGTTGCAGATCAAAGTCCTATGAGCCCTGAAGAACTTCAAAAGCAAAGGCAAAAAGCAAACATTGACTCTCAAATTGCTCAATTGAGAAAACAGTCACTCACAAAGATGAATAATTCAAGCGTAACAGCAGAAGAAGTTGAAAACCTTGATGAAAGAAGAAAGGAAGAGAAAGTATCCAATACTCCAAGAAAACCAAGAGATCCTGCATATGAAATGGTAAAAAAAACCATTCGCGGAATGGAAGGAACTCCTGCAGGACAACGTAAAAAAGTTGCTGGAAAAAAACCTCCCGCAGCTGGCGAGTATGGTGGGCCAATATCCCCTGCTCAGAAAGTAGCAAAGCGTCGTATAAATGCACAAAGAGGAAAAGATTTGATGCATTCAAGATACGATTGATATATAAATAACGTAAAAAATGAAAGAATATTCTTAGGACATAAAGAATACATTAAAATGATTATGGGGCAGTACGATTCCTAAATAAGTTAGGAAACCTTTCCATATACACGGAGGATAACATGGCCGCATTAGTAAATCTAGTAAAACCACTTCTTTTCGCAGCACTTAATTCTTGTACAACTAAAAAACTTGTATGTGATCTTCTTGATCGTTATGTAAAAACAACCGATAATGATGTTGACAATGTAATTGCTATGACAGTAAAAACAGCACTCCTTAAGAATTGCTGATAACAACTACGATAGTTAAGGAGACTTCAGAGTGGGGTCTCCTTTTTTTATAAATATTTTGAGGATAATCACGCAAATAGGTAAACAGAATGGCACTCTGGGGAATTTCAACCACGGCTGAAACTATTACAAATAATTATGCTATTCCCAAATTTTTAAGTGACGTTGACAAAACACGCTTTCGTCACAATGGATTTGCAAGCAGCGAAGGATGGAAATATAGACATTATGGAGATAATAAGTTTTCTGGACTTTCAACTAGTTATTATGATGAAATTCTTGTGCCTGTATATCCTTTAAGCGGGTCAGAAGCTGGTGATAATAAAACCGGATTGGGCGCAGCAACTCCAGTTGCAGTCTTTTTTAAAGATGTAAATAATGGATCTCCAATTAGTGTGGCAGGGGGATCCACAAGTTTTATTTCAACTTCAACATCTGCTGAAGTGCATTTGGTTTATAACGAATTGGTTTATTGTAGTGCAGGTGCTACAATGAGAATTGATCAAGTAAATGCATCTGGCGCAGTTCAAGCAAGTGTTGTTGCAACTGCAGCATCAACTGGGGTTTCTCTTCCACAATATGGACATTTTAATGGACAAATTACAAATAGAGTTGCGTTTACATTCACTTCTCCAGGTGTGAGTGGAATCAACTCTTCATTAATAATTAATTACGGAACTGCAGTTGTTGGCACAATTACTGATTTTAGTGGAGACGTTGCTACAAAAGTAATTTCTGGTCAAGCAGCGATTCGATATAATGTAGGTGGAGCGGGAACCGTTGGAAATGCATCTGCAGGACTTGGAGTTACATATTTAACAATCAAAGCGTAATTGAATGATATTTACTGAGTTGAATGAAGATAACTATATGATGTTTGCTATAAAAAATTATAGCAACTTACATGCTTCTACAAAAGATGATTTTTTTGATGATATGAAGAGATTCAAATACATCAAACGTCTTTTGAGAAGATACAAAAAAACAGGAATCTTGAAATATAGTTTGGTAATCAATCATTTTATTATCATATACAATATTTTTCAAGATGCGGCTACTCCCTTATTATTTTTTAAAATTGATAAAGATTTGTGGCCAGTCATGAAAAGTTTTATAGTGTATTTAAATAGATTGCCAGAATTTCCAAAATGCTATATTCATGATATTCCGGTCGATGAAAATTGTCATAGATCTTTGCAGTTAATCTACGATGAAAAAGAGTAAATTTGACAAGATTCTTGATTTTTTTAGAGAAGAAATGGTGGCAAATCCACCAGGAGGATCTGGAGGATTCTCTTCATCATCAGATGCAAAAGGTCCAACTGCTGGATATGATCAACCAATATCAAAAATGATGAGAAGAAAAAAGTATGCTTCATTGGGATTAGGATCTAGATCAAGATGGAAACCCACCCCCACACAAAACAATGGAAGAAGAAGTTAAGGTTGCCGTTTTAGGTCAAAAACTTGAAGATTTAAAACACATTGTTGTTAAGATTGATGCTGCCATTGAAAAGTTGAGTGAAGTTAATACGAATGTAATTAAAATGCTTGCTGTTCACGAAGAAAAAATCGAGTATCAAGAAAAATCTGATAATTTGATTATTAAAATGATTGATGATATTAAAGCAGAAAATGAAAAAGACTACAATAAATTAGTAGACAGAGTTGAAATTTTAGAAAAAGAAATTGGAGAGGTATCTAAAATTAAATGGATGACAATAGGTTGCGGAATTGTTCTTACAGTTTTAGCAACTTCAATGTCTACTTTAGCGTCTGGATGGTGGACACCTTCTGGAATGCAAGACGCTCATAGAATTCGCCAAGAATCCTTGACAAGATAGTGAGAATTTGGTAAACTAGGGTATCTGATTTTCTTTGCAATGGACGCCATTGATGCCAAATATATTGGATTGTTATCGTCTCGTCTGCAAAAATTTAAAAAAGTAAAAGCATCTTTATATAATTTTCGTTGCCCCATTTGTGGAGATTCTAGTAAAAATAAAAATAAGGCTAGAGGATATTTTTATGTAGTAAAATCAAACACTAATTTTAAATGTCATAATTGTGGTGCTAGTTTATCTTTAAATAATTTTTTAAAACAACTAGACATTAATCTGTATAAACAATACAGTTTAGAAAAATTTAAAGAAGGATATACTGGGAAAAATTTTACAGTAGAAGAACCCGCATTCGATTTTCAAAAACCAGTATTTTCAACAAATGCTGAAAAGGCGAATATAGTGAAAAAGTTGGATTTGCCAAAAGCATCAGAGAATCCTATTGCCAAACAATATCTTGAAAAAAGACTTTTAAATCCAAATAATTTTTATTATGCTGAAAAGTTTAAACAATGGACAAACTCCCTAAAAGAAGTTTTTGATGATACTTCTAAAGATGAACATAGAATTATCATTCCTCTGTTTTATCAGCAAACATTGGTTGGATATCAAGGTAGAGCACTTGGCCAAAGCAAGATTAAATATATTACTATAATGTTGAATGATGACGCACCAAAAATCTATGGACTCGATGAGGTTAAAAAAAACAAAACTGTATACATCACAGAAGGTCCCTTCGACTCAACTTTCCTTCCAAACGCGATTGCTATGTGTGGAGCTGATGGTGATATTAGTAAGTGGGGCATTAACAATCCTGTTTGGATATACGATAACGAACCACGTAATTCAGAAATCTTATCAAGAATTTCCCGTATTATCGAAATGGGACAAAAAGTTGTCATCTGGCCTTCTTCGATAAAAGAGAAGGATATTAATGACATGGTTTTATCTGGACTTAATGTTCAGTCTGTGATAGAATCAAATATCTATTCTGGATTAGAAGCAAAACTTAAATTTACCACCTGGAAAAAAATATGAGTAACGGAACTAATGTAATCAAACGAAATGGGTTAATTGAAACTCTTGATCTAGATAAAATGCATATCATGGTTGAAGAGGCATGTAACAACCTTAAAGCAGTTTCTGCGAGTCAGGTGGAAATGAAATCTGGCATTCAGTTTTATAGTGGAATTACTACGGCAGAAATTCAAGAAATTCTAATTCGATCTGCTTCTGATTTGATTGATTTGGATCATCCCAATTATCAATATGTTGCCGCCAGGTTGTTAATGTTTTCTATTAGAAAATCTCTTTATGGGAAGATGAAAGAACTTCCTCATCTTTGGGATCATATTACAAATTGTATTTCCAAAAATGTATACGATGGTGAAATCTTACTGAAATACTCCAAAGAAGAAATTGATAAAGTAAATAATTTTATAAATCATGATCGAGATTTTAATTTTACATATGCCGGTCTTCGTCAAGTAGTAGACAAATACTTGGTGCAAGATCGTAGCAATGGTGGAGTTTATGAAACCCCACAGTTCATGTATATTGTGATATCTTTAATTATTTTTGCCAAATATCCTAAAGACATCAGACTCGATTACGTTAAAAGGTATTACAATGCAATTTCAAAATTCAAAATCAACATCCCAACACCAATCATGGCAGGAGTGCGAACTCCACTTCGACAATTTGCTAGCTGTGTTCTTGTTGATATCGATGACACCCTCGATAGTATCTTTAGCAGTGATATGGCTATTGGCAGATACGTGTCACAGAGGGCGGGTATCGGCATCAACGCTGGTAGAATCCGTGGCATCAACAGCAAGATCAGAGGGGGAGAAGTTACTCATACAGGTGTTATCCCATTCCTCAAAAAGTTTGAAGCAACTGTTAGATGCTGTACACAAAACGGGATTCGCGGTGGAAGTGCTACTGTCCATTTTCCAATATGGCACAAAGAAATAGAAGATATTTTGGTTCTTAAAAATAATAAAGGCACTGAAGACAATCGTGTTCGTAAGTTAGATTATTCAATTCAGATTAGTAAAATATTTTATGAAAGATTTATTCAAGATGGTGAGATTACGCTTTTCTCCCCGCATGATGTACCTGGACTATATGATTCTTTCGGAACAATTGAGTTTGATTCTCTCTATCTTGGATTTGAAAATAATCCATCCATTCCAAAGAAGACTGTTAAGGCACAAGAACTTATTCTTAGCCTTCTTAAAGAAAGAGCAGAAACGGGTAGAATCTACATTATGAATATTGATCATTGTAATTCTCACTCTTCATTTAAAGATAAGATCAATATGTCTAATCTCTGTCAAGAGATTACTCTGCCAACAGATCCACTTCAACATATTGATGGGGAAGGTGAGATTGCTCTTTGCATTCTTTCCGCAATTAATGTTGGTAAAGTTAAATCTGATGAAGAGCTTGAAGATCTTTGTGATCTTTCTGTTCGTGGATTGGATGAATTGATTGATTACCAAAAGTATCCTGTAGTTGCTGCAGAAGTTGCTACAAAGGCGCGAAGATCGCTTGGTATAGGATTTATTGGATTGGCTCATTATTTGGCTAAACTTGGATTCAATTATGATTCTCAGGAAGCTTGGGATGCGGTGCATGGACTTTCAGAATCTTTTCAGTATTATCTCTTAAAAGCATCCAATCAACTTGCAAAAGAAAAAGGAGCATGTTCTCTGTTTGCGAATACTAAATATGCTGATGGTATTCTTCCGATTGATACATATAAAAAAGATGTAGACGAAATCTCTTCTATTCCTTACCAGCATGATTGGGAAACGCTTAGAGCATCTATCTTGGAACACGGCCTCAGGCACTCAACACTGTCCGCACAGATGCCATCGGAGAGCAGTTCCGTTGTGTCAAACGCAACTAATGGAATCGAGCCTCCTAGAGACTACTTGTCCGTTAAGAAATCAAAGAAAGGACCTCTCAAGCAAATTGTTCCCCAGTATCAAACACTTAAAAACAATTATACGCTCCTTTGGGATATGCCTAGCAATCGTGGGTATATTCATATTGTTGCAGTTATGCAAAAGTTCTTTGATCAAGCGATATCTGGAAACTGGTCGTATAATCCAGAAAATTATGCCGATAATGAAGTTCCTACTTCAATAATGGCAAATGATTTATTGACTACATATAAGTATGGGTGGAAAACTTCCTACTATCAAAATACCTACGATATTAAAACAGATGAAGTGGCGGAAGATAAACCCAAACTTCAGAATTTGCTAAATGAGTTAAGTTCAATAGAGGAGGGAGAGTGTGAATCCTGTGCAGTTTAAAATTTCTTCTACAGAGAATAAAACAGATCTTAAAGGGGTAACAGTTTTTAATACTGAGAATGTTGACTTTAAAAAACAACCGATGTTTTTTGGAAAACCTTTAGGAATTCAACGTTATGATTCATACAAATATCCAGTCTTCGATAAACTGACTACACAGCAATTAGGATACTTCTGGAGACCCGAAGAGGTGTCTCTACAGAAGGATCGTGGTGACTATCAAACTTTGCGTCCAGAACAGAAACACATTTATACATCAAACTTGAAATATCAAATCATGCTTGATTCTGTTCAGGGTCGTGGACCTGGAATGGCTTTCATTCCATATTGCTCACTACCTGAGTTGGAAGCATGTATGGAAGTATGGGGATTTATGGAGATGATCCATAGTCGTTCATACACATACATTATTAAGAATGTTTATTCGGACCCAAGTGAGGTGTTTGATACAATCATTAATGATGAGCGCATTCTCGAACGCGCTAAAAGTGTAACCGAATCATACGATGAATTTATTCAAGTATCACATCAGTATGCATCAACAGATACGTGGATGCATAATCTTGAAGGAGTAATTTACGCAAAACAAATTCTCAACGATGTTAAACGAAAACTCTATCGAGCAATCGCCAACGTTAATATTCTTGAAGGTATTCGCTTTTACGTTAGTTTTGCTTGCTCTTTCGCATTTGGTGAACTTAAGCTTATGGAAGGATCAGCTAAAATTATCTCACTTATTGCAAGAGATGAAAATCAACATCTAGCCATTACTCAGAATATTCTGAATAAATGGAAAGATGGGGATGATCCAGAAATGAAACAGATTATGAAAGAGGAAGAAGAGTGGACATACAATATGTTTGATCGTGCTGTAAATGAAGAAAAAAGATGGGCAGATTATCTGTTCAAAGATGGCAGCATGATTGGATTAAATGATAAATTATTACAACAATATGTTGAATGGATTGCCAACAGAAGATTAAAGGCGATTGGTCTTAAACCAAAATACGATATTTCAGCAAACAATAACCCACTTCCTTGGACTCAGCACTGGATTTCCTCTAAAGGTCTCCAGGTGGCTCCCCAGGAAACAGAAGTAGAAAGTTATGTAGTTGGTGGAATTAAACAAGATGTGAAAAATAACACATTTAGTGGTTTTAAACTTTAATATCAAGTATAGATAGGGGAGTAATCAACACTCCCCCTTTTTTATGCCCAGAAATCAACTGAGTAAAGACGAAATCAAAGTTCGTGTATTGAAATTAAAGCAAAAGTTATATGGGGATCAAGTAAATCAAATTATAACGAATCCAAAGGTTCTTGCTCATAAATATCTGAATGAAGTTCTTGACATCATAGATGAGTATAGATATTGACTATGAAAATCCTTGGATGTATAATGGGGCATCTTTTACTTCGTCCGATATTCAAGACTATTTTGGATTTGTTTATATAATAGAAAACAAACTCAATGGCCGAAAATACATAGGTAGAAAATATCTGTGGCAATTTAGAACACCAAAAGGCAAGAATCGCAAAGTCAAAGCAGAATCAGATTGGAAGAATTATTATGGGTCTTGTCCAGAGCTTAAAGAAGACATTATCAAATTTGGCAGAGAAAATTTTAGTAGAACTATCCTATCATTACATAAAACAAAGGGCAAAACAAACTACGAAGAGACACGACAGCTCTTCGTCAATAATGTCCTCACAGAGTCCCTTGACAAAGGAGTCCCAGCGTTTTACAATAGCAACATCCTCTCAAGGTACTACCGAAAAGATTATTATGACAGCAACGACTGAAGACATTGTGGCACATGTAAGATCGTGGTCTATAGATCGTGCTGCCAACAAAAAAATTTCAAAAGAAGATGCTCGTGCCATTCTTGCAGAGTTTTGTGAGTGGATTGAATTCGAAGACGATGAGCTTGAAATTGTTTCCTTAGACCCAGAGCATTGACAATCCCTAAATAATCACTTATAATGTTTAAGCAATCCTTAAAAAGATTGCTTTTTTATTATGAGACTTTGAGTGACAATTAGAGCCCAGGAGATTGCCCTCTGAAAGGGGGGAAGTGCGCTTTTTCTATTGGGATGTAGAGTTCTATCAATTTTAATGCTTTTTAAAACACTTTCAATTTTTGCCGTTGCTATTTCAGGATTGGCACCCCTTCAAGCAAAGGCAGCGAGCGGATGTTCCCTCGCATCACATTATGGAATCGGTGATGGATATCATGGACAGACAACTGCTAATGGGGAAATATTTAATGCTTATGGCAAATCAGTAGCACATCGATGGTTACCATTTGGTACTAGATTAAGAGTGACAAATCAATCGAATGGTAAATCGGTAATTGTGCGTGTAAATGATCGAGGACCTTATGTGGGTGGTAGAGATCTTGACCTATCCTATGGTGCTTTCTCTTCTATTGCTTCACCTGGACAAGGAGTCGCTAACATCTGCTATGCATCTTTATAGTATTTGATAAATATTGGGGAGTGCTGCAGAACTCCCCTTTTTTTATGTTTAAATTTAATTTTGGAAACAAAAAACCAGATATTAAGCAATATGCAATTGTAGGAATTGTATTAACATCTATTATTGCAGCACTTTCACAATGCACTAAAATTCACGAAAACAACCTTTGGGACATATTTGACGAAATTCAAAGAAGATATTTCCCACAAACTATTATTAACGAGTTTATACTTAAAGATCCTGAGAAACTGAATCGTAGAGTTCAGAGGGATGTGAACAAAGCAATTAATGATGTAACACCAGAGTATGATCAGATTATTTCCGAATACGATCGTAAATATAAACCAAAATATGTTGAAGAAAAAAATAATCAGACTGTGTGCTATACTGATGAATGTAAATCACTTGCACCTCCTATGAGAATTTGTGCTCCTTGGATTGACGACTGCCCTAAGGAGTGATAGAATATTTACATGCTTCAGTAACTCAGGGGACAGAGTATCCGCCTTCTAAGCGGTTAGCCGTTGGTTCGAATCCAACCTGAAGCGCCAGGGTTAATAACTCAGTTGGTAGAGTAGCGGGCTTTTAACCTGTAAGTCGTGAGTTCGAGTCTCACTTGACCCATATGGGAAATTAGCTTAGGGGTAGAGCATTCGACTGATAATCGAAAGGTCGGTGGTTCAAATCCACCATTTCCCACTTGACAATCAAATATAAAAGATTTATGATTGTCTCAAATGCGGATGTAATTCAGTGGTAGAATGGCTGCCTTCCAAGCAGTTCGTCGCCCGTTCGAATCGGGTCATCCGCTCTGAACCTTTGGGTTCTTAATTGAATTGCCCTATAGCTCAATTGGCAGAGCACGGAGCTGTTAACTCTGGGGTTCTTGGTTCGAGTCCAAGTGGGGCAGCCTTGGGCGATTGGCACAGCGGTAGCGCGTCTCCCTTACAAGGAGAGGGTCACTGGTTCGAATCCAGTATCGCCCACTTGATAAATACTTAAAAAAATAATGGACGAATTATACGAATTACTGCACAAATCTCAAACCAGTCTTTTTTGTTTGTTTCAAAAAACCTGGATATATCATTGGAATGTTGTGGGCTCAGATTTTTATCAACTTCATACAGTTTTTGGTGAACAATATAATACGATGTTTGAAGAGATTGACAAACTTTCAGAGCATATGCGATATCTTCGCATGAAAATTGTTGGGCCAATTAGTAGAGTTGCAGAAACTTCGATCATACCCGAAGCACTTTCCAACTCAACTGCAGAATCGATGATTAGTCAGTTGCTTGCTGACAATAAAAAACTAATCGAAACTTTGACCGAAGTATCAGAAAAATCTGATGATCAAAGATTATATGCTACTTCCAATTTAGTTCAAGGAATAATAGAAACACATGGAAAATTTGTTTGGATGTTAAGATCATTTTTGAGGGAATAGTCATGATTTCAATCAGATGCAAAGAATGTAACAAAGAATTAATAGGAAGTCCGACTAAAGTTGTGAGTTGTGGATGTCCAAATATGGCTACAATTTGTGGAGATAGAATTTCTGCGGTTGACTTATCTCAAATTGTCATGTTAAACTCATACATAAAAAATAAAAAACCACCAATTCTTTCTGCAGAAGACATTGCTTGGCAAGAAGCTCGTCGCCAACGTAAAGTAAAGCGACTTGATTTTGAAGTTCGTTAAGAACTTTTATTTGGAAGGGTGGCCGAGTGGTTTAAGGCAACAGTCTTGAAAACTGTCGTGTGACGAGCACCGTGGGTTCGAATCCCACCCCTTCCGTATTACCTTAAAAATAATAGAAACTTTAACAGTAAGTCAAGTTTGGTTGAGTCTTTATAAAGCAATCTTGACAGTTGTTACGATCCTAGGTATAATAATCATACATTCAAAACACAAAAACGGGGTGTAAGTCAGCGGTAGACGGCTTGCTTTGGGAGCAAGAAGACACTGGTTCGATCCCAGTCACCCCGATCATAAAACTCACTTTATGAAAATGAATCAAGAAATCGAAGAACTTCAATCATTTACAATCGAAGAATTCCAGGCAGATTTTGATAATCTGATAAACAGAGTTGAGAATGGAGAATCATTTTTGATAGAAAGTGAGCACGGAAATGCAATAATGGTTCCTTACAACAAAGTCATACGAATATGTGAAGAATCAAATGTGGATTTTGAAGAGATAGTTAAAATTCACACCGATCACGAAGAAGCATCGTGATTTTTATGGGAGCATAGCTTAATGGTTAGAGCGGGCTCCTTATAAGGGCTTAGTCTGGGTTCAATTCCCAGTGTTCCCATTTGCTATTTGCGAATAGCGAATGCTCGTTTACCCATCTGGTTGAAGGGACCGATCTCATAAATCGGCAGAGGTCAGTTCAATCCTGACAACGAGCACTTGACAGGATCCCTGTCATACCCTATAATACATAGGTCAACATTCAAAACAATGACTCTCACGGTTAAATTCAAAAAAGATCTTTCCACTCTTCGTGGCGCAGCAAACGGCGATTTCTATCTTGACGTAAAGAATCCAAAACTTTACAAAAAAGTCTGTCGTTACTATAAAAACGAAGGTCTAGTATTCTCTGGTGATCCTCTCGATGACTATGAAATGCTTATAGAATACGTTCTTGCTGATCTTGAACCTGTAGAAGTTGTTTAATTTATTATGAAACTTACCAACTCACACTTTGAATTTCTTCGGGAAACTCCTGGAAGTGCCGGAAATAAAGTTGTCTCTTTGACAACTAATGAAGTTTTTAAATTCGTTTCTATTATGCGCCCAATCACCGAATGTATGAATTGGAAATCAAAAGAAGACCAAAAATTGGTCAAAAAATGTGTAAAAATTTTTGAGCAGGCAGCATATGGTGCTTCCGGTTCAGAATGTGATGATCTTCCTTTTCATCTATGACAAAAATCATTCTTGAAAGATTTCCATATCGATACGTTGATTGTGGAATTCTTGAAAATAACATGCCAGATTATCGAATTCAAAAGATGAATTCTTTTACAAATAGATACAAAGATATGTATTTGTGTGATAACGGTATGCAAATGGGTCTTGCTATGGAAGACTTTGAATATACAAAATGGTTAGATCCAGACAATCCTGGGGCATATCGTCATTATACATAGTCATGGATGGACTTTAAATTGGTGGAGATCCTGAGTTATTTGGGGGGGTTGACAACAACCCCTTTTTTATTGCCTATATAAAAAGAATTTAAAAAAAAAATGTCTCACCCAGCACAACAAGAATTTGTTGAAAGGTTAAAAAATAAATTTTCAAATTACTTTGAAAATAAAAGTGTTTTGGAAGTTGGTAGTTTAGATATTAATGGCACAATTCGTCAATTTTTTACGGATTGTGATTATATTGGAATTGATATTGGTGAAGGTCCTGGAGTAGATATTGTTTGCGAGGGTCAAAATTTTGAAGCTTCTGAATGCTCATATGATGTAACTTGCTCTACAGAATGTTTTGAGCATAATCCATATTGGGTTGAAACATTTCAAAATATGATTCGTATGACTAAGCATCAGGGATTAGTATTTTTTACTTGTGCTACCACAGGTAGAGCTGAGCATGGCACAAAAAATCAATATCCACATTGCTCTCCCTTAACAATTCAAAAGGGTTGGGAGTATTATAAAAATTTAACAGAAGAAGATATTAAAGAAAATTTTGATTTAGATTCCTTATTCTCTTCATATGATTTTGAAGTCGAAAATGTTTCATGTGATTTGTATTTTTGGGGAATTAAAAAGTAAATTATGTTATCGAAATCCCTTGTTATTTCAAATTATAATAATGATTTAAAATGGTTATATCCAATTTTAAATAAAAATCCTAAATTAACTTGTTATCTTTATGATAAAAGTGAAGTCATTAATACTGAATATCTTCAAACATTTAAAGTCAAACAAATTCCAAATGTTGGATATAACATTTTAAGTTATTGCACTCATATTATAGACAACTATAATTCTTTAGATGATATAATTATTTTTATCAAGGGAAATTTAATTGAAAGGGCACATACAACATTAGAAAACTTTGAAAAGGCTTTAAATTTAAATACTTTTTTTTTAATTGAAAGATATCACGAATCTACGCACTTAACCGTAAATGACAATGGGTATGTTGAGCCCAATAATAACTGGTATGCTCCATATCATCCATCTAAATATGCTTCAACATATAATGATTTTTTAAATCTTTTATTTGAATCTCCTCACCATCCCCAATACATTAGATTTGCTCCTGGAGCAAATTTTGTAGTTCCAAAGTGGAATATTCTAAAGTATTCAAAATCTTTTTATGAAAGATTGGCAGAAATTGTATCTCATGATAAACTATCTTTAGAATCCCACTTTGCAGAGAGAGCATTTTATTCAATTTGGACTTGCGATTATAAAGAAAAAACATGAAATATTCAATTTACGGTGGCACAGGATTTGTTGGTGGAAACTTTTGCAGAATGTATTCTGACATTACTCTACCAATCGAAAGAAATGAAAGAGATCCTCTGACGAATAAAGTCATTTATTTTATTTCAACCGTCCACAATTATCATGTGTATGACGATCTTCACATCGATATTGACACAAATTTAAAAGTGTTGATGGATGTGCTGGAGAAATGTAGAGATCAAGATATTGTCTTTAATTTTATCAGCTCTTGGTTTGTTTATGGAAGATCAAGGCTTCCCGCAAGAGAGACTGACACTTGCGATCCAAAGGGATTTTATTCCATTACTAAAAGAGCAGCAGAGCAGTTGTTAATTTCTTTCTGTGAAACTTTTGGAGTGAATTATCGTATTCTTCGGTTATCAAATGTTTATGGAGTAGGTGATCGAAAATCTTCTGCGAAGAAAAATGCAATTCAATATATGATTGATTTGCTTAAGAAAGGTGAGGATGTTAATTTGTATGAAGGTGGATATGTGCTAAGAGATCTTATGCATGTTGAAGATATTTGTAGAGCAATCAAATTGGTTTGTGATCAGGGTGAATACAATTCCATTTACAATATTGGTAGTGGTCAACCAGTGGCAATTCGTGCTATAATGGAGCAAGCAAAACAATATCTAAATAGTCCGAGTAAATTTAATTCCATAGACACTCCAAAGTTTCACGATATTGTGCAATCTCGTGATTTTTATATGGATGTTTCTAAACTTAAATCTCTTGGATTTGAATCTCAAATTTCCCTGAATGACGGTATTAAAGAATTATGTCTTTGAATCATTTAATTTCTGATTTTATCAAAACTGCAAAAGAAAAAGATGATAATCTTTTTCCATTTATTGCTAACAAAAAGGAATTTGATAAAGAAAAAGATTCTGTTTATTACTCTGGTCCCTATTGGGATGATCAAGAAGTTGAAGCACTTCTCTATAGTGTCCTGAAAGGAAAGTGGCTTTCTTCTGGTGAAGCAGTTAACAAATTTGAAAGAGAATTTTCCAAAAAGTTTAATAAGGAATATTCTGTGATGGTCAACTCTGGATCATCTGCGAATCTTGTTATGATTGCGGCACTCAAAAAATACTTTGGGTGGGCAGATGGTGATGAGATTATTGTATCGTGTGTGGGATTTCCAACAACGATTGCACCCATTGTTCAGAATGGATTGGTGCCTGTGTTTGTAGATATTTCTTGGGGTGATTTGAATTGGGATCTGAGTGAGATTGAGAAGAAAATTACACCTAAAACCAAAGCAGTATTTTCCTCTCCTGTGCTTGGCAATCCTTATGATATTGAAAGACTCAATGAAATCTGTGAGAAGTATTTTCTTGAATTGATTGCAGATAACTGCGATAGCCTTGGCAGTAAATGGAAAGGAAAGTATTTGACTGATTATGCGGTTGCTTCATCCTGCTCCTTCTATCCAGCACATCATATTACTACCATTGAAGGTGGAATGGTATCATCCAACGTCAAAGAAATTATAGATCTGGCACGTAGTTTTGCTTGGTGGGGTCGTGCATGTTATTGCGTGGGGCAACAAAATCTCCTGTCAAATGGTGTGTGTGGAAAGAGATTTGATCGTTGGTTGAGTGGATATGGTGAAACGGTTGATCATAAGTATGTCTTCTCAAACATGGGTTATAATCTGAAACCCACTGATTTCCAGGGTGCAATTGGATCTGTGCAACTGAAAAAGTTTGATGAGATTCATGAAATTCGCAGAGCAAATAAAAAAAGATTGGATGAAATTTTCCAACGTATTCCTGGAATTCGCACTCTAACAGAATTGCCCAATGCCGAAACAAGTTGGTTTGGCACACCTTTTGTTTGTGATTCAATCACCATCAAAAGAGATCTTGTTAAATTTCTTGAGAAGAATAAGATTCAAACTCGCAATTATTTTGCGGGCAATGTATTAATGCATCCAGCATATAAACATCTTGATGATTATATTCATTATCCAAATGCAAATAAAGTTTTGGATTTTGTTTTCTTTATCGGATCATCTCCAACCATCAATGACGATATGATTCTTTATATTGAAGAAGTGGTTGATAAATTTATTTCTGTCGCACAACATCCCGTATGAAAATATACGATTGCTTTCAATTCTTTAATGAGTTGGATCTTCTTGAGATTCGACTTAATGTTTTAAACGATCATGTGGATTATTTTGTTTTGACAGAATCCACAGTCACTTTCTCTGGACTGAATAAACCTCTTTATTATCAAGAGAATAAAGATCGATTTGAAAAATTCAATAATAAAATTATTCATGTTGTAGTTGAAGATACTCCAGATGGGAATCCATTTGAGAGAGATGTCTTTCAAAAGAATGCAATCATTCGTGGTCTTCAAGATTGTGAAGATGATGATATCATTTTGACGAGTGATCTTGACGAAATTCCCGACCCAGAAATTGTCGATCAACTTATTGACATTTGTGAGAATGATAAAGTTTATCACTTTGCTCAAGATCTTTTTTATTACTATCTTAATCTTAAAGAAGTATCTGGAAATCTTCTTTCTTATACTGGAGAGTTTAATAATGTTGTTGAGAAGAAGTGGCTTGGATCAAAGTTGTGTAAATATCAATTTTTGAAGCAGCATAATGTCAATGAGTTGAGAGCACCGCACATGAAAGAGTGTGGATATCGTATTTCTCCTGGTGGATGGCACTTTACTTATGTCGGAAGTGATGGTAGCATGACATCGGAGCAAAAGATTGCTCATAAAATTGAGTGTGCTGCCCATCAAGAATTTAATAATGATGCTGTAAAAAGTAGAATCGTTGAGAATGTAGAATCAAACAAAGACATTTTCTATCGTCCTTCGAAGTTTGAAGTTGTTAAAATTGATACAACATTCCCACAATATATCAGGGACAATCAAGACAAATATCAGTATATTATCAAATGATTATTAACGAAATTAAACATGGTCAAGGGTTGGGCAATCAACTCTTCTGTTATGTCACCACAAGATGTATTGCCAAAGATAAAGGATATGACTTTGGATTTTTTGGCACCGAAAACTTAGGAGATCCAAGATTTAATTCTAAAGGATTGTATTTTATGGATTTGGATTTGGGAAAAGATCCAATAAAAGTTGAAAATACTTACACTGAAAAATCAACAAGAATTAAATTGAATACCTGCCATCATGATATGACGCATGGTTGTGATGTAAGTTTGTATGACTCTGATCTTGCAAATGTAGAAGATAATACTTTGATTGAAGGTATTATGCAAGATGAAAGATACTTCTATCATCATCTCGATGATATTAAAGAGTGGTTAAAACTCAAACCAGAATATGATACTTATGAATATCACCAAGATGATATTTGTATTATGAATTTTCGTGGAGGAGAATATCGAAGACTTCGTGAATTGTATCTAACAAGAGATTATTGGATTAATGCAATTAAACATATGATGAAGATTAATCCAGAAATGGATTTCCGAATCGTGACGGAAGATGTATCTGCGGCAAATGAAATGTTTCCTGAAATTGAGGCATATCATTTTGACATTGCTAAAGATTATGCAATCATCAAAAACGCAAAGTATTTAATTCTTTCCAATTCAACTTTTGGGTGTTTTCCAGCATTTACAAGTGAAACCGTGGAATACGTGATTGCTCCAAAATATTGGGCTCGACATAATGTGTCTGATGGATATTGGGCAACAGGGCAGAATTTATATCAGAATTGGATGTGGCAAGATCGTGAAGGGTTGCTTTTTGACTATGAGCAATGCTATAATGAGTTTGAAAAATATAAAGTAGAATCTGGTATGTATGCTTGATTTATCAAATGTAACTCTACTTGCAATTACATCAGTTAAGTTTGATGAGCATATTGCTTCTCTTCATCGAAGTATGCAACATGCAAAGTTTGGTAGAGTAGTCTTGGCAACTCATGAAAAACCAAACAACCTTCCTGATGATATTGTGTGGGAAGATATTGGTAAAAAAATTAACTATGAGCAATTCAGTGAATACTGCATTTATCATATGACCAATCATGTGCATACAGAGTTTTGTTTGCATGTCCATGATGATAGTTGGATTCTTCGTCCAGATCTTTGGACCGATGAATTTTTTGACTACGATTACATTGGTGCTCCATGGCCTTTGAGTTATGAAGCATTTGTTGATCCTTTTGGTAGACACATTCGTGTCGGTAATGGTGGTTTCTCTCTTCGCAGTAAAAGATTGCTGGATGTGCCGAAGCATATTCATATTCCGTTTGAAGTGAATGAAGGAAACTTTTATAAGCATATGAATGCTGGATCATACAATGAAGATGGAAATATTTGTGTGCATAATCGACATCTCTATGAATTGATGGGATGTAAGTTTGCACCCGTAGAAGTTGCTGCTCGTTTTTCTACTGAAAATAATGTCCCCGAAACAGTGCAATCTTTCGGTTTTCATAAACGTTTACCTACTTGGGCTCAATGATTACATTTAATAACTTAGGACAACTTGGAAGACTTGGAAATCAACTCTTTCAATACGCATCAACAAAAGGAATTGCTGCAAAAAATAATCAAGAGTTTATGGTCCCAAGGACGGAGCTCTTTGATCATTTTGAAATGGCTGGTGCTAATATTGGTAGAAGAAATTCTCCAGTATTTCAAGAAAACGATTTTCATTTCGATGAAGAGTTGTTTTCTAAGTTTCAATATGATGTAGATCTTTTTGGATATTATCAATCCGAAAAATATTTTAAACATATTGAAGATGATATTCGTAAAGATTTTGCTTTTAAGAAGCATATCTACGGACCATGCTGGGAAATGATTCAAGAAATTCCAGAAAGAATGAGCTTGCATGTAAGACGAGGAGACTATCTGAAAAAACCAGATTGTCATCCACCTTGCACTGTTGAATATTATGAGCAAGCACTTTCTAAGTTTGATGATAGTATTCCTGTATTAATCTTTAGTGATGATCCAGAATGGTGTAGAGAGCAGGAGTTATTTTCTTCAGATCGATTTATGATTGCTGAAGGAAATTCTGTGGAAGTTGACCTTTGTTTGATGGCAATGTGTCAGCATCACATTCTTTCAAACAGCTCACTTGCCTGGTGGGGGGCATGGTTGGCAAACAGTCAATCAGTAGTTGCACCTCGGAGATGGTTTGGTCCTTCTCTTCCTCATAATACCGATGACTTGTATCTTTCGCATTGGGAGTTGATCGATGCCTGAATTTTCTATTTGTATTCCTACTTATGAATACAAAGGAAGAGGAGTTGAGTTTCTCTCTCATCTTCTGAATACTCTTGAGAAACAAACCATCGATGACTATGAAGTCATCATTTCTGATCACAGTCAAGATGATGAGATTCAAAATTATCTTTCCGAGCAGGGAGATAGATTTGATATTAAATATTATCGAAACGAAAATAAGAGAGGAAATCTTTCAAATAATACAAACCAGTGTCTTTCAATGTCTACTGGAAGAATTATTAAACCAGTATATCAGGATGATTTCTTTTATGCAGACACTGCTCTGGAAGAAATTAAAAAAGTATTTGATACTGAAAAGTGTCAATGGTTGGCTACAGCATGTAATCATTATGATGATGAGTTGGAAATTTACTGTAGGGATTTTTATCCAAACTTTGATGAGCCAGAAGCAACATTGTTTGGAAAAAATTTAATCAGTTGTCCAACAGTTATTGCATTTCTTAATGATGCAAAAATTGAATTTGATGAAAACCTAAACATGTTGATGGATTGTGAGTTTTATTATAGAATGTATAAAACACACGGACTTCCCTTTCTTCTAAATGATGTATTAATGACGAATCGATCTCACTCAGGTCAAAGTCAACAACAAGAAGACTTTATTAATGCAATGGAAACTGAAAGACAATATTGCTATCAAAAATATGCATAATAAAATTATAATCTGGGGACATAAATTACATTCCCACACACATTCTTATATTCATAATTCATATTTCAAAGCATTTAAGTCTTTGGGATATGATGTTTTTTGGTTTGATCATACAGACGATGTTTCTGGATTTGACTTTTCAAACTGCATTTTCTTTACAGAAGATCAAGTCAAACGAGGAATGCCTTTGAGAAATGATTGCAAGTATATTGCACATCATATTTCACCAAGTTTTTTTGATGGCATTGATCATGTATTAAATCTTGGCAATTATATTGTTGATGTGGAGAAGTTTGATAAGGTAAAGGATCAAACTTACTTCGATTCCAAGACTAAAACCCTATATCAATGTTGGGCAACAGATTTGCTTCCTGATGAAATTGATGAAAAGGATTATTGTAAGTTTGACGAATCGAAAGAATATGTGCATTATATTGGATCTTTGTATGAAGAAGGTCTTGAATTTGCTCAAGAATTTGGATCAATTCTGCAAGATCATGATAAACAACTTAGACTATATCGTGGAGTGAGTGATGAAGAGAATCGTGAATTGATTCGAGATTCATTTCTCTGTCCCGACTTTCGAAATTATCATCACATTAAAGTTGGATATATACCATGCAGGATTTTTAAAACGATTAGTTATGGACAAGTTGTGGGCACAAACTCTATCAATGTCAAAAGAGTCTTTGGTGATCATGTAGTCTTTGGATCAAATCCACAAGAGCTTTATCAAAATATGTTAGATTCTTTATTTGCAAAAAGAGTTTATATGCCGCAAGCAATGTTGTTTATAAAACATAATCACACTTATTTAAACCGTGTTAATACAATCATGGAGGTATTATGAGATCCATCGTTACTGGAGGACATGGATTTATTGGATCAAATATTGTTGATAGACTTGTCGATCTTGGACATAAAGTTTTTGTAATTGATAATAAATCATCAAAGAGCAATCAAAATTACCATACAAATTCTAAAGCATCGAATTTTTATCTTGACTTGTCAAATTCAATTAATTTTCCTATAGTTAAAGAATTGTGTGCTGAAGCAGATTATGTTTTTCATTTAGCAGCAGATGTTTCAATACAATACTGTATTGAAAATCCAATGCAATCATATTCAAATAACATCAATGCAACCTATCATATTTTAGAAGCAGCACGTTTAGCAAGAGTTAAACGAGTTGTGTTTTCTTCTACATCTGCACTTTACGGAAGCACGGATAAAGTTTGTGTCGAAACTATGCCAGTTGAAACACTGAATACTTATTCTCTCTCTAAATTTTCTGGAGAGAATTTGATGAAATTGTATTTTGATTTGTATGGTTTAAGCACAGTTTCTCTTCGGTATTTTAATGCCTATGGTCCAAGACAACCAGCATCGGGGCAATATGCACCCGTCATTGGAATTTTCAAAAGACAAAAAGATAATGGTGAGAGTTTAACAATTGTTGGCGATGGAAATCAAACTCGTGATTTTATTCACGTTTCTGATATCGTAAATGCAAACATCAAAGCAGCAACAATTGACACGAATACATATGGTGAAGTTTATAATGTTGGTACCGGAGTAAATTTTTCAATTAAAAAAATTGCGAGCATGATATCTGATAATCATACACACATTCCACCACGTCCTGCTGAAGCACGATTTAGTTGCGCTAATATTCACAAAATTAAATCTGTTTATGAATGGACTCCTCAGGTAAACCTTGAAACTTGGATTAAAGAAAATCTATGAAAATCTTACATTTATCTCAACACTATGGGTGCTTAAAAGATAAGCAATATATTTTGGAAAAACTGGGGCATGAAGTTACCTCTTTAAATTTTCAAAAATTGAGTGAAACTTTAGAAATTATTAATCCTATTGAAACTTATCGAGTTAGTAAACCACTTGCCAATATTGTTTGGAAAGAAGCAAAAGATTATCTTAATTCTTTTGATGTAGTTTTAACTTCAGATACTACGCCAATCAGTCGTGTCATTTTAGAAAACATTGAAGAATTTACAGGGAAACTTGTTATTTGGATTTGCAATCGATATAATTATGAGATTTGGCAAGATGGTGAATGGACTCTCTTGTTTGACAAAGCAAATGATTATGACAATGTAACTATAGTGGCTTACACAGAATTTGAAAAAGTTTGGTGTAATGCAAATGGAATTCGTACTGATAATTGGGAAACTATCACTCCTCTTGGTAAGTGGTCAATTTCTGAGTTGAATGGGTTTGAAATTTATCGAGATTTTTCTTCTTCAGATACATCAAATAAAAAAGATATCTGGGTATCTCGCTATTGGAATGACAATAAGTTTACCAATATGAGAAAGAATCTGGAAGAAATGGGTCTTACGGTTGGTGGTGGTGAAGATGGTAGATATAAAGATTGGAATGATTTAAGAGACAACTATTATTGTTTTCACATTCTTCCCGAGCAAATTTCAAAATTAATTGCTTATGAATTAATTCACGCGGGAGTGCCTGCAATATTGCCCTCTAAAGAATTTTTAACTTCTTTGTGGAAGAAAGAAGGATATGGAATTGCTTTAGCTCCAGCAAACTTTGATGATTCTATCTTAAATCTGTGTGCATGGTATGATGAAGAGTTTATAAACTGCAGATACTATTACAATAGTTTTAAACAAATTCCTTCTCTCGTTGAGGCAATTAAAAATTCTCAAGAGGGTATTGCTGAAAATTGTGCAGAAGCATCTGAAAAGTTGGAAAAAAAAGTTTTGACACAGTGGAAAAATATTTACGATAACTTATGAAACTGAAAGAAATTAAAACTTATTATATTAATCTTGATAAAGATGAGGAAAAAAGAGAAAGTATGGAAACCATGCTTTCAAATTTAGATTTTAATTATGAAAGATTCCCTGCAGTAGAGGAAAAGTGGGGATGTGAAAAGAGTCACTACAAGATTTTGTCTGAAGGATTGAAGGCACCATTCATCGTTTTGGAGGATGATTGTGCCTTAAAAAATGAAGTTATTGAGTTGGGTGTTCCTAATGACATTGATTTTGTTTATTTGGGAGTTTCTGGATTTGGATATTATAATGGAAACATTTCTTGTGTCTTATATGAGCAAGCTACAGAAGATATAAGCAGAGTTTATAATATGTTATCAACTCATGCGATGTTGTATTTGTCGGATGAGTATGCTAATATGGTAAAGAATATTGCATTTCACTGTGGATATAAAGTAAATCAACATTTTGATAAATCAATTGCGGAAATAGAAAAGTATTATGAAGTATATGCTTTAAATAATCCGATGTTCTATCAAGACAATTATAATAAACCACACACCTATCATGACTTGAGAAAGTATAGAACTACTCAAAGCATCGCAGAGGTAACTGAACCATCAATCATTAGATCAGAACCAATTTTATTACTATGACTGACCCAATTAATACTTCTACAGTGAAGAAAAAGTTGAAAGGATTTGGTCCATTATATTGGATTAATCTTGATAGTGATGTTGAAAGAAAAGAAAAAGCAGAAAAACTTTTTGAATTCTATGAAATCCCAAATACTAGAATTTCTGGATTTGATGGAAGAAAGGAAGATCTAAGTGTATACCTAGAAGGTAATTTTCCAGGAGGAATGTCTCAATCTGAAATGGGATGCACACTTTCTCATTTAAAAGCACTTCGTTATTTTCTCGAAGAAACTGATGATGAAGTTGCAATTATATGCGAAGATGATATTATCTTTGATACTGTGCAGTGGTGGCCATTTACATGGAAACTTTTTATGGAAAGCCTTCCATATGATTGGGATTGTTTGCAACTATCAATTACTAGCACTGGAAATCTAGTAGCAAATTTGCATCCAAGAATTATCACAAATTTTTGTACGGTTTGTAATGTATTCACTCGAAGATATGCACAAAAATTAGCAGATCTTCATTTTAGAGGTGACAAGTATAAGACGGATAATGGTGTGAAACCTCGTGCTGTTGCTGATGAGATTCTCTTTAATGCCGGCAAAACTTATTCAATGCCTCTTTTCCTATATCGATATGATTTTGCTTCAAATATTCATCAAGATCACATCGAAGTTTTTCACAAGCATAACGTAGAAGCAATTATGAAATTTTGGCAAGAGAATGGACATTCTATTCCGATTAGTGTGCTGTTGGATTTCGATTACTACGATCATTACATGAGACCAGTTACTAAACCGTCCATGGAAGAAAAAACTTGACACCCTCTCTTTTATTCTATATAATACTGTTGTAAAATTTAATAAAGCACTAATGACTGTTACGACTGAAGATGGTGGACGCCAAAATATGTTCGCCAAAGAACCTAAAATGTATATTACAGAGGAAGATAAAATGAGACACGAACAAGAAACTTATAGCGAACGTGCAGAAAAACTGAATGGACGTTTTGCGATGCTGGGAGTAATTGCTGCTCTTGGTGCGTATGCTCTGACAGGACAGATTATTCCTGGGTTATGGTGAAATAAATAGAGGGCATAAAAGAGATTTGTATGAAAATAGATTTGCATAACTTTTTTAAGAATTATGATGCAAAAAATCCAAAGCATGTTGCCGCAGTAGATGAACTTCGATCAAATATTGAGAAGTATGCTGCGGCACTGCTTGAGGATAGTGCAAATTGGGTTCGTATTTACAGAACCAAAGTAGAAAAACCAAAGACATCTATTCATTTAGATGTTCCTTATTATCCACAGACTGATAATTATACGGATGCATCACGCACCTGTAATAGTTCCAGTTGTGCAATGTGTCTTCAGTATTTTAAACCAGGTACTTTAATAGGAGTAAAAGGAGATGATGCGTATGTTCGCAACGTCTTTGCAATCGGTGATACAACAGATCACGAAGTTCAAACAAAAGTATTGTCTAACTACGGTGTCCGTTCTGAGTTTAGTTACGATCTGTCTTTCGCAGATCTTGATCGTGAGTTGTCTGCTGCACGGCCTGTGGTTATTGGCATTCTCCATAGAGGTTCTTTGTCTAATCCTACTGGCGGCCACATGGTCGTTGTAGTTGGTAAGACAGAAGGTGGTGATTATATTGTAAATGATCCTTATGGATCACTTAACGATGGTTATACTGGGGATGTTTATAATGGTAAGGGTGCTATCTATAAGAAGTCTGAATTAGTTGCTCGTTGGTGTCCAAATGGAAACGATGGGTGGGGTAGGATTTTCTTATGAAATCTGGGATCAAGTTAATTAAAGAATTTGAGGGGTGCCATTTAAAGGCATATCCAGATCCTCTAACAGGAGGACTTCCAATCACAATTGGGTGGGGAAGCACAAGAGACTTTAATAATACGCCTTTTAAAAGAGATCAAGTCATTACGCAAGAATATGCTGATCGTCTTTTAGAGCATGATATATTGAATCGTTTTCTTCCTAAACTTTCCAAGATTCCTTATTGGGGTGAAATGAATGATAATCAAAAAGGAGCATTGCTTTCTTTTGCATATAATCTTGGTGCTGATTTTTTTAACGCTCCTGGATTCAATACGATTACCAAAAAATTAAAAGAAAAAGATTGGAAAACAATTCCTGCAACTCTTGAAATGTATCGTAATCCTGGTAGTAATGTTGAAGCAGGATTACTTAGAAGAAGAAAAGCAGAAGGTAAACTCTGGGTTTCTTAATCCTCAACTTTGGTTCTTAAAGCAATTACTGTTGTTAAAATTGTTAATAAAGTTTCATATCCTTTTTTCTCAGATTCTTTGCAATCTAAGGGAGGAGGATTTTTTAATTTGCCCAATGCATTTGCTCCATTAATTGATCCTGGGAATATAAAGTTGCAAGAAATAAAATTAATTCCCACAAATCCAATAATCGACAAACAAATTATAAAAATAAGTTTGGTTAAATTGAGTTTCATCTTCCCTCTTGTTTGTGAATCCAAGTTTTAAGTTCGTGCAAATATAATCTTAACATTTCCGCTTTTTCTAAATGCCACACATCACCGCTTGTAAAATATTCACGAGTATGATTATCGATTGCCTTTAAGACATTGTGTATGGGCCCATTCCAAGGTTCCCGAATTGGAGTATTCCATTCCCGTGGCATCTTGGGAAAGCGATTTAAAATATTTATTGAAGTTGGGTTGTTTTGCCTATTGACAGGATTTCCTAACAATGCTATGATAAATACATCAACAAGTTAAGGAATGTAACAAATCTTTAATGTTGTCCTCCACCTAACCGAGACCTATGGGGAGGTTAAACATAGTCTCTCATACCTATGCAGGAGGGTTGCATAGGAATACTTTTATCGTTCAGCACCTCCTGAACTACTACCTACCCCTTTAACGAAAAAATGATTGCTACTATTTCACAAAGACAATCTACTAACCTCTGGCAAGAATTTTGCCAGTGGGTTACTTCAACCGACAACCGCCTTTATGTTGGTTGGTTCGGTGTTTTGATGATTCCAACGTTGCTTGCTGCAACCACTTGTTTCATCGTCGCATTCATCGGTGCTCCTCCCGTAGACATTAACTAATCGGTGTCCCTTACTCGTAAGAGTATTGACGAAACTGGGTGAATTGCTGGAAACCGAAAGGCAATCAGCAGCCAAGCCTCAAGTACACTTGAGGAAGGTTCAGAGACTACCTGAGGGGTTTAGTCCCCTTAATAACAGGTTTAAGTGCCCAGCCCCT
>Ga0214917_10001429_pt1 | contig 30602 bp, 12 predicted proteins | sample LL_1208_BB_MetaG_FD_177983 | JGI IMG/M metagenome (GOLD analysis project Ga0214917, IMG submission 177983) | Freshwater microbial communities from Lake Lanier, Atlanta, Georgia, United States - LL_1208_BB | ecosystem: Environmental > Aquatic > Freshwater > Lake | place: USA: Georgia | collected... | reverse complement strand
TGGGATTACGATAGTGTCATTGTACCTGTGCCCGCTGTTATAGTGTATATTTTGTAACCTGCAACCGCTGTATTTAAAGAACTTGTAATACCTGCAGAAAATGTCAATGATCTGGTATTAGGTATTCTTACTATGACTACACCCGAACCCCCAGCACCGGCGTATTGAGAATAATGCGCTCCACCACCCCCACCGCCGCCACCGGTATTGGCTGTGCCAGCGACAAAATTTTGACCACCGCCACCGAGGCCGCCCACACTATTGGCTGCTCCTCTATCTGTTCTACTGTTACCGCCTCCGCCCCCGCCATAATAAGTAGAGTTAACGGACCATTGTACTCCGTCGCCACCGTTACCGCCCACTGTACTGCCCCCACCTGCACCGGCAGCTCCGGCACCAGCACCACCACCACCGCCACCGTTATAGGGTCCACCACCGCCACCGTTACCAGCGGTATAACCTCCATATCTTGTTAATGTTCCTGTACTTTTACCTGTGCTTGTTCCTGCTACGGCCGCGCTTGTTGCGTTATCTCCGCCGCATCCCCCACCTGGGTTCGTAGCATTGCCCCCGACTTTGCCAGGGCTGCTGGTATCATATAAGGTATTAGAACCGCCACGACCACCACCATTTACTGTATCAGTGCCGATTGTAGATGTACTTCCCCCGGCATTTGTAGCACCTCCCGCGCCAATTGTTATTGGATATGCGGTACCAGTAGTCAATGTCAATGTTCCGTAAGCTACTTCTCCGGCTCCACCGCCACCCCCAAGGTCAACCCCGCCTCCACCGCCACCCCCAACAACTAAAACATCGGCATTTGCACTTGGAGGAATAGTTGTTGTAGTTGTAGTTGTTGTAGAAGTAGTAGTTGTTGTAGTAGGAAGTATAGGAGCAATGTAAGAACCTAATTCTACCCAAATATTATTATATCTTATGCTGAGTTCGCCAGTGGCAGTGTCTAACCAAAATTGCCCGTTAGCGGCTGTGCTGGGCGGGGTATCTACAGTAAAAACTGTTGCGATGTCTATGGCCCAAGCGGAACCATCCCAAACCCAGGATCTGCCATCCTGTAGTACACGCTGTCCTCGAACCGGATTAGATGGAAATTGGATTGGCATAATTATGATATAGTTGCTGTTCCTGTGCCTGCTGTAATAGCGTAAATTTTATATCCACTAACTGCTGTACTTAAAATACTTGAGATACCTGCACTAAATGAAATTGTAAACGTGTTGGGTATTTTTATAATAATTATGCCAGAACCGCCGGCTCTTGTAGATGGTGCGTAATCTGTTCCGCCTCCGCCTCCGCCTCCGGTGTTTGTTGCACCCGCTGTACTATCGTTATACAATCTTCGAGTGCCATTTCCGCCACCACCTGCTCCGCCAGGGCCGCCACCACCGCCGGTTCCTGTATTATTTGTCGTGCCTCCACCTCCACCTCCACCAAAACTACCAGCAGGATTAGATCCATAGTCGGTGAAAATAGTTGCTAGACCAGCACCACCAGCACCACCAGCTGCTCCATTGGGACTGGCTTGGCCGCCTTGACTAGCACCTCCGCCTCCACCTCTGTCTTGATTATATCCGTTATTGCCATAACCACCAGAGGCACTGCCTGATTGTGTGGCTACACCGTTAGGTGATCCCCCACCACCAGATCCACCATTTCTATCAGCACTGCTACCACCGCCGCCGCCCAAGGCAGTGATGCCAAAACCCAGTGTATCTGAACCTTTGCCGCCCAAGGCAGCACCACCTCCGCCAATACTGATATTGTAGGTAGATATTTGTAAATTATCCCCTAGACGATATACCACGCCACCGGCTCCACCGCCACCGTAATTACCGCCACCGCCACCACCTGCCACTACAAGTATATCTACTATTGAACTGGTAGGTCCCTGTGTGGTTGTAGAGGTAGTAGACGTTGATGTGGTTGTAGTAGACGTTGATGTGGTTGTAGTAGACGTTGATGTGGTTGTAGTAGACGTTGATGTGGTTGTAGTAGACGTTGATGTGGTTGTAGTGGGAGGCCTTGTTGTGGTTGTAGTCGGAATTGACTGTATAGTAGGTTCTATATCAATCCATGCGCCAGCATAACGAACACTAATATCTGCTGTCGAAGAATCAAACCAAACAGCACCTGATCTATTGTCCGTCGGCGCAGTATCACTTATGGTTAAAGTTGACAAATTTTGTGTTGTAGCCCAGCATCTCCCATTCCAAATCCATTGCGTGCCATTTATAATGGCAGTTTGATTAGTAGCGGGGTTGCTGGGAAATTGTATTGGCATAACTTTCTAGACACTAAATGAGATTGTGCCGGTCCCTTGTGTAATTGTGGTAATTTTGTACCCATCCAATATTGTTGTAGAACTAGTCAAACCGGCACTCAATGAAGCCGTAAAAGTTTGTAAATATTTTAAAATAACAACACCAGACCCGCCGGCAGCACCACCAGCATAAATGTTACCACCACCACCACCACCACCACCTGTGTTAGCAGTACCAGCAATTCCGTTATTTCCTGACTTTGTTGAACCGCCCCTGCCACCTCCTCCTAAACCTCCGGGACCGGAATCAGTATGTACATAGCTGCCGCCACCACCACCACCAGCATAATATGTAGAGGATCCTGTTATAGTCGAGATATCTCCTATTCCACCGGGACCACCATTGCCACCTGCAGCACCAGCTCCACCTCCTCCACCTCCCTTATCAGCGATGTATCCAGCACCATTACCACCACTATTACCTTGTCCTGCCGTACCAGATGCTCCTAATCCGCCGGTCATACCTCCTCCGCCCCCGCTGCCTCCGGGGCGCCCAGCTGTATTATTGCCGCCACCCCCACCACCGCCCAAAGCAGTTACAGTGGAAAAAACCGAGCTCGATCCATCGGTAGCTCCTCCACCACCAACAGTAATTGAAAAATTTGTGGCGAGCAGAAGGAGAGTTAAAGTACCAGTTCTAAAGCCACCTGCGCCTCCGCCTCCGCCTCCATCATAACCACCCCCGCCCCCGCCCCCAACTACTAGATAATCTACTGTAACCGTTGAAGGTGCCGCTGTGGTAGTGGATGTGGTAGTTGATGTTGTTGTAGTAGTTGTTGGTGCCGCGGTGGTTGTAGATGTTGTAGTAGTTGTAGATGTTGTAGTAGTTGTAGATGTTGTAGTAGTTGTAGTAGTTGCTGGTCCTGCAGTGGTTGTAGTAGTAACACTAGGTAAAGATCTTGTATCATAACTTGCTACGTCAATCCAGGTGTTATTGTAAAATATGCTGATATCGCCCGAATCACTATCAAACCATAATGATCCTGTGCGCGGATTAGCAGGAGCTACATTTGATATGGTTGCAGTGACATCTAATATATCCAAATCCCAAAAAGTACCATTCCATCGCCATTGTGTATCATTAACATTGATAGTCTGCCCAATCGCAGGATTTAAAGGGAATTGTATAGGCATAGGTCAATTCAGGCCTTAAGCAGAGTATGTGATTCCGATAGGCTTTACACCGTTAGTACCGTCGGGGTTATAGACAAATAAATGATAATTGCCCGCCGACTGCGCTGGGCTCACAAAGTTTAAACTTGTTAGCGTAACATTACTTGTATTACATTGGGTTTTATCAACGAATACCTTACAATTGGCTATAAAGTTACTGCCACTAACTGTTATTAATTGGCCACCGGCTGTACTAGCTGAATTAGCTGCGTTCGGGTACGACACTGTGGTAATAATCACACCACCACTGCTACCTGTAGGACCAACCCCGCCTAAAGGTACAATCCAATAACTGCTTGTACCATCGTTATAATAGATTAATAATCTACCAGATTCCGTGTCAAACCACATATTACCGGGCTGCGGGCTACTCGGCGCTGCATTACTTACAGTTACACTGGCTCCACCAGCTGCGGTAGTAATGTTACCAATTGTCTGTTTTAATCCCGTTTGACTGCCTTGCAAAACAACAGCATTTGCACCAGTGCCTACTATGATAGAACTGACTGTTACGCTTACGGAATTGTTGTTAGCATCACTAAAGCTCACAGCATTACCTGTAGCACTTATCTTAGTGCCGCCTAAATCAATAGTACTACCGCTTAAATACAAATCACGCCATCTAAATGCTCTTGATCCTAAGTCGTATGTGACATTGGCACTGGGTATTAGGCTATATGATAAGCTAGATAAGTTTGGGGTAATACCCGTACTACCTTGTGGACCAGTAGCCCCAGTGGCACCTAAAGGGCCAACTACACCAGTTGCTCCTGTACTACCTTGTGGACCAGTACTACCTGTGGCTCCAACTGGTCCGATACCACCCACCGGTTGTATCCAAACATTAGCAATATATGCGTACAATTCACCGGTCTCAGAATTGACCCACAATGCACCGGTCTTACTGGCCAATGGTGCAGCGTTAGATACTGCTACAGTTGATCCACTTACAAACGGTTCCCCGTTACTATCAAAAAGATTAGTCACATAGGCATTGCCTAGAGTGACATTGGCTAGGTCAGTGTTGAGGACTACACGCACATTTGCAGTGGTATCTAGACCTTTTACACTAAACTTTTTAATTGCCATCTATTACACCTTAACGTATGTCTTTTGTAACTTAACTTGATTAGTCGAAGTCACACTATTGCCAAATAATCTCGCCTGTCCGGCACTTACATCTGCTGTAAATGTCATAATCTGACTATTGCCTGTATAGATTATACCATAAACAACTAATTGAGCTGTGTTACCATTGTGTACTAACATTGCTTCTGTGGCCTGGTATTCCGCGGTGCCCGAAATTGATATTATGTACTTAGCGGTTCTGTAATCTGTGACCGCGAAAGTATCTAATAGTGTATCATTGGTAGATACTGCAATGTTTGCTGGATTGGCTATTATTGAATTAGTGCCAACTGTGTTATTAAAACTTTGCACAGTAACGTTGCTGTTTGCTTCAGGAGCACCCGCAAAGGTTATAACATTGCCGCTCAGTGTATAATCGGTGTCGGGTATCTGGTGTACGCCATCAACAAACACCACCATCGATGTACTTGCAATAGCTGTTCCCGATAAGGTATACGCTGTCTGCGAGCCAGTTCCAACAAAGGAATTAACAAAACCAGCCGAACTAGAATAACTACCAAAACTCCTTACACCGATAATGCTATTGGCTGCAGGTGCGGTTAGGAACGTCAACTTATTACCCAACGCTGTGTAGTTTGTCACAGGAGTTTGTATTACTGTATCTACAGTAACCAATATGTCAGTAGCTGAACTAACTTGTTCAGTTAATGAGTAAACAGTTTGAACACCGTTGGCAGTGAATGTTTGGCTGATTAAAGGAACTGCACCTACACCGGGACCTGTGCTACTAGTAGCTGTTACTGTTACTGTTACATTAGAGCCTGCGGTGTTAGCAGAAATAGCTGCACCAGTAAAATTAATACTGGTTATACTACCTACAACTAGGTTACCTTCATCATATATGGCAATATTTGCACTAGTTCCAGCTGGCCCAGTGGCACCTATAGCACCAGTAGCTCCAATATTGCCGGTTATACCAGTGGCACCTATAGCACCAGTAGCTCCAATATTGCCGGTTATACCTGTTGCACCTGTTGCACCACTACCGGTTGCACCGATTGGCCCAGATGGTCCTGTTGCACCAGGTGGCCCTATTCCACCAATTGGTTGTACCCATATAGAATCATAGTAAACTAGCAGTTCGCCGTTATTTGTATTAAACCAAAGACTGCCTTCTACTGGCCCAATAGGTGCTGTGTTACCACTAGTAATGCTGGATCCAGTGTCATTTTTCCAGATTGTGCCATTGTATTTTAAAACTTGCCCGTTAGTGGGTGAGATGATATTAACATCTGTTAGACTGCTCAAAGTAGTCAAAAGCGACAGCGGTTGACCATTAGCGTAGTAATAATTGTTAGAATAGACACCGGTGTTAGCTATAATTTTGTTTGCTTGAATATTGCCCGCAGCAGTAATATAACCTATATTGAATCCAACTCCAGTATTGAATACTGGTTCGATATAGATATTGCTTGTAACCGATGTTATAGCGTGTTGTATTACTATTTCTGAGTTAGCGGCAGGCGTACCAGTTAAAACAACATGAGTAGAGTTAGCTGTAAAATTCGTTACCGGAGTCTGGTAAATTCCATCTACATGTACAATAAGTTGGTTAGCATTGGCAGCATTACTTGCAAAAGCAAACGAACTTGTAGATCCGTTAGCAATATAAACTTGACTCTGTGCAGAAACATTGCTATATACATACCCAGTTCCACCAACATTACCACCACCTGTGGCAGTCACACTAACAGTAACAGCACTACCAGATACTGTGGCATCAATACCAGGTCCAACGAAATTGATACTTGTAACAGCAGAAGTAAGCTGATTACCTTCGTTCAAAATTGTAACATTTGCTGCCCCGCCCGAACCAGCTGCTCCGGGAGGCCCTGCCGGACCAGTTGCCCCAGTCGCCCCCAATCCAGTCGCCCCAATTAATCCCGTAGCTCCTGTACTACCAACTGTGCCCGGTGTACCGGTTTGACCAGTGGCACCAGTAATTCCTGTGGCACCTTGTGGACCAGCGATACCCGTAGCTCCAGTAGAACCCTGCACTCCGCTGATTCCAGTGGCTCCTGTTAGACCAGTGGCACCTTGTGGACCAGCAATACCCGTAGCTCCAGTAGAACCCTGCACTCCGCTGATTCCAGTGGCTCCTGTTAGACCAGTGGCACCAGTTGTGCCTATCAGACCTGTAGCACCAGTAGCTCCTATCGGTCCCAAATCACTGATATTAATTACCCCGGTCATTGACCCGTGGTATTGACAAATATAATACAAAGTGTTAGGTGCCGAATATGGAACAACAAATGTGATTAAACCATTCTCAGTACCATTATTAGTTACGCCAGTGGAATATGAGCTACCTGTGCCAGTTACTTGAGCAGTTTTAATCCAAAACGGATGCCCGATGGCAGAAACATTAAAATAATAAGTAAAACCTCGCAATAGATTTAATGTCGGGTTATTGCCACCATTTATTGTATAAGCACTGGCCCCAGAATTCGTAACGCTGAATGTAGCACCGCCGGCCAAACCGGTAGCACCTTGTGGTCCTTGTATACCTTGAGCACCAGAAAGATCTGTTACATATTGATAACTGGTTCCATTCCATAAATATAGTCTTGAATTTTCAGAGTCTGAGTTATAATTTCCATTATCTATAATAGCGAATTGCCCGGCAATTATTCCTGTAGGACTAGTATCAGCTTGTAAATTTGCAACACTTGAATAAGTTTTTGCTATCAAAAATCCTAATCCACTAGGCCCTGTAGCTCCTGTACTACCAATTGGACCACTTAAACCAACACTTCCCGAAGCACCTTGTGGTCCAGTAGCTCCAGTAGCTCCTATACCAGTAGCACCTTGTGGTCCAGTGAGTCCTGTGCTTATATCTAACCAAAAACTTTCACCATTATTTGTTACCCAAGCATATAAGACATCAACAGTTGTATCATACCACTGATCTCCGTATGCTGGTGATATAGGAGCTGTAGAACTTGATGTAAACTGTAAAATACCTGCTGGCCCTGTAGATCCAGTGGCACCGGTAGGTCCAGTACTGCCTGTTGCACCTGAAGCTCCAAACTGCCCGGTAGCACCAGTCGATCCTGTACTACCTTGCGGCCCTGTGCTTCCTGTGCCTCCTTGTGGACCAGTTAATCCAGAACTACCTGTAGCACCAGCTGGACCTGTAGCACCAGTGCCGCCTTGTGGTCCAGTTGCTCCCGAAGGACCAACCAATCCTGTTGTTAAGTCTAACCAAAATTGCTCGTTATTTCCTGCACGTACATAGGTATAAAGAATATCGGTACTAGTATCAAACCATTGATCTCCCGGGCTTGGATACTCTGGTACTATACTGCTTGTTGTGTAAGTAATACCAGGTTTAAATACATTACCGTTACCATCTAAATAAGTTGTAGCTCTTACATTTGCAAATATTGGATTATCTGGTACAGAAAATGTAATAGCTTGATAAGGACTAGCATTTGCGTTACTAGTAATAATTATATTATTACCACTATTAATAGTGATATGATCTAAACCAGAAGCTATTAATCTATCGCTGCCAGTTACTTCCCAGTACTTAAACGTACTGCTCATACCTACTAAGACATTACCACCACCGCGATTAGTTACAGTAAAACCACTGTCCTCATCAAATTCCAATATACTAGTAGATGTTGCTAGCCCGACATTGCCGTTGGCGTAAAAACTTCTTACTTGTAGCCATCCGGTGGCTCCAGTAGCCCCGGTAGGACCAAGTGGACCTGTAGCACCAGTTGATCCTAGTTCACCTTTATCGCCGGTACGTGCAAAACTTATGATTACCGGAGTATTGTTTGTAAAATTTAATACACTGCCGCCAGTGTAGGTACAACTAACGATAAAATATCCGGGAACTTCAGCAAGAGAATTAATTATGTAAACTACAAATTGATCCGGGTTTAATTTGTTACTGACTTTGAAGTGTCCCTTCAAAGTACTTGTGCTGTCATCTATAGTACGCAAATACTGTTGAATATCAAACGCACCAGATTGTTCGTCATCAATATATAAAAAACTGGCTAAATCTAAAAAAGTATTGTTGAATGCCAGCTTACCCGATCCAGGATCAGCCCCGGTAGCTATATTGCTATAAACATATTCAAAACTAGCACCACCAAATCCACCTTGAATACCAGTGGCCCCAGTCAGTCCAGTAGCACCAGTAGATCCAAATAAACCCTGTAGACCACGAGGACCTGTGGCACCTGTTGAGCCTGTGGTACCAATTTGGCCAGTTGCACCAGTAGCACCACCGGGATCTCCACGTGGGCCAGTGGAACCAGTGGCTCCAGTATCCCCGGTTGCCCCAGTAATGCCCTGTATACCTTCTGGTCCAGTGGCACCTATTGGGCCTGTAGGACCAGTTTCACCAGTTGCTCCAGCACCAGTAGCACCAGTTGATCCCAAAGGACCAGTTGGGCCAGTAGATCCGGTAGCACCGGCTCCGGTAGCACCTGTAGCACCTGTAGCTCCGGCGATGCCGGGGGTAACTACTGATTCCCAATATGAACCATTCCATTTCCAGAGAAATCCGTTAAATGAATAAATCTGGTTAAGAGTGGGATTCGATGGGAAATTTATAGCCATAGTCTAGTATTTACCCAAAATAGTAATAGTTAAATTTACCATTATCTAACTAAGGCCTAGAGCAGAATATTTGATTTTTTCTTCGTTGTAAATTAAATCAATAGCTTCAGCAGTAATTGCTTGATCATAAATTCTAAAAGATCCCAAGCTACCTTTATAAAACCAACTATCTGTTTCTGCACCATTTCCATTACTTCTCCCTACAACAATATAAGTAGGTGCAGAAGATTTAAAATAAGTACCTGGGATCAGTGTATTTGTTGCAGTAGAGGACAACACACCGTCCACATATATTTTTAATGCTTTGTTAGAATTTTCATAGACCCCGGTGATCATAATCCATTTAACTGGCGTAATAAAAGTAAATGTATTAGTTCTTAAATTTTTTGCCGTACCTGACAAAACTGTAGTTGTTACTGTTATTTTAAATTGAGACGAATTCGGCTGATAATTTATAGATAATGAACCAAAATTACTCTTAAAAACACCTCTAGTGACGTTAGATTTTAACCAAATATTGAAGGACATACCAGTTGTAAAATTTCCACTGTGCCATGTACTAGGAATAGTAAAATAATCAACTGATTGCACAGTACCCTCAAAATCTAAATAACCAGGTGCCGGATTATAAATCAATTCTGATGCAAAAGTTGCATTATTTGCTTTCCCACTTATATCATAAAGCACTAAGCCCGATCCTGGATAACTTTGTTGTGAACCCAATTCATAATGAACTATTAACCCTTGACTTGAAATTGCTTTATTTCTTTTAGGGGCTAGCAGATTTTTGTAAAAAGAACTGTTTACCTTTGGCATTGTTAACCAAACGAACTTAAACTACCATAAACAGTCCAGTTACTAAATGATCTTAAAATTGCGAAACTATAGAATTCTTTTCTATTAGCCATTGGGGTAGGAGTTATTCCGTCTGACCAACTTATCTGCACATTTGAACCATTTATCTGACAGGCATTAGGGTACCTACCCACAGATGATTGATGGCATATTAAAGTGAAATTAGTTATTGAATTATCTATAGTTTCCATATTAGTAAAATTTACAATAAAATTAGCAGATATATTTGTGTGTAACCAGATTGATGCTTGGGTAGTGTTATGATCGACTATTCCGCTAGCATTAATTATAGGTATTATTCGTTCAAAACTAGGACCACTCAAATATAAAGATCTAAATCTATATGAACCACTTCCTAAACTTATGGTATTATCTACTTGCGGAACAAGTGATGTGTTAAGGGCAATATTGTTAAGATTGTCTAGGCGTCTATTAGCTGCATCTATAGTCTTACCGATAATTTCAACCCATTGAATACTATCGCCATCGTCTAAATAAACCAATTCAGACATCATGTCTGTGTTAAACCACTTATCTCCAGGAATCGCCCCTACTGGACTAACATTACCGTAAAAAAACTTACCAGGGCCAGTAGCACCAGTTAATCCAGTGGCCCCAGTAGCACCGCCAGGATCACCAGTATTGCCTCTAGGTCCAGTGGCCCCAGTAGCACCGGATCCTGTGGCACCCACTGGGCCAGTTTCCCCAGTTGCACCAGTTGCTCCAGTTAATCCAGTAGCCCCAGTTGCACCGCCGGGATCACCAGTATTGCCCTTAGGACCAGTGGCCCCAGTAGCTCCAGAATCACCATCTAGTCCATCAGCTCCATCTATCCCTGTAGCTCCTTGCGAACCTGTAGCTCCGGTTGGGCCTTCTATACCTGTTGCACCTGTTGCTCCGCCCGGGCTTCCTTGCGGCCCTGTGGCACCAGTAGCACCAAAACCTGTCGCTCCAGTAGACCCCGGACTACCATTTATACCAGACGGGCCCGTAGCACCGGTCGCACCGTCAACTCCAATAGTACCGGCCACACCAGGTTCCCCAGTTGCTCCTATTAAACCTGTTGCACCAGTTGCTCCACCTGGATCGCCGGATATGCCCTGTAACCCAGTTGCTCCAATTGGTCCAGTTGCCCCTACCGGTCCTTGAACTCCTTGTATTCCTTGTATGCCCTGTGGACCTGAAATTTTACCAACGTCGATCCAAGAACTACCACCCCATATAGCTACATTACCATTCTCAGCAAATATATAAGCATCACCTATACTACCCGAAGCCAGTGTAGAAACTAGTACGCTTAAGTTTGCGTATTGCCCGAGAATAAAAATAGCTGCACCCGGTGATCCAATTTCACCTTGTATGCCTTGTGGTCCAGTTGCACCTAACGGGCCATCTACGCCTTGCGGACCAGATACGCCTTGCGGACCACGTACTGGACCAACATCACGCCATGTTATACCAGTCCATATAGCTAAATTACCACTATCGTTAAGTAGCTGACCATCACCGATGTTGGCTGTAAAAATTGTGTTAAGCAAAGTGGTGTAGTCATCTTGCAAGCCTAAAATTGTAACACCGGTACCAGTAGCTCCGGTTGAACCAGTTGCACCGCCCGGATTACCTTGCGGCCCAATTGGTCCAGTTGATCCTCTTGAACCTGTAGCCCCCGGTGGTCCAGATTCTCCTGTGGCACCTGTGGCTCCAGAACCAGTAGCCCCGGGGGGACCAGAGGGTCCGGCTACTCCTGTACTACCTTGTGGACCTGTCGCTCCGCCGGGATCTCCTACTGGGCCGGCCGGCCCAGTAGCTCCTGTAGCACCTAATCCAGCAAAAAGACCAGGAACACCTTGTAGACCAGTGGCTCCTACTGGGCCAGTACTGCCGGTAGCACCAATAGCATCTGCTGTAGAAAAACTTTGAATTTCTATTAATGAGTTAGCACTTACTGCTGTATCAAAATATAATGTATTTGTATCTACTACATAATCATTTTTACTGATAAGATTTCCGTTCACAGTAACTATTGTGTAGTCAGAACTAATTATAGGATATGGTAAATTATAGGCTAAATTAAATCCATCGCCGATATAATGTGCTACATTAGCTAATAATACAGCCACACCGGTTGAACCAGTTGGTCCAATATTTCCTGTAGCACCAGTTAATCCAGTGGCTCCAATAACAGTACCAACATCATAATACTCACTGTCATCCCTATATAATATTAGATTTCCATCAATTATATTACCACTTACAATAAAAGGTCCCGTAGCTCCGGTTGACCCTATTAAACCAGTAGATCCACGTAAACCAGTGGCACCTGTGGCTCCACCGGGGCTACCTGTGGGTCCTTGAGGTCCTGTTGGTCCCGGTGGTCCCGAAGCCCCTACTCCAGTTGCACCAGCTTGCCCGGTGGCACCGATAGGACCTTCAATACCAGTTGCACCTGTGGCACCCCCTGGACTACCTTGCGGACCACTCGGGCCTTGTATGCCCGTAGCACCTGTTGCACCGCCCGGACTTCCTTGTGGGCCTGTTGCACCGGTAGATCCTATTAGTCCTCTTGGCCCTGTAGACCCAGTTGATCCTGTTGTACCAATCGGTCCAGTTATACCTGTTGCACCAGTAGCACCCCCGGGATCACCAGTTGGTCCCGTAGATCCAGTTGGGCCTAAGGGGCCGGTAGCACCTGTAGCACCTCCGGGATCTCCAGTGAATCCTCTAGGACCAGTAGCTCCTTGTATACCAGTTGCCCCCGTTGTTCCTGTTTGTCCTTGATTACCGGTGGCTCCTGTGGCCCCGACACCAGTGGCACCAATTTGTCCTTGCGGCCCTTGAGGTCCAGTAGCACCTGTAGTACCAGTAATACCCTGTAGTCCTTGTATACCACGTGGACCAGTTGCTCCAGTAGACCCTATTGCTCCGCTTTCTCCTGTGGCCCCTGTGGCACCACCGGGATCTCCACTTGGACCCACTGGTCCAATTAGACCCGATGCTCCTCGAGGTCCGGTGGCTCCGGTAGATCCTTGTATGCCCTGTGGTCCGGGATCACCCGTGGCTCCCAATATACCAGTGGCACCAATTGGGCCAGCTGGACCAGTTAATCCTGTAGAGCCAGTAGGCCCTGTAATACCTTGTAACCCAATTGGGCCGGTAGCCCCAGTTGATCCCGGAGTACCTTGTGAACCAGGAGCCCCATCGGACCCTGTAGATCCTGCTGGACCCGGTGTACCTTGTAGACCACGTTGCCCTGTTGCTCCTGTTAGTCCCGGTGTGCCGTTACTACCCGGCGTACCTTGCGGGCCTGTGGATCCGGTTGCACCCTGTATTCCGGTTGAGCCACGAGCTCCAGATGCACCAGTTAATCCTACTGGACCTGATGGACCCTGAACTCCGGTCGATCCGATAAGACCGATAGGCCCGGCCGGACCAGTTGAACCAGTTGCACCGGTGCCCCCGATTAGTCCGGGAGATCCTGCTGGTCCTATAATACCTGTAAAAGGATTACCATTAGCATAAAAAAGCGTATCAGTGTACACAGCAAGAGTGCGTAGACTACCTGTAAATGCTGCTCCTCCGGCTACAACTAAAGCACCACTTGATAGATTTACTGTTTCGGTACTGTCTGTTAGAATTAGTTTTCCTACTTCGACTGTACCATCTGTGCCAGTTACTTGCCCACTAGAAATTGTAGCACTTGTTAGAAACTTTAGTTTTTGTGTTTGATTATCCCAACCTAGAAAGGCCTTTCTAGCAGCTCCTAATTTATAATAATTTAATATTAGTCCTAGATCACTTCCATCATCTACAGTTAAAGCAGCACCCCCTGCTGCTGTGTGTAACTCAAATACACTGTTTTCAACGTTTACGTTATTTGTTGAGACTGATTGTATTCCACCACTTACTACAAGATTGCCAGTGATAGTCACATTGCCAGCCATTAAGTTGCCAACGAACCCTAATCCTGTAATAAAAGGTTGATTGGCTGTAATTATATTGCCAACAAATCTAGATGCAGATATTAGGTTAGCCGATAGAGTTCCAATAACATTAGCTCCCCCGTTAACTCTTAATGCACTTGTATTACCAGATGTAATAGAAAGAGGAGTTTTTAAAATAGTAACAGATGGACTAGAATTTCCGGCAAAATTCTTAATAAAAGAAGGTAATCTTATGTTGTTTAGCATGTTTTGATTAAGAAATTAGCTCATAAGATACCATATATTGTAAGGTACTAGATGCTGACGCACGAATACGTAAACTATCGCCTTCCTCTAAATAAATACCCGTGTCTTTTCCCATTAGTACTGTGGTACTGCCTGTAGAAATTAAATTATTGTAAGACATATAAAAACTTAACCCAGAACGCAGTAAATCTACAAATGCCCCAGCATCAGCCAATCCCACATTAGTGACAAATAAAGAATTAATTCTTATAACTTGCCCTGTGTTTGCACCGTTTTCTAGGATTGTAACAAATGAAGTAGTACACCAATCGGCTCTTGTTTTACCTATAACTGTACTGATAGAAATTAAATTTGGTGCCGCCATTTTTTATCCTATAATTCTATATTTATTTTATTTACAAACCATACTTTAATCTAAATTGGTTGAAAGCACCGAGGACTTCAGATGCATCTATGGCACGATTATACAAACGAACGTGGCTAATCTGCCCATCATGATAATTGATTGAATTGCCTGTGCCTAACCAATATCCCAAGTTGTTTGAGATGCTTGGTTCCATGTCATATAAATCTTGTTTAACTTTGACACCATTTATATATATTTGCTGTTCGTTACCATTTGAAACTGTTACCACTTGATACCAGTTACTAACTAAACTTGTGGGAGATCTATACTCGACGCATACATTACTTGAAATTCTATTTCTAGTGAATCCAATTGCATTATTCGAGGTTTCATACCAAACAGCATATGTTATATTCCCCGTAACTCCCTTAGTAAACACAGTCACCGGGTTAGAAGAAGGGTTACGTATTCTAAACCATATTTCACAGGAGACATCACCTAATATATCTATGGGTCTACTATGAGTGGCTTTCATAACATCAGACGTTCCATTCAAATCAAAGTATCCACCTAAACTAGCATTATACATTCCCAAATTTAAAGAACTAGCATGATTGAAATTTACACTGTCTCTAGCAAATCCATCGTTTGTAGGATCTATACTTAATACTAATCCGTTGGGGTCGGCGTATACTGTATAGGTTTCAATCATCAATGGAAATTCAGGTAGAAAAAAATCAAACTGGCGTTGCGAAGTCATAAGATTAGTTTTTGTGTCTATTGTAATTGTCACAGTATCTATGTCATCAATAATAAAATTTCCCGAGATATTTGATTGACTATAAAATTCACCAACCTCGCTATAAGTTTTAATAATAAGATTAGGAGCGTTACTTGACCAATGTCTTTCATTGATAACGCTTAAACCAATATTTGAATTGACTTGCCAATCAACAACGGTATCTTTACAAATATAATCAGCTGATGTTGTGACCGTTACAACATCACCATGCATTAAATCATACATGTTTGAACTTAGAATAACCGGACTAAAAGGTCCTTTGGTTATTACTTTTACATTACCAATTTTCTGTATCCTAGTTATATCCGACATATCTTGTATGCTTTGCGGATCATTAATCCCGTTTACTATACCAAGTATTTTTGCTGCTGCCACATTAGCCAATGTTCGCCTAGGTATAGCTATTCGTTCACCTATATAAGGGATGCTATTATACAAAAATCTAAAATTACTTATGTAACCAACAAATGTCTGGCTTGTGTTAAGATCGTTTACTTTGCCAATTAAATAATATTCTCCGCTAGCAACAGTTTGGGCTGTAAAATCATTGTAGTAGAAAAATTCACCAAACCCATCTAAGTACATGACTATGGTTGCCGAAGCCGGGGTAACTGCATCAATCTGTATAACTACATGATGCCAACGATTTTGAGCAAGCCTTGCTTTGCTACTTACTTTGTAATCAGCAAAAACAGGGTTACCAAAAATATCTACCGATGAGATACAAAATTGTAAAACTACAACTTGTTCACTTGTTGTAGAAGTTCCTTGTAGATATACAGCTAATCTTCCTTCGGTTGGTGTATTTCTATATTGCCCAAACATGCCAACTCTATAATTATGATCAGTACCGACGCTTTTTGTATAATAATAAAATTCTATGGTAGACTGTTTACCACCAAGGGCAGTAATAAATGGGTGTTTTAAATCTCTTAAGGCAAGATGATTGTTATAGCCCGCAAGATCTGCTGACCAATTGTAATAATTATCATCGCTGAAAACTCGGACAGTAACTCCTTCAGGACGTCCAATCTGTCCATGCGTGGTTATCATGGTGTAGCCAAAAACATCATATCCTCTAAATCCCGGACGAGGAGTATAAACTAAGTTTTTTCTGTCTTTAGTTAATCTTACATGTCCGTAGCATGGCTCAGTCAATACTAATGGTTCTGCGTAATGTGCATCCCCTACCCGAATACGAATTATTGAATTACGCAACTCCAACTGTGGCATGGGGTATCTACTAGGATTAAAACGTTTTTCAAAAGTATCATAGCTTTGAAGGTTTTCCAAGTCAATTACTACACCGGCTTGTTTATAATCTATGTAATTTTCTGCTGGTGCAAATGACAAGGTATCGCATACAATTTTCAAATTACCGGTAACTGGATTTTCAAATCTTATGAATCTATTATTAAATAAATTGTAAGTTTCGTATCTGATACCTATGTTATTAAAAGTTGGGTATATGTAATTTATCATTCTATGACCATCTAAATATAATTCTAACCATTGGTCACTCAAAGGCGTAAAATCAAGTTCTAAGATAGTAGTGTTGACTAGCTGGTATCTACGAACGTGAGCTCGTCTCTTCATTAAATCACTGGTAACTTGATCTTTTATCTCAACAGAAATTTCTCCTGTTTTTGGTACAACTACATGATTGTTAGGCACTATAAGCATTATGATCCCCTAACATACCACAACACTGGAAAAATTTTACTCTTTCTTGGACGGAAAACTTTCTTATCAAAATGTATCCTATAATTCCAAAAACCAGCTACGTTGACTTTTATTGCTGTTGCATTTACGTACTTATTTGCCATAGTTTGAGCGTCGGTCTGAGTTCCGAATCCGCCAAACCCGTAGGTTGGGCTATATTTGAGCAAGGCACTACCCATAAATTCTCTGTAAGGTAGAATAGGAATATTAGTTCTACCCGGAGTACCAGGCGGCGTTCCTTGATATTGACCTAGATCTCCGGCTCTTCCATGATCTGCAAAAATTAAAAATTCTGTTTTGAAAGCACCGTACAGATTATATCCATCTTGATATTGAACATTAAGTTGATCGAGTTTGGGAGGAAAATTTAGAAAGAATTTTTCTTCGGTTAATCTATAAGAGGTCAATGGCAAATATAAATTTTCGGGTATGTAAAGTTCAGCAGGTAATTCAACTAACGGAGATAAATCGTTAATTAGCTGTGGTATAAAATCAATGTATCTATTTGCTGGTGGTTCGAGCAATGGAAAAAACTCAATGTATCTATTTGATGGTGGTTCAAGGAACGGGAAGAAATCAATATATCTATTTGATGGTGGTTCAAGGAACGGGAAGAAATCAATATATCTATTTGCTGGTGGTTCAAGAAACGGGAAGAAATCAATATATCTATTGCCAGGATCAGGGATATCCGGAGTTAAGTTTAAAAATAATTTATCCTGATATAACAATTCAGGAGGTAATAGCGGGAACAGTTTATCCTGATATAACAATTCAGGAGGTAATAGCGGGAACAGTTTATCCTGGTAAATCCATTCAGGAGGTAATAGCGGGAACAATTTATCCTGGTAAATCCATTCAGGAGATATATCTGTAAAAATTTTATCTTGGTATATTAACTCGGCGTCTATAGGAGGTAAGAATATATCATGTTGTTCGTATTCTCCTGCTATTGGTGGTAAGAATATATCATGTTGTTCGTATTCTCCTGCTATTGGTGGTAAGAATATATCATGTTTTTCATATTCACCATCTATATCAAACTCATACAAATCTAAAGGATCGAATAAAAAATCTAATTTTTTAAATAACATAGTCGGAAAAAACCCTTGGTCAGGCATTGCCGATTCAGCTTCAATTACAGTAAACTTATCAAATTCTTGTTCAGTTAAAAATCTCAATATGTTAAATGTGAAACGATCAGCACTAGCACTTTCCGGTGTCAATAGAGTAAATATATCTTTATCTGCACTGGCACTTTCCGGTGTCAATAGAGTAAATATATCTTTATCTGCACTGGCACTTTCAGGTGTTAGAACAGTAAAAGATACCTTTTCTTCCTCGGCTGTAGGAGGAGTCATTACTGTTATTGTATCATACTCATTCCCTACTTGTTTATAATAGTCTAAAGTAGTTTGATATTCCCCAAGTAGCGGATCAGAGATTATAGGAACAAAATAATTCAAATCCTGTTCTAGAGGGTCTCCAAAAAGGTAATTTATATAACCTAGTTCATATATAGCCTTTTCAGAGAATAAGTAAATTTGACCACCTGGTCTTTCTTGTGGGATAAGTTCTTTTGTTAAATTAGACTGCGGTCCTTCTAGTTCTATAGGAGAAGGGTCCGATTTAAACGATGTCACTTGTTTATCAAACTCAAAGCCACTCTTTTTACCAAAAATTGTAAATGGAAAATCTAGAAAAGGATCAGGTGGTTTAACTTTGGTTGGTATAAACGTCATAAAATTAAAATAATTTTTTGATGTAAAAAAGTTTACCGGAAAGTTTTTAGCATAATTACCCATTTTCTGTTTAAGCGTGGTGACTTGTGGTAAAACTTTATCATCGTTTTCTATGTTCACCATAATTGGATTTACGGTGATTCTAGGGCCATAAGTTAGCATTTTAGTAAATGATCCAAATTTTAAAACTTCTGTATCTGTGTCCTTAGTAAAAAAACTCGGGCCTATGCCATGTGTATATCCAAGCGGGTTGCCATACAAATTAGGAGAACTAAAAACGCCAAAAATTGGTTGAGGTGTAGTGATGTAATTAAATTCAATATTTGGTTTGTACGCCACTGTATTAATAACAATATTTGTTTCTTTTGGTAATAGTGTTTGTAATAAAGTAATAGCATTGTCTTGTTTAGCTGGCGGTAAATCGAAAGTTGGCAAAGCCTCAACTAATTCAGTAGATTTATCCATCTGAGGACCAAATGGAATCTTGATTTCTGTTTCATGTGGGAAAATATCGGTAGCCAACACAGCTTCTAAAACAGCCGGCAGTGTAAATGGACCTACAATAGTTACAGTGGGCGGGTTTATATAGCCGCTTCCGCCGCTTGTCAAATTGATACTTACAACAGTACCAGTGCCTATTAAATCTAAAACTATAATACCTTCTGCAGGTAGTCCCGGAGGAGGAGGGGGATCAATTACAAGTAACATATTATTTCTATCATAACCAAGTCCGGCAAAAATTATGTTAATATTTGCCACACTTCGTCCTGTATTAGCTATACCATTAACAAGAATTGGTCCTACTATAGTTTTATTTTGAATAGACCAACTTCCGACCTCTGTGTATACTTCACTATTATCTAATGGATCTAATGTAATCTGATAAATTTTAGAATTATTTGCATTATATGACCACAGATCCCATTCTAGACCAAGTAAAGTATTTGTAGGTATAGTATCATAAAATGTTCCTAACCTAGTGGTTTTTCCTAAACTATGAGTTATAAACGTTACATTAATCTGATCGCTGAATAAAGTAATTGGTGTTCCTGATGGCAAAGTAGGAGATGTAACATTAAGATACGAGTTAGTCTCATAATACGGGATAGACATAAAACTGTTACCATCGAAAGTTTCGTTAAAAGGTAAACCAATACCTAGCAAAAGTTGTGGGATGTTGGGACCACTCCCAGAAGGTAAAAATTGAACTTTAGTTAAAGGTGGACCTAATCCTGGATTAAGAACTATGTTAGCCGATCTATTAAGTTGGGTGAATGGTGACTGTAAAAGTCCATAATTTAAATAATTTATAATTGCTGGTGCACCAACTGTTTGAATTTGTAATTTTATAAACTCATTTGATCCAACTATTAAAGTTTCTATTATATTATATTGTCTATATCCGGTGAAGATATTATTTACTTTCAACATGTCCCCAGCAGCTGGAGTAAAATAAGAACCCCTAGGAATATCATAATATTTGATTAAGCCAGTGTTATCCCATAAAGAAAATTGTATTTCGCTACCGCCTCCAGTGGAATCAGAAAAATAATCTGGGACAAAGTAATTACCAGTCACCAAAATAATGTAACTAATATTTTGATTAGTAATTGTAGGTTGAATTCCCAACGGTACTATTGTATCGGTAATACTATTAATTTGTGATTCAGGAGTTATAGGTATTGCAAATTGATTTTTGCCTAAACCTAAAATTACAGCCGATCTAATTAGATTTGTTTTGAATGGAACAATAAGAGTAAGTACATCACCTTCGTTTATCTTTTTAGAACCGTCGTAAAATCCATCATTTAATCGCAAAATACCATAATCTACGCTGGCTCTAACATCAATCAAGGTAGAAATTTTTTGATCTATGTAAATGTCATATTTGACTGTGGTTTCATCTACGCTTCTTTCTTTAAAAATTCTTGGTCTTCTTGCTACAAAACCACCAGATGGTAAATAATTAAATTTTCCTAGACCAAGATTATATAGTATACCATCGCTGTAATTACCACCAAACAGGTATGACACCTGTGGTAGTGGCGGTGTCCCTGCTATTTGATAGTTATAGGTATTACTTGCATTTCGTAGACCAATTGTTAATGAACTGTCATGAAAAGTACTCGTAGGATAATTAAATTCTATGTATTGATAACCGCGGCCTCTCCAAAAACCAACATCAAACTCGATCATGCTAGGAACAAAATAGGTTTTAAACAATATAGGAGTTGAAGCTGGAAGAACCTGTGATGTTGAAAATTCTAAAAAATTACCTTTTATATCAATAATGGTTGGTACAGTAATTGGAGTTGTTATAGGAGAAAGTAGCTCAAAGACATAATTTTTATAGCGAACTAAAGTAATCGAATAAACATCTACAGTTATGGTATCAAAAGGATCGGTTATAGGTGGTGCCGGTGGTGGTGGTTGTGGTAATGCATATACTATAGGATTATATACAGTTTGTTTTTGGACAGATGGTGGTAACGCCAAAAACGTAAACACCGAAGTATCACCGATAATAATGTCAGTTACACTTGAATTATAATTTGAGGAGAAACCTATAAGGTAAAGAATTGTTGTAGCAAGATCAGAGCTTACTCCAGTATTCGATAATGTATTGCCAATCAATAACTTAGTAGCTGTAGTATGTCCTAATCTTAAATTAACACCTATACCTGTTAAGTTTGTTACCTTAACGTTCCAACTTTCTAATTTCTCTGTAGCAAACGGTATAGTATCTGCCACGACAGGAATTTTTATTCTAATATGATTACCATATATAGTTAAATTTACGGTTGGTCCATTAGCTATGGTAATTGGAGCAATAACAGTTGTTGGCCATTCAACTGTCCAGAATGGTCCAAAATCTGCGGCTATGCTTACCGCCGGGAAATATGGTCCAGATGTAATATCAAATTTATAAGCGTTACCGTCTGGAATATTAGTAGTAATAAAATCAATTACAATTGTAGTTGGAGGAAATACTGATGGCACACCCTCCCATGCCATTTGTGGGGTAACTGTTAATCTAAAAGTTATAGGTTGTGTGGTTTTACTTATAATTACGTCGGTGCCACCAAATAATGCACTCTTTAATGTTTGTCCAATCACTAACTTATTATAAACAGTTGAATCTATTTCGATAAATTGATCGGATCTTGCTGAGGTTGGATTAAATGTTACCGAAGAATGTTGAATATTGACTGCTGTAACAATGTCATTAACTACAGTTGAGGTTGTTGTACCAACAACAGTTAAGAAATCATTTAATAAACCACGCTCGTATGTAGTACTGACTGTACTTGTTGTATATTCAAAAATAAATTCGTTTTTGTTTATAATGGCTAAATCAACTAGCCCCTCTTCTGTTACTTTGTTGCCGGATATCTCTAAAACAACATTACCGAGATAATAATTATCATAGTTAACAGCAGCAGTCCAACCATACACAGAAGTCAAACCTGATGGTACAACTTGGGCATATTTGTAAAATGATGCTGCCGGAGTTGTGACATAGACTCTATTTCCTGAACTATAGTATGCATTTTTTGTAACAAGATAAGGTATTATGCTTAATACTTCATTACTAGGAGAACCTACTACAGGTCCTGTAGAAACAATTACAGCATATGGTGGAGTACCGGCTATGGGATTGCTAGCATAATCCCTTACAAGAACACCGGAAAAATCCTGCATGTTTATATAAACACCAGTCTGAGCAATGCTTTCTGTAGACCTAACTAAACCGTTTGGATTTGGCGTTGGAATCGTTCCGACCGCTTTCCAATGATAATAATTAAATTCTCCTATTATACCTTGTTTATAGAATACCCCAGGAATTATTCCCAAAAAGGTCGGAGCCCACGTAACTGCTGCAACTATACGATTATCAATGTGATAATCTATGTACATCTGCCTTGGTTCAATTAACAAAGCATTAGTTGTCATTGCTGCGAAGTTAGGCAATGTTATACCTAATGGAAAGGTTGTATCAAAACCTAAAACTCCATGATTGCCGCTAAACAAAAATTCAGTAAAGCTATTGCCGAAATAATTTATGTCAAACGGCAATGTATAAGTACCCGCAGCAAATACCGGAGGAACATACACAGTGCCCGGCGTAAAGGTTGCTACAAGGGTGTTGTAGGCACCAGCTGTAAAATGATCCAAATATGACGAATCTGTTATAGATTTTGTGTCGTAGTCAAGGGCATGTTCCCCTAATATTATAAAACTTCTATGTAATCCTGCCGAAGGAGCTCGGTAAACAACTCCTAAATAAGAATCATCAACTAGATTGGCCATAAGTTCGCCATTAACCCACCATTTAATATATGGTCCGGCTATGGGTGTTAATGATGGTTCACCAATTAATCTAAATATTTTTGGTGTGGTTCCTATTGCATTAACTGGCCCTTCTCTATAATCTAAACTATAAGGGATTACCTTTTTTATACCAGAGCCAAGTAGATCTAATGTAGTTCTATTATCTAAAAAATGGTGAGCTAAAATTGACATCCCTATTTTACTGGCTAGGGTTACTTTTTTTGTAAAATAATAATTTTTTATTTTAATAGCCGCCGAAGTCTCTGTTATACCTAATTGATAACTATCTAGTACATCTATTTCAATAACACAATTAGTATCGTGACCTGTAATTAGAATTGATTTACCAAATCTTTTAACATATGCTGGTACGAAATCTCCTAAATATATATAGGTAATATCGGATGAAAGAATTCCGTTAATTATGATCAATCTTTTATTATGGCAATCAGGAATAGCAGTTCTACCGGCCTGACTATACTCCATATTATCAGGTTGGCCTAAGACAAAGGGCCCCCCCGGAGGTGTTAGGTCGGTTATAGCTCCATTATTCTGTACATAATAAATTCTATGATTGGTAGTTGTAATTATTACCCCAGATGTATCATGATAAGTCACTGAGGCTACCCTTAATCCACCTAAAGTAATAGTACTAAAGACTAAACCTGTGTCTAAATTTACACGTGCCAAAGAGGTAGATCCAGCAAGATATGCTTCAGACGTACCTATTTTAAGTGAACAAGAATTTACAACAGGAAATAAGCTAGTAACAAGTTTTGCTCTTGCTGCGTCAGAAAAACTACCTAAAAAGGGAATGTCTTCATTTATAGGTAAATTAGCATTTATAAATGCTAAACTTAGCGTAGCTGGTGTAAATGCATTGCTAACTATGACCGATAAATCAGGTTTTATTCTGTATATTTTTCCGTCTGCACATAATACACCTAAATCGACGAATGTTTGACCGTTGTTGATATAGTTAAACTTAAAATATGAAATAGGAAAATCGGAAAGTTTTTTTGTAAAATTTAAACCTCCTTGGCCAGTGTACAAATTTACTTTGTAATTTTGAACATCTAAGATGATATGATAGTCATTAAATTTTACAGTTGCGTTTTCTACCGCGATAGATCCGTGACCTAACCCTGAGGGACTCACATATAGAACAGTGTTACTATGAGCATCAAGTAAAGACACACTAGAATAGTAGTTTACATAATTAAAAAATCTTTTTAGTCTATCGGGACCTTTTACCACTGGACTATAATTATTTTTAGTGACTACAGCAAAATAATTTTTTTGATTTTTTAAACTATATTCATAGTAATTATAGCTTAAAAAGGTAGCGGGAGCCACAACCGAACAAGTTACATGATCTTTTTCTTTTAATTTTACCTGTGCATTTACTGGAAATTGAGTACCGTTAGGTGTAACGTAAATTGTAGCCTGTACTTGATTTGTTTTCCTGTTTCTAATTTGCAAAGTAGAAGGCGTAGTAGCTGATGGTTTAAATGTGACGAAACCTCTCATGCCACCATAATTTTCCATTTCTGCCAAATGCCCTGCAGGCCATGATCCATAATAATAAGTTACAAATCCATTATTTACGAATTCTGTGCCCGGTGTCAGTTTGACACCACCGATTGAATATCTTACATTATTATGATGTAGTCCATCCCGTGCTGCATAAGCACCTACGTAAGGTATAAAATAAAGTGTACAGTTGTTAACAGGAACAGTAAAATTAACAGTGGCGTAATTAAAAATAGTGTTCAAAGTGATACTATAGTCAGGACCTAGGTATAAAAGACTTTTTACAGATGATCCAAAAGGTTGTCTCCAAATTGACCTAGACACTGCAAAGGGAAGATTTATAAGTGATGTTGGTGTTATTATAGTTTGAGTATTGATGGGTACACCTCCCTGCCAAATCACTACTTGTTTTTCTAAGGGATACCCATAATATCTAACACCATTTGTATACTCAACTCCACTTGTGTTGGTGATAACAAAAGCTTCGTCTATTAACGTGTTTATTACAAATTGGTATGTTCGACCAATTAAAAAATAAAATTCTGGATTTACGTATGGTACAAGTAAGGCAGCGTCTGTATAAAAATTATATACAGACGCTGTATGATTTACATAAAAAACATTGGCACTAACAACTTTTACAGGTTGATTAATTACAAGAGTTTGTGATTCCTCTGAAGTAAAACTTGTAGTGACTACTGCTGATGGTATACATGATGATAGGCTAGAAAACATCTTTTGATACTATACAGTATCCTCATTAGTATATAGGATTATTTATAATAGTACCCGTGTAGTTAACACCAGTATTAGTTTGCTCGTCGGCATCATTAGCAGCAGTTAACATCATAATCCTCATACCCTTACCGTATTGTTTATTTGTAAACATTGCTCTATAGGTTCTTGTATAAGTATCTTGATAAACTTTAACTGTTATACTAGTACCAGCCCCGGCTACTTCGGCACCAACAGTACCAATCAAATCCATTTCATCACCATATCTGAATCTTGATGTTGATAAATTGTTTAGGAAAGTTACAACAAATTCTCCTTGCTCGGTTACACTCTGCTGTGGCAATGGATTTAAAATTGCTGGACTATCTTCTGTGTTATATGTGGCAGGCCTTTTTGGACTTGGTACAAGAGAGTCAATTTCTCGTACAATAAACTTCCTATAGCTGTTTGGCACACCTGTGCCAAACACACAAAATACAGGGCAACGACTTGTTTCATTAGCAAATTTTGGAATGGGTGTAAATGTTGTAGCTGCTCCAGCCAAAGTTGTATAGCCGCTACCTCCAATAAGACCTATTAATGTTAAGACTTCTCCTGTAACAGGATTAATTGTATCGACGGTAACTGTGGCATTAAAAGCACCACCAAGTATAGTTACTGTTAACCCAACAGGATAAAAAGCTCCGCCAGATGCTACAGTTGCCACAGTAACTATGCCACCAACAGCAGTAATGTTTAATGTAAGACCTGATGGCTGTGTTGATGTAGCTACAGCTAGTGCCGCAGCATAGCCAGAACCACCAGAAGCTAATGTAAGTGTGAGTATTGCACCGGTGGTAGTATTAACCGTGTCTACAGTAAAGGTTGCACCTTTACCTCCACCTCCTGCTATATTAACTATATCGCCTACAGAATAATATTGTCCGCCTGCAACTAAAGTAGCACCGGTAACTGCGGTTCCCGGTGGTGTTACAGCAATAGTAACAGTTGCACCATACCCCCCTGTATTAAAAAACGGAAGACCAGATCTAGTGGCATAACTGCCCCGTACTTTCCCAGTTTCTCTATCCACTGCTCTTTGGATGGCAAACCATCTCAATGGACTATTACCATAAGTTATATCAACATTACCATTAAATGCACCATAACCATTTTCGGGTAAAGAACCTTCAGGAATCTCTTCTTGGTTATCCTCCCAAACTACTAATACCACACCTCTATTTGTCATCGTTAGTGCGTAGTTCATCGGATAGGCTGTTTCAGCTCCTACACTTGTCACTCTTGATATAAAAACTTCATCTGGTTTAGTGTAATCCGGTGCTGGTAATTGAACATCACTTGTAGACCCTACCACTGATTTGGGTACCTTACCAAAAATATTATTAGTATTTGTGTAGTTACTCCATGACTTAATATTCATGCAACCTGCAGGCTCTCTGAATTCCAATGCATCAGCCTTGGTCGCTCGATTAGTTAAGAAAACTAAATTTCCACGTGGTGCTAAAGGATTTGTTTCTTTTCCAGGAAGATTTAATCTTGTACCAGCATGAACAGTTAATATATTCTCATTATGAAGCACAAAACCAAGTCTCCATGCTGCATTGATTGACCCGGAATTAGTAACACTTACATCTATATTTGCTAGAGGGTCGGATGCTATTCTTGACTCTAAAATTACAACATTAGCGTCAGGATAAAATCCACCATTTTTTGGTTGAAAAACCTGCTGACCGGATGTATACGCAGTGGTCGGAAATACTAATTTAAAATATTCATGTCCATTTGTAGTTGAAGTCATGTCTCCAACTATAGAACTAACTAAAGCTCTTATGTTACTAAAACCGTTCTTTACATAATTAACTACAGGCATTTAATAAAACTCCTTATACGTAAATGTCTTTTAATACACAAACTCTCAAGCCTGCGTTATATGGTAAGTTAGCTGCTAAGGATTTGTAAACTCTTTGTTTTGGTTCGCCATAGGCAGTAATTTTTACGTCTGAACTTGCCATTGCAACATCAGCTGCTGTTTGACCAAGTAAATCTAATTCGTCTGAATATCTAAACCTCGGTGTAGTCAGGTTGTACAAAAAAGACACTAAGTACTTGCTGTCCTCAGTTAGTGCAATTTGATGAGTAGTATTAAGCAAAGCGTGACTATCCTCAGTATGTGCATCGGCTGGGACTCTATAAGGTGTTCTTATTGTTTTAACGTTTCCTGTAAATTCATCTACTCCAAAATAGAAAGTATCTGCATCACCTTGCGTGGGGTGCATTACATCACGTTCTCTTACAATAAATTTCCAATACCGGTAGCCTACGCTGTTAATACAAAATACAGGACTTTGACCACCTGTACGCACAGCACCAGTTAATCTATGAACTGGTCTTTGAATTAACATCCAGTTAAACCAAGAATCCCTTTCTCCTAATTGACGCTTTCGACTTTTTTGCATTATGGCCCAAGAGCCTTCCCAAATTCCAAAAAACATTCCTTGTTTTGCAAAAGCTACATAATAACTTAAAGGATAAGCTTCGGGGTACTGAGAAACTCTTACCGAACGATTAACAAAACCTTGAGTAACATCATTTGGATCGATATTCCTATCTATACATTTGGCTATGCCAAGTCCTGTAAAAGTTAGAGCTACAGTTGCAAGAGGGGCATACGATTTGTTTATTCGATATCTACCTTTACCTCCTAAAACTTCACTGGCAGCTGCATCTAATGGTAACATTTGTTCAATGATATAAGTATTTTCTTGCATATTACCCTGTAGTGTACCAGTAATTGTCGCATTAAGAGAATAGTCTAAAACCCATCCAGGATATACTCTATCAGTAGCAGTAATTGTTGTAATTACAAGAACATTTGCTCCTCTTTCTGTTCCATGAAGACCGGTGACGTTTTCGCTCCCACCAATTCTTCCAGCTAAACCAGCAACTTTTTCAGTTGTAGACAACGTTGGTTTTGATGGAACATCCCCGATATAACCAGTAATATCATTGATGCCACCTAAGTAATCTGCTACCCTTGCTACTTTTACGTTTGCGTCATTTCTTAATTGAACTGCTGTGCCAGCAGCCAAAGATAAAGTTTGTTTACCATTGGCTATGAATGCTATACGGTATGATTGCGTAACCGGAAGATCAAATGTATATGTTTTTGTAGCACTCGCATTCATAGCTGTTACTAACGCAGGGGCTAACACAGTATCCAAAGTAACAGTTGCAGTCAATGCACCAGGAGCTTGAGTTACGCTAGCAACTTTAGCCCCTGCAAGATCTAGTGTCCCGGTATGGTCAACTACTGCTCCTTCAAAAATTGTAGGATTCCATGCGGTCTTTGCATGAGTTAGTGTAGTTAACGCCATACTTGTTACACCAGCTGTAGTGCTAACTGTTGTAAGAGTTCCGGTAACAGTTGCACGACCAGCCGCCAACGGATCAATTCTTTCAGTGGCTTCGGTTACTACTTGGAAAATTTCTGCGGTATCATTTAGAGTTGTTGTATCTGAGAATGTAGCTCCTGCACCTCTTACATAAAACTGATCACCCTTATCTATTTTGATAGTTTGGTCAACAGTCATATAAATGTATCGATCAGTAGTCTCATACCAATTAGCTGTTGTTGGGCTTGCCGGTTGACTAGTTAACCCATTTACAACTTCTATTTCTTCAACTTTTGTTACCAATGTACCAGCAGGAATATAACTTTCTGTATTGGCGAAACCCGGTACCAGCATTATCTCTGATCCAGGGAAAATTTGTTCGTTATCACCAGGCTTTATATTAGCCCATATACCATCAACTGGCCATCTAGTTACCGCTTGGCTTCCAACAAGTGCTGTTAAAGGAAATGGACCAGTAAAAGGGGTTAAAGATTTAATATCTCCAGGCCCACCTCGACCTCGTGGATTAGTGGAGCCATCACCGAAAGATTGTTGCCACCAGTTTGGTGTAGTACCACCTATAGTTTGAACAGCCCCTTTAAATGAGGCAATTACATTCGGGCCTTCTTTTAATGCCCCTGGAGTTAAAGAACTAGGTGTAAGCACCCACCCATTTCCTTGGTGTCTACTTTGGAAATAAAACTTGTTAGATACCTTATCAGTGTCATAACTGTAATCCAAATTCTTGGTCATAGCGGCTTTAGGATTTAGTCTACGTCTAAATTCTAAAGGTTTAAAATCACTTAAAGGATTCACGCCAATATTGTAATCTCCAGAATCTAGAACCTCAAATTCTTTTATGCCTTTTAAACCGTCAGAATCTACCGCTGTTACTTTAATTTTAACATTTGCTCTAGCACCCGGGATATAGTGTAATAATTCGTCATCCTCATTATATCCAGCTCCTAGAATATCTATCTTTCTGATACGCTGTGCTAAAAACTTAGGATTAGCAGGATTTGCGTTTACATATTGGATATACTTTGTTATACCATTACTTTCCCTACTTGCATATGTTGACATGTGAGTTTCAACAATCGCAACATTAATTATTGTGAGGGCAGCTTCATTAACGGCATCGGCTAATAAATCCCTCACTAATTCAGTCACAGTAAGATATCCAGTCCGCTCAATAGAACGAAACTGGTATAGTTGTTCTCTACTATCATCACTTGCCCAAACTGGAGGCAAATTGGTGATTGTCTGCGTATTAATTGTTGCGGCCATCTATTATTCTCCGAATATTAATTCTTATATTCTATTTATCCAACTTGACTCTTAAACTCTTTATAGTACATGATTATTTTTGTAAGAGCGGAAACCATCCACTTGGCCCATATACATAAATCCTATTATCGCCCTGTAACCAAACCATTTTACCAAAGTAAGCTAACAATGGTAGTGATGTAACAATATCCATATGAGCACCTTGATCAGTAATTGCCGGGTAGTACATGACTTCTAGTTCAACAGGATCCCCGGCCAAATAACTGTCTAAGCTGCTCACTTTCATATAAACGTTTTGTGTGGGAGGATCTTCAAGATTATTCCAAATACTGTACTGTCTACTTTGGAAACTGCTACCATCATTTAATATAACAGTACCATCATCTTTTAAATGGTCCGGAGTAGCAATGAAAGTATATGGATTATCC
>Ga0214917_10001428_pt1 | contig 30603 bp, 44 predicted proteins | sample LL_1208_BB_MetaG_FD_177983 | JGI IMG/M metagenome (GOLD analysis project Ga0214917, IMG submission 177983) | Freshwater microbial communities from Lake Lanier, Atlanta, Georgia, United States - LL_1208_BB | ecosystem: Environmental > Aquatic > Freshwater > Lake | place: USA: Georgia | collected... | reverse complement strand
GCCACTGCCTGGCGCACTGGAGCGGAAGTACACCTCAGCCTCACGTGAGTGGATCTGGCAGTGGGTGTTCCCGCAGGTGACACGTTGGCGGAACCGCGACACCAATGAACAGGGGCGACACCACCTAGATCCGTCGGTGATCCAGCGAGCGGTGCATGCCGCTGTACGCGCTGCTGGGATCAGCAAGCCAGCGAGCTGCCATACCTTCCGCCATTGCTTTGCCACGCACCTGCTGGAGCGGGGCTCCGACATCCGTACGATCCAGGAGCTGCTCGGCCACAGCGACGTGAAGACCACGATGATCTACACGCATGTGCTCAACCGAGGCCCAGCTGGCGTGACCAGCCCCGCGGATCTCCTCTAAGGCATGTTCTGCGGGTCCGCAGAACATCCGGCCTGCAAGCAAAAGCCCTCCGCTGAAGGAGTGAGCGGAGGGCACAGGAAGGGCTATGGGTACCCAGAAGAGGTTTCAGGTGCCTTGCGAGGACTTTCTAATTGGCGTTAGACAGACTATGCCAGACAAATGAGAGCGCTCAGGTGAGCGCTGGCGTTAGGCAAATGGGCTTCAAATAACGTCCCTTATCCTAGAGGCGAGCCAATAAGCCCATCCTTTTTTGCCTACGTCGCTACTAACAGTGGAAGGGCTCCAGCCCCAAAAAGGCTCTAGTTCACCTAAGACCGAGGTGCATTCAAGGGTGTTCTCGGCCACCTCAGCATCCACAAAAGGACATCCAATCGACAATACACTTCCTGTTAGCTCGTCTAATTCTTCATCAATATCAGCCTCGCAGAGGATTGCATCAATCTGGACTGACTGGCTGGGATCTTCCTTAAGATAAACCCAGGCATCTTTCACGTATATATCACTCAGTTTATCGCCGAGAGAAGGTGTAATGCTTATCTCTCTTGAGAGCTCATCAACAGAGATATCATCTTCGGTTATTCGGCCATCGTCGTCATCTAGCAGCGCAACGCGAAGATCTTCGACGGAAGATCTTTCGAGGGCCTCCAATAGTCGTGATACGCTACGGTTATTGCATTGCTGGAGTTGCTCGGTCTTCTTGTGATCAACCAATAGACTTAGAGAGCCTTTTAGCTGGACGTCAATTCGCACGTCAATCGACTCTTCATTTAGGTGTGGTGGCAGAGATACGGTTTCCCTCTCATAGGTCCAAATTTCTCTTCTGATAATCTCAATTTCACAAGCGATGCTACTCACTGCATCCTTAAGAGCGTCTTTAGCCATCTTTAACTCTGAGTAACTCGAAGCATCGCCTTTAGAAAGGATTTCAGCTGTCTGTACCAGAAGGCTCATTGCATCCATCGTTGGGATAGCGTTATTTTGACATCCCTGCCTAACGACGCAATACACCTGCCCCGTGCCTGAAAGGTATGCATCCAGCGAATAAGCAATGGTTCGGCTCTCGCGGGCAGGTGATCGCTAGCGTTAGGCAGACGAGGCGAGTGGCTTCGGCTGTACGTCCTTTACGGCTTAGAGACGGCCTGCTTTGGCCTCGCGTGAGAGGTGTTTGACCAAGTCCACGAGTTCTCGACCTTTCTTGGCTGTCTCCCACATTTTATCGCTAAAGATCTCTGCTGAGTTATTCGAATACGCGTGGTCGTCCAACTTGCAGAAGGCGTGGACGCACTCGTTTCGATCTTGTCGCCACTGATCGAGTTCGTAGAAGATATCCCCTTCCACTGAAGCTCCACTACCGGTTAAAACCTTCTTAGCTTGAGCAATTAGAGTGCTGAGACTTTGATTAGCGGATGCATTCTCTCCATTAGATTTGACGATTGAAATGAGGCGATCTGTAATAATGCTTTCTTCAAGAGAGATAGCTTCCAAAAGCCAGCCTTCAATCAGGGCTTCATCAAGGCGGTCAAACGCTAGCTTATAGCGCAAGTAGCGTCCAACCTGTTTCTTTTCCATTGTATAGAGTTAAAAACGTGTAAATCAGAAAATAACATGAAACGCCAGGCTAACATTGATTCCTGGAAAACGTGGGAGGTAATCCCAGCGATCAATTCCATTATCCAATAGTGGTGAACAAAAATGGGTTGCCAACTGTTATAGCGCTCAACTCTTCGCTTAATTGGCATTCAAACTCATCTTCTTCAGTGAGTTCTCCCTGTTCCCAACATAGCCTGTGAACAATACTGGCGTCTCCGTGGGCGGGGTGAGCCTTAAAATAAATTTCCAGACCTTCCTCAAACTGCTTAGAAACTGTGGGGAAATTTGAATAGAGTTCCCCATCATTAACAGATTCTTCTTTACTAAAATCTTCAACCTCTACAAATAAATCATTCTCCTCGTAAGAGATCGCGATACAAGACAATACTCTTCCACAATCAGCTAAATATTCTGAACCTAGGGCTTCTTTTATGTTCGTGTAAACTTGAGCCCTACGAGCGCTTCTCTCTACATCCGATACGAGAGACTCACAGCAATCTCCATAGGGGTCTACAACATAAAATAAACCAGAGCATTGACTTGAGCCTTCCCAGATAAACTGAGCTGTTCTACAAGAACCCGATCGGCCCGTGAGTCTAGCTAGCTTAAAGGAGTTGCTCCATAAATCACTCTCAGAATCATCATAAAGGACATTCTCCTCAGTATTCCATACAATTGTGGAACAAGCCACTATGATCCAGCCTTTCTGATCAGAGCCAGAAAAAATCTGATCATTTTCCAAGTCAGATTCATAGTATATTGCATTTCGCTGGTCAACAAGCTCCTTCATCTCTACATCTGAAAAAACATTTGATTCAATGATAGCCTCGCAAGTATCTAAATCAGATGCGCAGAAAAGTTTAGATAATTTTGGCTTAGCCACTAGGCCTTGTGCAACCATGTCATTGATGTCGCTGACGGATGGTTCCTTATCGGCAGGACCAGATATGAGAAGACTTCTTACTAAAAGTGCCTGTTTTACCAAGGGATCATCGATCCAGCATTTCTGAATTTGCTTAATAATGTCTTGAGAGGTGCTCTGATTTTTTACAAGTGCTTCAATGATTCTGGAATCAAAGCACTCCGACAACTCTAGCATTACAGTTTTTGTGAGAAATGGATTTTCAGCTAATGCCAACAAGTTATCTGGTTTTCCTTGATAGGCAAACGAAAGAGCTATCTCTTCTGGTAATAGTGATGAGCGCAATTTCTCTAACAGTTCCTCATTGCTGAGGCCTTGCCACTGCAGGGGAAGCAAGCACAATGAAGCTTCAGATTTAACAAATTTTGACGAATCTTTTGACAAGAGTTTTAGAATTTCTTTGGGTGCTGAGGGATTTTTGGCCAAAGATAATCTGACATTGTCTTCCTCATCGCTGGCTAAAATCTTCAAGCATTCCAATGGAGCTGATTGATTTCCTGCAATTTCTCGCCTAACGAACGAATCACCCTTGCTCACAAGTATTTTAAATATTTGTTCGGGTGTATTTCGGCTTTTCGCAAGGAATCTGCACAAGTTTTGGCTTGGATCATATGAGTCTGAGTCAAGAAAGAATAGAACCAGATTCTCTAGTATTTTTTCATCAGGGAAACCATTGGAAACAGTCTTAACAATAGCTGATTCATCTTCAAGATCATATTCAGGTGGCAGTCTTCGCTTAGCGAGACTTTGGAGCAATCGTATTTCTATCATTTCGGCAAGATCGTTTTCCAGTAGTTTTTCAATGCAAGCCTCTGAGATTTTCTGATTTCTAGTAAGCGAGAACTTTATATCTTCATTATCCAGGAAGAAGAGCTCCATTACTAGCTCGTCTTTTATTTCTAGCGTCTCAAGCTGCTCTAGAAAGTCTTCCTTTTTTACCAGAATTCCCGTTTTCAATCTTGCAATAGATAGCGCTGCTGCTGCTCTTACCCTATAATCTTCATCTTCAGATAGGTGGGTTAATATTTCTTTGGGAGTTTCTAGTAGTTCGGCAATGCATTCACGCAAGTCTGAGTCCTCTGAACGAGCAAATTTTGGAATTAAGTGAATTGGCGGAATAAGTCCATCGCCATTTATAATCATGTTTGCAACATTCCAGTCGCTTTGTTCTTCCCAGAATTTGTTATTTTCTACTTGATCTTCTCCCGATTCAGTTTTATTGTCAAGATCTACTATTGGTTTTATATCTTCTGGCTCTTTAGCTTTTGCCTTGGCGTCAGCTACGGCCTCATAAAAGCCGGCAAAATCAGATTTGATAGATCCATCTTCTGTAATACGTGTATAGCCAGTCTGGTACGCTTTCTCGGAGAGCTTCGCGTCCTGTAGTTCATTTAGCTTGGCAAGAAGAACCTGGCCAGTTAGGCGATCCATTCTAAAGTAAAAGATTTTTTAAGGCTAGGCTTCGAAACATTCGTTTTGGCGATAGCCTTTATAAAATTTAACTTTGTATTTGGGCGCGAAAAGGTATTAAGGCTTCCCTTTTCCACTGCGCCCTTTAGTGCCAGCACTTTCGTGCAAAGTCGCTCATTTCCTAAGATTATCTTGTCCGCACAAAGCATGCTGTTGCCTTATATCTTTGATTCGAATACCCGTTCTTCGCACGAGCTTTCGAGCAATACCCCTCCGATCGCCATAGGTTGAGCTGACTCATCTCGAATCCATTGGATTCCCACTCCCCCGATCAAACAAAGCGCTGGCGCCCACTCCCCAGCCGCCAACAACTCCAGGCTTGGTCGCTTGCCAGCTGGACATTCCTCAAGCGCACCCCTCCGCTGGTGTTCGCGATGGCTGTGCTTGGCCTGGGCCTTACAACAGCCACTGGCGTGCTGGTGAAGGGAGTCCGCAACGCCAACGACACCATCACGGTGACGGGTGCCAGCACCGAGCGGATCACCTCCGACTATGTCGATTGGACGGTGGAGGTGATTCAGAGCGGCCCCAGTCAGCAGGCCTCCTATCAGAGTCTCCAGCCAGCGGTGCGGAAAACGCTGGCGTTCCTGAAGGCAGAGGGGATCGAGCCCGATGAGATGGAGCTTGATGCGGTGAAATCGGAAAAGGAGGAGGTGCGTGATCCCCGCACCGGCGAGCTGCGCTCCACCAACTGGACCACAAGACAGGCAATCTTGATCGGCAGCTGGAACGTGACCAAGATCAACAAGATCTCAGACCAGATCGGACAACTGATCGGCCAAGGCGTGCCGCTCACGATCAATCCGCCTGCTTACACCTTCACCAAGCTGGCCGAGAAGCGGGTGGACATGCTCGCCAAAGCCACCAAAGACGCCCGCGCACGGGCCAAGGCCATTGCCTGGGAAGCGGGGGCTGGTATTGGGGCCATCACGAACGCCGACACGGGCACGTTCCAGATCACGGCCCACAATTCCACCGAGGCCAGCGACACCGGCTCCTATGACACCCGCACCATCGACAAGGACATCACAGCGGTGATGGCTGTGACCTTCCGAGTGGATTGATGGCTTTCCCGTCCTTGTTCGCTTTTGCCCCAGCTCTCGCCTCTGGAATTCTTGTGGCCCATCTGGCTCTGTTCTGTTTCAATGTAAGCGCTATGCAAAGGGTAACTTGGTATCCCGCGCTCAAGTCGGTGACTTCAGGAATACGATGATTGGCAGGGCTGAGAAGGGCATCATTATCACTACATCAGGTTTTAGCAATGCAGCTATTCAGGAAGCGAATCGCGAAGGTGCTCCTCAAGTCGAGCTTGTTGATGGTGTCAAGTTGGTCGAGATGTTCCAGCGCGTTGAGCTTGGGGTGACCAAGCGAACTGTCTACGACGTAGACCCCGCTTATTTTGAGAAGTTCATGGACTGATTGCTAACACGGCCATGCACCTGACCCGCCCCCTGCCGATTTCTGAACCGAAAGAGATCCCGAACCTCCAGCTTCCTGCGGGCAGGTGATTGCTGGCGTTAGATGGAGTGGGTGAATGACAGCGCGAGAAGTACTTCTTTGCGTGCTGGTGGCGGCTTCCTAGTCTGGGAGCAATGTTGTATGTGTGACAAACACACACTTGCAAGCGATGCTAGGCAGCATCGATGCAAGTAGCAATGTCTCTTATCTTAAGCAAAATCTTGGCTAGGCCTTCGAATCCAATGTGTGTATTTGCCTTGAAGTCAGTAGGCAAGTATTTCTTGGAAGAGATATTGAAGCCAACTTCCCGGAATAATGGAGCAGTGAAGTTCTTTGTCTCAAGGATTTCATGGAGGTCGAGGTAGAGTCCGCCATTACTAGTATTCTGGCATTCATATTCGATGGATGACGCAGCAAGATGAATCTGCTTGATAACACCTGGGTCGGCATCTGAGCCAAGATGATCGCTATAGTAACTTTTCATCTGGGTGGTCAATACGTTCGCGACTAGAGGAAGCCATTTGGGCCAAAAACACCTTCCGGCAAATTCTGATGATTCATCGACGGGTACATGTATGCTGGACTCTATAAGCTCACCTACGGAGTATTGCAAGTCCGCAACAGGTATATTTGGCAAATGTATCATCTCTAAAGTGTCATCACCTATCCGCAGGACTATACTTTCCAGATAAATTCCAACATAGCCATCTAAGTTGTCAATGCCTGGATCGAGCGATGTGCAGGCTTTGGCTTTGGCGGATAGAAGCCTCTCAATGATCTTGTTTTCTTTGCCATATTCGTTGATTTCATCTTTTAAAAGAGAAAGGTCCTTGGGGCTCATTGATACCCTGCTTTTTGTTGCAGTAAAGCCATCCATTGAGCCGCCATACATTTCACATCCGAATTGAAACTCCACTTTTACACTCCTCTGCATTACAGGCTCTGTAAAGCAGTTTAATTCGTATGATCCTCTGCGCATTCTAACTACCTTGTAGTAAGTCAGATCCCAGTCGTCACTGTTCTCTTCTGTGCACATTTCATGAATACCGCTAAGAGTTATGGTCTTGGTGGCTTCCCGAAGTAGTTGCTGGGTAATGCTTGAGGCACGCCCTCGCTCTGAAAGGGCGATGACTCTCGCCAATGGATGCAACTGTGAAAGTGAGTTGTCCTCCAGCTCTAATATGTCAAGGTGATTATTCAGAAATGCTCTTGATGGATCACAAAGGATCTCAAGACTTACCTGCAGAGAGATAGATGAATTACTCATGCTGCTTAGGAGCTCGATTAGCGATTAGCAATTAAGACTGAGGCTAACTCAGACATCAGTCGTTTGCGCTAAAGGAAAAAATGAGATAATTCCCTTGCTCCTGCCCTTCTAACGACGCAATGTACCTGCCCCGCCCCTTCAGATCTATTCACCTATTAAATAGATGCAATTCGGAGCTCCTGCGGGCAGGTGATCGCTGGCGTTAGCAGCACCGTGCCGAGAGCAGGTGGAAGCCGTAAGCTCGGACTCAAGAGTGACCCTGGTTGATGGCCAAGAAGCCGCAGGCTGAGTTCCTTCGTTGGTTCGGTCCACTGTTGGATGCCTTGCGAGATTTGGGGGATTCAGGGCGACCGCGGGAAGTTTCTGCTCGAATTGCAAAGAACCAGTCTCTTAGCGATGAGGTCCTTGACGAAACACTGAAATCAGGCGGGAGCAAGTTTCACAACCAGGTTGCCTGGGCTCGTCAGTATCTCGTATGGGAGGGAATGCTCGATTCGTCAAGGCATGGAACTTGGACGCTGACTGAAAAAGGTAGAGCAGCGCATCTCAACGAGAATAATGCCAGAGAGATATTCTTAAAGTGGGTCGCCATACATGCTGCCAATCGCAAACAGAAGCAAGAAGTAGTTGCTGAAGATGAAGCACTTCCTGTTATCGCTCTCGAATCCAAAAGCGACCAGGACTCTTCTCTTGATCTGTTGAGCACCCTTCGTTCTTTGAGCCCACGGGGATTTGAGAAGGTATGCAGAGAGCTTCTGCGTGAATCAGATTTTGAAAATGTTGAGATTACGGGTGGCTCTGCCGATGGTGGCATTGATGGCTATGGAACGCTGGAAATCAATCCCTTCGTGAGTTTCCGTGTGCTGTTCCAATGCAAACGCTATGCCAAGGGTAACTTGGTGTCTCGTGCTCAAGTCGGTGACTTCAGGAATACGATGATTGGCAGGGCTGAGAAGGGCATCATCATCACTACATCAGGTTTCAGTAATGCAGCTGTTCAGGAAGCGAATCGCGAAGGTGCACCTCAGGTCGAGCTTGTTGACGGGGACAAGTTGGTCGAGATGTTCCAGCGCGTTGAGCTTGGCGTGACAAAGAGAACTGTCTACGACGTAGACCCCGCTTATTTTGAGAAGTTCATGGACTGACTGCTAACACGGCCATGCACCTGACCCGCCTCCGAAGATTTACTGAGCCCTCCAAACGTCTTTCTCCAACGGCTCTCTGCGGTCAGGTGATGGCCAGCGTTAGATCTATTGTGTGCTTTTCATTAGTCGTCGTCATCATCTGAGTCGTCATTATCGTCATCTTCGAAATTACTGCCCGAGCTTCCACTGGCCTTAATGCCAAATACGTCTGTACCTGAATCAATTCCCTCTATTAAGGCTTCTCCAGAGCGAATGCTAAATTCAACGGACATTACTTCATCAAGAAACCGAGTGGCGCAACTGTGAAGACGCTTGAAATCGCCATCAATATCGTCCTCGCTTTTGGAACTTAGAAGACTAGGCTCACATGGATAAATTCTGAGAAGCAAGCTAGTTATTCTACCATTTTCCGATCCATCTTCGGCTGCGCAAAACTCAATCTTTCGTAATTGAATATGCTCATTGCTTGGCGAAAAGCTCTCGTAGTTGTCAGATCCATCATCATAAGTGAGTGAAAAATCTTCAATTGATATCTCGTTGCTTCTTTCACAAATCTTGGCAACAGGTACGTCAATATCAAAATGATCCTTGAGCTCCAGCTCGACAAAAGCAGTTATTTCGCATTCAATTCGCGACCCCTTGTCATCGACTAAAGACGTGTCACCACTCTCTAGGTTGAGAAGTCGAGCAAGATAGGTTTCTTCAGAATCTTCGGCCTGGATTCCGAAGTGATACCGAATTGCATCGGCTAGGCCGTCACCGGAGAAAGGAAATTCATTGAGGTCTTTTTGGCCGGAGCCGGAAAAATCAGTAACTACAAGTCGACGATCGCTATCGGCAGTATCGCAATCCCCCACCATGCATATCGCTACTTGGTGAGCAGGCTTTGCTTCGAGTCGAAGTAATTGAATAAGCCTGCTCTCGCCTTGCTGTCCCAGTCTATAAAAGAATTCGTCTCTAAGCCTTTCTGATTTGAAAATTTCTTCCATCGTGAGTATCTTAATCTTGCAAATCTAGACTAACACATCTAACGACGCAATACAAACTACCCCGCGCTCTAGGAGTATGCGCCCAGTGCATAGCCTTGAGCATGGCTCCTGCGGGCAGGTGATCGCTGGCGTTAGGTATGAAAGAGAATAGTGAGTACAATTCAGGCTATACTCAACAGTAATATTTGATCTCACACTAAGATGGATCTATCAATTGAAGTACTCTCAATACTGATCAAACCTTTGTTATCTCTGGCGAAGGACAAATGGAACAAGAGATCCGAATTCCAGACACTAAGGCATTTGGCTTACGAAAGACTTAGTCGTGAGTTGCATTGGAATGCCGAATGTCTGTATAAGCATAAGTCAGATAACAGCCAATTGTATTTTGAGCTTCTTCGTACAGATGCGTTTGATCTCCTTGTAAGTCAGAACATCCCACTTGACTACCTGATGAGCGAGCCAATAAATCATTCAGAACTCGACAACCTTTCAGACAGTAAAGATCAATTCAGAAAGCGTATTGATGGATATGCACAAGTATCAGACCTAATTGATCGTGTTTACAATCGTTTATGGATGTTGAAGCATAGGCAGGAGGGAGGCATCTCACCTGGTGATACCAAATATCTTCTCAACTTGACGCTGTTTACTCTTGCCCACTTGATCAACGGCAGACGTGAGCTCTCCTCTAATGCTCAGCAGTCAGCTTTCAAATGGGTTCCCCTTCTCTTTGAGTAATGAATGACTCAAGTTCTCGCATTTGTTGACAGTTTTGGTCGTTTGAGTTTTCTCAGATTATACTACGCAATCAAGAAGCTATAAACAAAACGGAAAGTAATTCAGAAGCGGTCTATGGCAACTCATTCTTACCAATTCTAGTAAATAAAGCTAAATATTATCTTAAATCAGTTCAAATCGATTGACTTTTTGATATCCACACCATTATATCTGTAGTCTGTGAGAAATGTCTAATCCGGATGGCCATAACTAACATGTTCTAATTCAACTGAAATGATAATCACCATAGAGACTACCTCGAATAAGCCTAGATAGAGTCTCTATCAGAGTCAGACTCAAATCTCTTGCCTGCACACAAAATACTCCGCACCATCGCCATCGCGCTCTTAATTGCTCGGAATCAAAGGCGGACTGCTCGAATGGAATAGCGCATCCTTCGACTTAAGGAAGTCGCCAAAATCAGAAAATTTTGTAGTCCATACAGCACCACCGCGCTTTTGTAGCCTCAGTTTTGGGTGGAGCTATTAGCGCTGCTGGATTATCTGTCGGAAATAAGCAAGATCCAAAGCAAGATCCACCTAATAAAGACAAGGATGTTGGGAATTATTGATGGTTAAAGTCAACCGAAAGCAGAGAATGATCCTTGCCGTAGGCGGAGGATTTATTGCAATACTTTGGGCGCTTTCCTTTATCGTTAAATCCACAACTTGGCTGGATCGCTCTGCCGTAATTTGTAATACTTTCCCGACAACTAGCAAAGCCTTCCCTGCCAAAGAAGTAAAAATCTGTCTTGCTGAAATCGTGGAACCTTTTAATACACTGGCTGAGGATGCTAACTATCAGATCAGCTTCTACAACCCAACCATAAAGAGAAGAATTGATCTAACGATGCGGGTTTCAATCCCTTCAGTATTTAGGCAGTTGACTATCCTCTGGTGGGTGCAACATGTTCAGCTATATAATAGCAACGGAATCATGGTTAAAAACTCTTTTGAGCGATACACAAATAATCATGGAATCTATCTACCGAAGGATGTAACAGTGCCCCTTTGGTTTTGGATGGTTGCCGAAATCAGCAAAATTTATACCGAACCTTACATCGATATTGAAAGCCAAATTGATGGCACCGTAGAAAAATTCTCACGCATTGCCGCAACTGTTACCGCGACAGGCTTAACCGCCTGGCGGTTCCTACAAACAGCTTCTCACTAACTATGGATTTCAACAAACTCGCCCAAAACCCATTAGATGGCCTTGATGAGATTTCGATGCGCATCCAAGCAATTGAAAAATCATTGGTTTCAATTGATAATTCGCTCAAACAGCTCGCTCCTGTGATTGCCCTGCTCAAGCGTTTTAAGTTGCTTTAGGGGGTTAAGCCTAAGACCGCCTTGAGACTATCTACAGTTAAACCAATGTTTGATAGTTTCTGTTCGCTTGTTAGCTCAGGGTAAATTGTTGGGATTGGTGCAGCAGCAGCTTTATTACCATGGTTGAGCCATGCCTGATAGGCGGCCCAATCAGCTTGATTGCTTTCACCCTCGCTGTCACTAAATAACAAACGCCTTTCGACTCCATTGACTACCAATGAAACTAGGCGGGGATCATCGGCGTTAGTGAGTCGGTAAGAAATTAAATCTGCCATTGGTTTGCAGGAGGTAGAAAGAGTTAATGTTATTGAAGAATACCAATAACACTTAATTTAACATAACCGATAGCACAACCACCTTCATTGTTGTTGTTTATCATTTTCATGTCAAAAGTATAAGTTTGCGTAGGATCTAAATTATTAATGCTTGCATGGGCAATATGGTTTTGAGCTTGCGTTTGAGTGCCACTAGAGTCAGTCCTTAATATAAGATTTGATCTTACGGTGTATTGATTATTCACGCATATCAAAACCATATCGTGGTTACTGCCAGCATTATTGCCCCAATGGTTCATGGTGCATGAGGCAATAGCAAATATTTTCTTTACCCCAGTAAGTGATGCGGTTGCATAAAGATAATCGACTTGATATTCCCTATGTATTTCTTTAACATCAACAAATACACTTTGCATCTTACCGAAAACTGTAGTACTCATATCTACGCCTGGGCCCTGCGGTCCTTGCGGACCTTGGCTGCCATCAGAACCGCGATCGCCTTGCGGCCCCTGCGGGCCCTGAGCTCCTTGTAGGCCCGTCGCACCATCGGTGCCTGCAGGGCCAGTAGGGCCGATAAGGTTTTGAGTCTTATTCCAGGTCATCAAGCGAATATCAAGTTATTAGCTATTGCCGTACGCTCCCTGCCATTCAGCAATTGTTTGATGTGGTTTAGTGCGCTTGAAGTTTCTAATAAATGCAAGCTGCGCCTGTGCCTCCGTATCCGCATCTGCCTGTAATTCTTCTAGCGTTTTTGTACCTTCATATCTACCAGCCTTTACTAATGTGCTGACTTGTTCTACCCGTGGATGTAATGCGTACCATGCAGCTTGTTCTTCATCAAGAAGCAGAGCATTAGGTGGGTGAGTTACAGTCCAAGCAACAATAGAGTTACCTAATTCAGATGCGCCCCCGGCACATAATCTAACTTGATAATCACATCTATGACCATAAAGATTACAGATCATAGCCCCATAAAATTGATCATTTGGAGGAATCGCATTGCAAGTAGCTGTGCAAGATGACGAAACACTTGTCCAAACCGGGAAATCAATCCCAGCTGATGCGTAAATGTCATTCTGGCTGCTTTGAATGCCCTTTACTAAGCCAGGGTTTGATGGCCCGGGACCTGCGGGACCTTGCGGCCCTTGAGGTCCATCATTACCAGGATTTCCCTGTGGTCCTTGTGGCCCTTGGCTGCCATCACTCCCGCGTTCGCCTTGCGGGCCAGTCGCACCTTGAGGGCCAGCAGGGCCATCTAATCCGTTAGCGCCTTGAGGACCTTGCGGGCCGGGAACCATGGAATCAGCGCCCGCTGCTCCTGTAGGACCAATAAGGTTTTGAGTTTTACCCCAAGCCATCAAGCAAATATCAACTGCTAGCTATTGCCGCAGCCATATACGTTGCCAAATGCCGTTACTTAATACTGAAACTGCTGATACTTCTTTCCAGCCACCAGCAATAAAGATAGCTTTTGGTTTGATTTTCTTCCATACACCAGCCAATAAGATATTCATGTAAATTCAACCCATAATGCACCTTCTACTAGCCCTTCTGTAGAAGGCGCAGATGCGCCCGCAGCTGTAAATACAATTTTACTATCAACGTAAGCTTTATTTGCTAGATGCGCAGGCAATGTTGGCAACGGATTGCATTCAATAGTTGCACTGGCAATTAATGCCGTTGCACTTTTTTGGCCGATAGTAGGCCCACCACTACCAAAAGCTATTGCAGTTGCAGTTGCTGGAGTTATGAGTTGTACTGTTGAAATAAATGTTGATCCAAAAGTAAACGCATCAGTGGTACCTTTTCTTATTCTTATATTGTTTACATTACCAATCATGCCATAAGTAGAACTTTGAATCTTCCAGAAATCAACATCAGCAGGTGATGTAATTGTGCCACTCATTGTACCGCCAGCCTTTAGCAGGCAGTCAACAATTGCAGAAGATGCCTTGCTATCTACATAGGCTTTCGTTGTTAATTGCGTAGTTGCTGTTGGCGTACCGCCAGTTGATGTTGGTAATGTTGGGAAACTTACTTCACCTGTTGCATTATCAATACGCAAACCTGTTTTTGCTGATGGCAGTTGGATACGATAATTAGCGCCATCAAAATAAACGTATACATCAGTGCCATTAAATGTTGATACACCACCAGAATTGGCATGACGCAATGGTCCAGTCATTGCGTCACCTCCTTTATAAAGGAAAGTACCGCTGGCGCTGTTGCTAAGAACACCAGTAGTTGCATCAATAGCAAGGCCAGTACCTACCTTGATCCCGCCAAGACGCGTAGTTGATGCAATCACTATTGGTCCAGCAGGGCCTGTTGCGCCGTCAGATCCAGTAGGGCCCGCAGGGCCTTTTAGGTTTCCGCCTTTAAGCCAGGCCATTACTTAAACCTCTAGCAGATAAAAAATGCCTGATACGCCATCGAGGTAATAATCACCAGCTTTTGCATCTGGAACTGTTACTGGCATCCCATCACCATTAAACCAACGGGTACCGCTGCCACTTGGTATTGCCCAGGTGCCATCAGATTTAAGAAATGCCGGAACAGTTGGATCAGCTGCTGGAACACCACCATGACTTGCACCACCAATCCAACGGGCAACAGTCCAGGTTTCTTGCGCTTGGCCGTCGTAGTCATTTCCAACTAAGCCAACGCCAGGGATTAATGGCTTAAGAACAGCAGGACCAGTACCACCTCCACCACCTCCACCACCTCCACCGCCATCAGGTTCTGAGCCAGGGGCTACTGGTGGTTGCCAGATTGAGCAGCCAGCTAGCGATAGTTTTAGAGATGCGCTTATAGGTTCTGCATCCTTTATGAATATCGCTTTTATCTCATATTCTTTTCTTTCTGCGTAGGTGTGCGTATGACGGCCAGCACCCCAATCATGAGTTTCGGTTATGCCATCACCCCAATTTATATCAACTGTTTTTGGTGGTGTTACAGCGCTATTAAGGATTAGTTCAATAACATAAGAATAAACACCATTTAGCTTTGCTGGAATATCAAGCCAAGCAAGTTCTAATTTATCAGCCGGAACATTACCGCGCGTGTAACCAATATTTTCCCAGCGTTTTACTTCATTTGGTGGCACCCAGACATTTTCGCCAGGGCAACCAGTAGGCACGACCAAACGAATTTGTGTTGGCCTAACGCCAGCAGTTGTTAGTTCTGGTAGGCGCATTGAAATGTCAGTCATCAGCTTCCAAGGTGGGGGTTGACTCATCTACCGTGAAATCTGTTGCGGCGACAGATATTTGCGTAGGCGGCAAGGGATCAACTTCTTTTGCCGAGCCGCCCCCTATGGGGTTTGCCCCTATGGGGCTTTCGTCTATGGGGTTTGCCCCTAGGGGGCTTTCGTTTATGGGGTTTGGCTCAGTTGGGGTTTTTCGTTTCTTTGGCTTAACCGGAGCCGTAGCAACTGGTGTAGCCCCTGCTGTAGCACCTGGCTCTGTTGTCCAGCCAAGTTCCAGCCAGCCAGCAAGATGCACAGGCCAGATAAATCTGTGCGCCGCGCCTAAATAAATACGCAGCTGACCTTGAGGGATGAGTAGAGGGCTCACCCCTATGTGGCTCACCTCTATGTGGTTCATCCCTGTGGTGTTTGCCCCCTGTGGGTCCTGGCCCTTTGGGTCTTGGGCTGTCATCAAGCAGCAATCGTGGCGGTTAAACCAACGTGCATTCCTTCTGGTGTTGAAGGTGTTACTTCTGCTTTTGCAAAACACACCGCTGGAAAATCAAGATCCGCTAGATCAGCAGCATCAAGTGTGATGTTGTGACCGCACAGGTACGCTTCTACCCGCCCACCTTCTGCTGGCAATGCAACAGTTGTTGCATTCACCCAGGTGCCGATAGTTCCATCACGCAACAGGGGTGCAAACGATACCTTTACTTCAATTGGCATTTCACTGCCAGGGTTATTTGCAACAAGAGCAAAACGAGATGCGGCGTCAAGTTTTGTTTGCAGCATTACCTCTTCTCCTGAAAGGTATGTGCGTTCGCTATTGCGTATAGCACTGCGGTTTGTCCAGCCAACCAAGGTGGTTTCAGCGTCAATTAATGGGTTGCCGTTTCCATAATTCATGGTGGTTCTCCTTATGCGCTAACAGCGCTGATGTTGTAGAGGCGGCCAGCAGCGCGGTTTTGCAATACAGCAAATCCCACATACCAATCCACGCGGGTGCGAAATACAGGAGCATCCGGCACTTCACCTAGATCCCTTACGGAAATGCCATAACGACCTTGAAAAGGTCCTTGCAGTCCTGTTACGCCTTGATCACCAAAAGTGCAGCAATAAATAGAACTGGTAGAACCTGCTTCGTCGTAACCCATAACCTCAATACCTTGCGCGTCGCGATCAACGCAAACGATTTCGCAATCTTGATAACGAGCAACACTCATCCCATAGGAATTCGTGCTCGTTTCATATACCCCACCATTAGCAGTGCGGGTAAGAGAATTTAATTGGCGTTTCATCGCCTTACTCATTACCAGCACCTTGGTAGCGCCATAACCATTGACGTTATCGATCAGCTCATCAAGCAAATCAAAACTCAAAGGAGCACCACCAACAGCGCCACCGGTTACACCAGCGCTGTTATCAAAGGCCATTGCATCACCTGGAGGTAAACGCTTTGAAAGGCCATCAAAAGCACGTGGATTAACAGCGCTATCACCATTAATTACCGTTGCTTCTAGGGTTAAACGCATAGAGCGCACCTTCATTTCAATCTGGCTTGCCCTTGCTTCTGGGCCCATCAGATCAACAATGGAGCGATCAACATCCACATCACCACCAAAAAGGTGTACCGCTTCTGCCCGTTGATCAACTACGCCATAACTTTGTGAATAACCCTCGTTTATTGCCCGAAAACCAACCGCAGGTAATTCCTGTTCAGCGGAATAAAAAAGGCCGCTACCGGCAATATTCATAAAAGGCAGCCGGGCGAGCATCTCCCCTTCTGAAAAGGTCTTAAGCACTGCTAAGTGCTCAAGCCGGTTTTCATACTTAGCTGCCTCAATAAGAGTGAGGCCCATAAAGCAGTGGCCCAAAGGCCGAAACAAGGTCCCTAGCTATTGCCGTATCGGCATTAGGCAAAACCAAAGCAATTTGCTGCTGCCTGAGCATTCCAATGCCGCAAATCATTTCGCGTTGCTTTTTTTTGCCGTAAACAATAAATTTTTGTGGATTATGAAAAAAAATCATGCCTGCTTTCCCAATTATTCAGCAGCCTCAAAGCAGCAGCAGCAAGCAGATAAAAATGCCTGCAAGCTCTTGTTAAGCGAGTCATAGCAAGTAAAGGAGAAGATATCACTGAGCTCGCAGCGAGAGAAAACAAACAAAAATCAGCAAGTTGCAATGGCCAGTAAGCCCTTTTTTGGTGCTGGTTGGGATCAGTTTATGGCGCGCTAAACGCCTTATATTCTACATTTGTTGCCTCTTTAGTGATAGCTTAATAAAGCACTACAGATGCAAGCTTCATGCTCACCGGTACAGAACTGCTAACAGCTGTAAAAGAGTTCGGCGATGGCTCTAAATCTGCCCTAGTTAAATCTTGCGGCTATGTAAGCACGAAAAAAGACGGCTCTGATCGTTTGAATTTCACCGCTTTCTATGAGGCATTACTAGAAGCAAAAGGTGTAAGCCTTGGCGATGGCTCTCTTGTAGGAAAAGGCGGTCGTAAACTCAGCTACGTCGCTACTGTTCAAGGAAATGGCAATTTACTGATCGGCAAGGCTTATACCGCCATGTTGAACCTAAAGCCAGGTGATGATTTTGATATCAAGCTTGGCCGTAAGCAAATTCGCCTGATACCCGTTGGTAGCACAGAAGAAGAAGAGGATTGATCTTTACGCTATAGCTGTAAAGGGCCGCAAAGAAAAAGGAAAAAGCGGCCCTTTTCTATGCAGTATCAAGTTTTAGATAAAATATTAGACGGCGGACTATTGATTTTTGCTTCTTTTTCTGTTAAACAAGCGATCGCAAATCAGAAGAATCGGCATTAGAGCAATTTTTTATTTGACACCGCTCAAGCGCAGCAGCAATCTTTTTCTGGTTTAATAAGCCCTAGCGGTAGATCAAATTGATCAGGCCTGCAATTACGGAAAGAAATAAACGCAAAAGACGCTTTAAAACTTTTACCCATTTCTTTTTTTAATGGCCCGATTAGAAGCCGATCTAGCGCTAACGGATGCTGCATTTGCAGATTTGCCCCAGGCGTTAGAGCAAATTGCAGCTAAAATAAAGGCTGAATTGTGCTGGCTGGATTTAAGAAATGCCAGTCTTGCCTTGCTTGCAGGTGCTCGCAGGTTGCGGGTTGAGATTTTGGTTGAGATCAACCCAGCTGGCTCCTGTTGCATCTTGCTAAAAAGCGCAGAAGGGATGGGTAATGGCGCTCCTTTAACAACAGCCGTACTACAGCAACTAGTGGAGCAGTTACTGCAATTCTTGCCAGCTGCGACCTTGAGTTACCGCTCTGATCAAGACGGACCAATTCGAAAGTAAAAGCAGAATCAGAGCAGTGATCAGTAGTGCTGAACATAAAACTCCTGCACAGGAAGCAGGCAGTTGTTAACAGGTTTTCCACAGCTTTTATTGCTGCCTTTTCTGCCCTTGCAAGGTATCGCAGGAGACATAAGGGAAAAGTGATTTCCTACTTGACAGCAGAATCAAATCAGCAACGCCTGCTGCAAGGGAACCGAATAAAACGCTAGAAGGATTGGTAGCACTGAAATTATAGTTTTTGCTTTTTTAAACGCCAATTACCAGCCTGCTTTGACGAGAGCCGGGTGGTTGTGCGCTTATGGATGCAGTGATCACTTTTGCGCTGAATGGTTGAGGTTCCAGATTTGATGCCGGCTCATGTGAGTGTGGAAAACGAATTTCCAGAAGATTTATTTAAGGCGATGGCAGCTTTTATCCAAAAACATCCCGAATGGGATCAATACCGCTTGATCCAAGCTTCTGTAGCGGCCTTCCTGTTTCAGCAAGGCTGCAAGGAACCAGCAGTAGTACAGCATTACCTGAATGGCTTATTCCAACGGCCTCGGCAAATAAATTGCAAGATCTAGCTTTAGGGATTTGATCTGCTGATCACTGCCTTGTAAGAGCCTGCTGGATTTGCTTTATTGGGGTTGCTCTTCTATTAGGCAAACGCCCCTTGATCAATGACACCTTTATTCTTGCTGCGTGATGGCAGCAAACGTGAATTAAATGTAGTTCCAACTGATCTAAAGCTAGAAAGCTATGTAGATAAAAATAAGCAAACTATTTATTCCTTACTTGATTCTAATAGTGAGCAGCGGTTACTGCAAGCTCAACCACGCCGGCGCAGGAGAGCTAAAAATCAAGATAATATCGCTGCTTGATAAAGATCTTCATAACCAATATCGATAAGCACTACGCATGTTTCTGGCGGCTGCTTTTTGTTTTGCAGTGCCAAATTGCGGGCTAGTTCCATTACGCCGCCGCCTTACCCAACTGCCTTTACGTATTAGAGCAACATCAGCAGCTACTGCCCGCTGCGCAGAAGCAATAGAGCCGTAACCCTGTTTCTTTTGCTTAGCAGCAATACGTCTTGCCTGAGCAGCATCGGTGGCATTCACAACCGTTGCAGTAGATCTGCGCTCCCAGAAAACGAGGTAATACATATCTGCTATTGCCGGACCCTGTAGGTCAAGAGCCATAGGCTCGAGCGTTCGGCCTAGCGAACTTGGCACATCCTGCGGCTGTGCCTTTTCGTTCTCAGCCTCCGCTCTATTGATTGGCCCGTTTAATAATAAGAATAAGCCCGAAAGTTACTCCGGCGGCTGCCGTATTTAGTAAGTTATTGCAACCAGTCTGGGGGCTTAGCTATTAATTATATGCTATAATATAGAGGCACCAAAGGCCACGAGCCCATCGCCTGCGGTAAGTTTTTTCCTTTTATGTTCCTTTCTATCTTTATTGCTTATGTCTCAAATTATTGTCGCTTGTGGAGGCCGTGATCTGATTATTTCAGGTCTTGATTGCGCTCATTCAATGTTAGCTGTTGTTCCAGGTTGTGATGTTCATTTATTAATTCATGGCAATGCCAAAGGTGCTGATGCTGCAATTGCAGAAGCTGCCTATCAATTGGGTTGGCCTTGTATTGGGATCTCAGCGGATTGGTTAAAGCATGGGAAAGCTGCTGGCCCCATTCGTAATGGGCAGTTATTGCAATTAGCAATTGAAAAGGCAGAAATCCTTCAAATTGAGGCATTAGCTAAAGCCAGAGCTGAATATCCGTGGGCTGTTTCTCCCGTAGCTAGTTCAGTTCATTCATTAGCCCAGATCACAGTGATCGCTTTTCCTGGCGGGAAAGGCACAGCAGATCTAGTGCGGCAAGCGCAGAAGTTATGCGCCAGCTCCCCAGTTCCAATTGTTATCCGCCACATTCACGCGCAAATCCCAGCATTAGCAAAATGATTTCACTTCCCTCCATCCCAGCCCCAATGGGGCCAGCCACAGCATCAGCACCAGTGGGTCCTGGGCCTGTGGGCCTTGGTTTATGGCAACTCGGTATAGAAGCTCAATCGCTTACCGCTCAGATCGCTGCACTAGCTGAACAGTTAGAAGCAGAAGATCCTCTACTTGCCCAAACAGCTTTAGGTGAACTCGAAAGTGTTTTATTGCAAGAAGAAGGAAATAAGCAAAAACTCTCAGATAAAGCAGATGCCACCTGCTGGGTAATTGATCACCTCAGGGCGCAAGCAAATTACAGAGCAGCACAAGCCAAAAGGCTTGCTGATATTGCAAAAGCAGATAACACGAGGGCTGATGCGCTTGAAACCTCGCTTTTATATGTACTTACCCGGCTGCAACCAGAAGCAAAGCGCTTTAGTTTTCCTAATCATGAAATAACAAGCCGTAAATCAATAATTGTTGAAATTACTGATCTTGAGAAAATTACTGCAGAATGGTTAGTTGTAAAAACAACTACAACACCAGATAAAAATGCAATAAAAGATGCAATAAAAAAAGGCACAAAGGTAGAAGGTGCCGCTGTTATCAACCGCACAAATTGGAAGATTAATTAATTATGTTCACATCATCTCAGCAGCAAGCACTAGCAGCACCGCTCGATCGCGCCAATGTTCAAACCCGCAGCCAATCAAATCGAAACCTTTCCTACCTAGAAGGTTGGCATGTAATTGCAGAAGCAAACCGTATCTTTGGCTTTGATGGCTGGCAGCGTGAAACCCTCCACTGCCAATGCGTAGCAGAAAGAGAAAGATCCATCGGTTCAGGCGGGGATCCAAGGGGCCAACGTTCAGGTTGGGGCGTTACCTACACCGCTAAAGCCCGAATCAAAGTTGGAGAGATCATTAGAGAAGGCAGTGGCGCTGGCCACGGTATTGATATGGATCTCGGTCAAGCCCATGAATCAGCAATTAAAGAAGCAGAAACCGATGCGATGAAAAGAGCATTAATGACCTTTGGTAATCAATTCGGTCTAGCGCTTTATGACAAGCAACAACGTGAAGTAGCAGCAAAACCTATCCCAAAGGGGCATACCCCAGAGGTGCAAACCCCAAGGGGGCAAACCCCACCCACCAGCCCCATAAGGGCGAACTCCACAGGGCCGAACCCCATAGGGGCAGCGGCTGCTCCAGCATCAGAGAGGCCAGCCCCAAAGAGGCCAGCCCCAGAGAGGCCAGCGAGAGGAAGAAGGGAAATACTTGCTGCTGAATTAAAAGTATTAATAACGCAAGCAAAGCAACTACCAGCAGATAGCCTGCACGTTGTTACTACTTCATTTAGAGAAAAATGGGGTGTGCCTATTGATACCCCAATAACAACTTTTATTTCTGGTGTAGAACAGTTGAATGATCTAAGGTTATTTATTGATCAAGCCAGCCCCATAGGGGCCAGAACAGTGGCTACAACAGGGGCTACATAGACCAAGGCCATATAACTACTAATCAGGAGACCCACAGAAGCAATAGCCCTTTACAGGGCTCTTTTTTTTGCTGTAGGGCTAGCAAAAGAAGCGCGATACAGTTCTGCTGCTGTCATCGATTGCGGATTTATTACCTCCCCGAAAGGATTAGCAGCAAGTGCAGGACCTACGCCAGGACCAAAAGAACTAATTGCACCACGTTGTTGAAATAGGAAGCCATAAACCGGATGAATACGCAGCTGATCAAGAAAATCATTCACGCTCATTGGCCTGCCATCTTCTCCAAGTAACGGCTGCCCACTGCCATCTAATGGTTCAAGGCTATCTGGGGTATTTACATCTTTACTAGTGCATAGCCTAAAACTTGCATCTAATTGACCTTTAAAAACATCAAAAAAGGTGCCACGGCTATCACCACCAGTGCGCCCTTCTGCTTCTGAAAAGGCACGTTCTAATAAGCGTTCCTTACGCAGGGCCAACACTAAAGCTTGGGCGCCATCACGTTCTGTAATAGCAGCGAGCACCTTTTTTGATGCTGCTTCCTCCATTTGGCGTTCGCGTAATTCAATTTGCTGCTCTAGCAATTGCTTTTGACGTTCAGCTTCTTGCAGGCGGGAGTATTCCTCTGGATTTATTTCAGAGAAACGATTCAGTTGTTGTTTAAGCCCGCGTAAGTCTTTTTCTAGCTGGTTGCTGCGGCGGCGTTCAGATTTAAGCGCTTCTGTAAGGCCGTCTTTGTTATGGCGTAATTGGTCTTGTTCCCTTGGATCTTGGCCCTGTGAGTCATGACCTCTTAGGTCCTGGCCTCTTAGCTCTTGGCCCCTTGGGTCTTGGCCTTGTGGGTCTTGGCCCTGTGGGTTTGAGTCACTGTCAGTAAATGGTTCATTACCAAAATCATCCAAGGGATTGCCAAAAAGTTTTGAGTCATGGCTCTTTGAGTTCTGACTTCCTGGGTCTTGACTCCTTGGGTTTAGCTCAATGGAGCGATCTTGATTGCCTGTAGTCATGACCCGTCTCGGCTGTCGGTGGAATAGCAACCCATCACGGTGTTGCTTATTTTCTATTGCCGAAGTAACGAACAGCAGCCCTGGGCAACAAAAACGGGCAGAGCGGGCCCTGGCCACCTGGGGCTCACCATCTCTATTAATCAAGTGGCTAGGCCAAAGTTGAGGGAGCCCGTTCACTCCATCGTCCGCATACACGCTGGTTGATCATCTGCAGCTAACTAATCCAGGCCAAAAGGCTGCGCCTCAGTATCAAAATGCCTTTTGCTGAACTTGCTAATTCAACGGCAGAATGCACCAATGACTGCCGCCGTCTCCTCTTTCTGCGCGATTCCGATGGACCCGCGCATAAGCGCCATCGCGTCAGGGATCGCTGCGACCATTCCGGCGGCACAGGTGCGGTTGTTTGGATCCCGTGCCCGAGGCACCGCCAGGACCAACTCAGACGTGGATCTACTGATCACCGTCCCGGATCCCTGGCTTGCTAGCCACGACCGCGTACGTGTGTTGGGTGATCTCTGGCGCCGCTTCTCCTGTCATCAGTTACCTCTGGATCTTCTGCTTTATTCCGAGAGCGAAGTGATCGAGCGTCAACAGTTCCGCAGTGCCGTCACCACCCAGGCTTACCAGGAGGGGATCCTGCTGCATGGCTGATCCCGATGCTCTGCGCTATTTGCGGATCGCCCAGGCAGATCTTGCGGACTAGACGTCACAGCGTTTCTGATCGAAGAAGCACAACGTCAACTCTCATGAGCACCAGCCCTTCCCAATACCCCTAATCGCCAAGCTTTGAAATCGGCACTTAACTCATCCTCACTTAGGCCGAGGCGCTCAAGTTCGGCCTGCATCAGGCGGCCCGCTTCTAACAGCCGTTCGCGATCACTCAACTCACCCTGCTGGGGCAGAGGTACATAAAGGCCAATGGTGCGACCGTGTCGAGTGACCTCGATCGGTGTAGCCGACTCAAGACGGGAGGCCAGCTGTGCCCTCAGCTCACGAATGCCGACGCGACTAGCCACGGCCCTTGCTCGTTAAAATGTGTACACATCTTAAGGCTTGCTTGGTCGGTTTGCTTCTTAGTGGCTTGGCAGCTCATTAAGGCAATGTTTGCTCACTGTTGCCAAAGCTTTTAGGAGCGGGGCGAATTCCTCGTAGCCAGCACCAGCGGCCTGGCGGGCCTCCTCACGGTTCATAACCAGAGTCTCGCTGAGCACTTCCCGCAGCGAGATAATTAACAACTCCCGGCTCTGCTCTTGGGCATTTACGCCGGGCACCTCCTCTACCCAACCGATCCACCATTCCCCGTCATGCTTAACAACGGCTGTGTAGATCTGGCTCATGGCAGCCACTACTAATTATTAATCAATCTAAGTCCATTGGGATAACGTCTGCCGTAGAGGAGTTAGCTGCTCAGACAGAAATCTACCGAAGATCAACATAACCAATAGAAACAGCTGCTGATACTCAACCCTGCCAATTTGGGGTAAGCGTTCCATAAATCCTCTCGCCAATCAAAGGCTGCACCAGAGCACCTATACCGCCATCGTTATAAGGGGCGCCAAATTCCAGTACTGCAAATTTTGTGTATTGCGCGTATGGATCAACACCCGGGTTACCCGCAGGATTCAGCAACGACAGATCGCCAAGCCAGATCAAGCCATTACATGGAGCAACAACAGTTGAGATCGCCTGCGCTGTTGGGTAAGGGGTCACTGACCCAGCAGCAGAACGGGGGGCAGATGCAGATGCAACGCGACGACCACTTTGCTGCCAAATCAATTCACTACTAAGCCAAGAAAACCCAGGCGTAGCTGATAATTTTGCCGCTCTTGTTATATAGCCGTTATAAGTAAAATCACCAGTTTCTACACCGGTAGTATTTAGTTTCGCCGTAATATATTGCGCCCGCTCTAATAAACATTCAATTACGTGAGTAGCAATAACGGTCGAGGTGATATCACCAGGGCGAGCATTTTCGTTAAGTAAAAGCCTTGCATTAGCAAAGGGCTCAAGCGGTGATGGATCCCAACCGCCACCACCAACTCCTGCGCGGCTGGAGGTGCAGGATCTTGGGCTGACTAGTCTCGGCCCTATGGGTCTTGGCCATGTGGGTCTTGGGTTAATCATTTAACCCCTGACAACAGAGGCAAAATTCCGGTTGCTGTGCCCTTGCGTAAAATCAATCCAGCTTTTTAAGCGTGGCAAGAGCAAAAGAAGTTGAGTGGCATAACGATTGCGTTGTGTGATTAAGTTGCTGCTGATAGTTGTTGGATTTGCGTAAGTAGTTTCTATTTCTTCTCGTAATAAAGAAGTGTCATAAGCAATCACATCTGCTTTTTGTAATGGTGCATCACCTGCTGCTGCAACAGAACCCGGAATTGGCCTAGAGAGGCTTTGGATTTGTATTGCTTTTTCTTGATCACCAGCAGGTGAAAGCAACTGCTGATCAATAAGCGCCACTGCATCCAATAAAGCCCTAGCGCTTAGTACACCTGATGGATGCCATTGCTCAAGTTCATTCATCGAGCGGCTAATTGCATCAAGGCAGGGCACCGTTGCTGGAAGCACCAAACATTTACGTATTGCTTCTTGATCAGTTGCTAACCAGCTCATACAGACGTTGGCGCAATGCCAGCTATATCCCCTAGCCATTGCCGTAGGGCCTGCTCACTGATAATTCCCTTCTCTTGCAGCTGCAACATTTCTGCAACTGTTGGTGCTGGCTTTGGAGCAGGAGCCATTGGTGATATTTCAACCACCATCGCAGCAGCAGTTGTTGATCCCACCTGATAGCCAATGGTTTGGCTGCTTTCTCCGGTAATAGCAGTCCAGTGGGCCAGAAGACTAGAAAACATCGATGCTTTCTGGATCGCTTGGCTTTGCAGTAATGCGTATGCCTGTGATGCAGTCATTGATATTTCAGTGGCAGTACGCGGAGCACCTTGAGCACCAGAAGGGATCAAGGCATCACGGCGCATACCTTGATCAAGCAGCTCCAGCCAGGCGCGATGTTCCGCAAGAGAACGGGCCTGGATTTCAACGAACTGAAAACTTGCACCTTCTGGTAAATCAATAATTGAATTTGGGCCTAAAACAACTTCTGCAGAGCTTGAACCCATAGGGCCAAAACCTGTCCCAATTGAAAGAGGAGCATTACTGGTAACACCTGTTCTTACGCCAACAGGCATTGCTGTTCTATATAGCAATTCTTGATAATCAGATTGACAACGAAAGTGATTTAAATATTGATGCGCTAGCCCTAAATGCGGTAGATCACCCTGGCCAAAAGCAGCACCATCACTGGCATACCAAATCATTGGCAGGCTATTGATATTTTGGTAATTGCTAGAAGAAACTTGCCTGAGCCCGTAGCCGCCTGGCACCGATGGATCTTCTACTAATTCACTTGTGCTGGCAGTAAGGCCAGCGGCAGTAGAACTAACCGTTACGTATTGAGAGTCAGGGGCTACGCCACTGACACGAAGGTCGTGGCCCCTTGGGTCTTGGCCTGCGGGTGCGGAGGGAGATGAGCGGCCGTGAGATCTATAGATCAGCTGCGTTGGCAGGGTATTCGCACCAGAAGTGCTCCAATTCAAAAGATCAGCACGTTCGATTAGTTGCAGCTTTGGTAATGAAGCACGATCGCCTTGGCGTAATGCTTGCGCGTAATCACCAGCACTAGGCCATAAATGCTCTGGCGGGGCAATCGCAATTAAACAAGCGCCATCTCTAAGAACCAATAAATCAGCGCGTTCAAGAAATACACCTAGATCAATACCACACCCGTCAACATCACTAACAACTGCTTGCAGTGATGGCGGTAATTCACGCCAATGGCTTGCGCTTAGCATCCCTGCAAAAGTGCGGAGCGCATCACGAAAGAATCCAGATGGCAAGGCTGCATCAATACGCCTTTTGTATGCCGAATCAGGTTCCCGATCGCCACGCGGCAGGTAATACTCTTTACGGAGATTAAGTAAATCCCAACAATCGTGCACTAACTGCAAACGCGGCAGGATTGCTAAAAGCCTTGGATGAATCGGAACTGGAGCTTCTGTGGGAGAACCAGGGGGTACAGCGATAGAGATTTGCAAGCAGGATCAGCAGGTAGTTGCTATTGCCGGTGGGTTTTGCAAGAACGCTTGAAATGCGTGCTATTTCACCATTAAAGCTATCAATAAACCATTACATGCATGATTGAATTCGTAAATTGTTAATTATGATGGGATCTTTGCTGGTAGAGGTGGGAGCCAGATGCAGTTCGCTTCTAATGGTTTGGTATGGATTAATAAATTATTAGATAGCCTAGCAACAAGCTCCCAAGTACAATTAACGCAGGAAGCATAAAAATTTCCAAAAGGTGACATCTTTCCTGACAGTCACCGACGGAGTGGCGAGGATCACGACGCTTTGGGGCGGAACGGCTTGAGCTTCCCATGCGTCTAAGTTGGTATATCATGACTGAGCGACGTGTCGTCGATTTGTCTATTTACTGATAAGTAAGTTGGCTAACTTCGTCCTCGGTCGTCGAACGCTGCCTCACAGTGCGTGCTGGCAGCTGGGCTCACCACAAGGAGAACAAGCGATGAGGATTTACGACTTCGAAGGCTTTCCTAACCCCGCGCGCGTGCGCATCGCTCTTGCGGAAAAAGGGGCTACCGCGAAAGTGGAGTTCGTTCACGTTGACGTGATGAAGGGAGAGCACCGCTCGCCCGATTTCACCGCCAAGAATCCGAGCGCCTCGGTGCCGGTGCTTGAGCTCGACGACGGCACGACCATCTCGGAGTGCACGGCGATCACCGAGTACATCGACCACACCTTCGAGGGCATCGCGCTGACGGGCCGCAGCGCGAAGGAGCGGGCCGTCGTTCACATGATGCAGCGCCGCGCAGAGCAGGGCGTGATGGACGCCGTGGGCACCTACTTCCACCACGCCACGCCGGGCCTCGGTGCGCTGGAGACGTACCAAAATAAGGAGTGGGGGGAGAAGCAGAAGGAGCGTGCGCTCGCCGGCATGAGGTACTTCGACGATGTGTTGGCGAAGCAGCCCTACGCCGCCGGAGCCAATTTCTCGATGGTCGACATCACACTCTTCGCCGGCTTGAACTTCGCGGACTTCGCGAAGATTGAGTTCCCGGTCGACTGCACGCACCTGGCTGCGTGGCGTGCGCGGATGGCTGAACGACCGAGCATGAAGAGCTAGCGCGATGGACGTCAACACCGAGCTCTTGCAGCGCGTCCTGCTTCACGGCGGTAGCTGTCAGGAAAGATGACGTCTTTTAATTTGCACCATTTAGGGGATTAATGGAGCAACTTAATGATTGCTTACAGCAACTCCATGCATCAGCAAATAGTTCTTCTTTTATCAAACAAGCCAAGGTATTATCGCTACAAATCTATAGATTTTATCTTTGAGTCGAAACTGTCTGTCATCACGTCCTCCAAATAAATCCATATATCATCTTCCTCCTCTACCCCCTCCGCCAGGAAAGTTGTCACCCCTGTTAATTGAATCCTTGGGGGCTTAATGGAGCAACTTAATGACTGCTTACAGCCTTGCTGTTCAAGCTGATGTACGTAAGAGGATGAGCCCTCCCAATAGGCAGGATGTTCCTCAAATTTCTAAGGAATTAGGTATTCATCGTTCTACGCTTTATCAATGGCATAGCCACTAGCATTTACGTGGTCATGTGGCGCCAGCATCAAAAGATCATTCGGTGAGCGCGAGTGCTTCATATGATTTTACAGTCGCACTAAATTCTGAAGTGTCAATCACTACCTTGCTTAGAATCTTAAACAACATTAATTAGCAAATTTCAAAGAAGCTGTGTTTACGATGATGAAAATTTTTGTCTCCAAAAAATGTGTAAATTAATAGCTTTTTTGCTTCTATTACTCGCAAATCCAGTTTTGGGTGAGACTCTCGAGGTTTCCTGTGTTAACGGGGGCGGCTTCGGTGGTTGGATGTTTTAAAATCTTCCCGATCACTATTTTTATTTAGGACTAATCGCAGTTAAAGAATCACCTGTGCGTTCTATCAAGAAATATCATATATACGTACCCTGCATTCTAACAAATATATGTAAAACTTGCATCATAGTTCCCGCAAAATGGCCTTCACTATATATTACGCATCACAAAGAAAATTCATGGAATTGCGCGAAACCAGAGATTTGTAGATGCCCTAATTTATTTCATCTGACAATTTAGCTTTGGGAAGTGGATCAAGTCTTTCTATTTTATTTAAAGGACCAGGGGTGTCCTGTTGCCCTGCTTCTGATGCTTTAATTTGAGCAATTGTTCGCGTTTGCCCCATTCCCAAATTTGTAACCATTGGCATTTCTTGCATAAATCTTTTTGCAGGCCTATTGTTTTTAAACTGAAGTTGTATAGTTGTTTGTGTCCCCTCAGAATTAAAGCCGTTTATAGTAAAATTATAATCATGATTCTTTGCTAAAAAACCGAGTAATCCAATACCACCCAGCAGGACTGTTGTTGCTATGCCTGTCCCAACACTGGTTTTTGAGTCTCCCCCTCCCCCCCAATATGTGACTCTCTTTGTTGGAATACTTCCATAGGGGGAACTGATTGCTTCTGCTGAAACATCAATCGTGCACTTTGTTCCAGCACAAATTGCTTCATAAGTTTCAGAAAGTGCAGCAGTAGGCTGAAGACTTACAATGGAAATTATGCACGACGTGCATAAAAATTTAAAATGCATGTAACCAGGAGGTATCTATTTAATTTATAGATCTGAGCCGCTGGATCGGTTCTGATTCCTCATCAATCTTAATATCAATGCCAAGCTTGTGCTTAACACAACATCGGAATCCAATATTCCTAACTGATCGCTTAGGCGTACGAGAGTTTTATGACATCATCTAACCCCTACTACTGTGCTGTTATTTCGTTCGAAAATTCTTCAAAGACCCTTTTGATTTATCTTCTTCATCAATGCTTCTTCAAACATATTTATAACTCTTTATCCCTTGTTGATTGATTCATTGCAACAACCCTTACAGCGCATGCTTCTGCGATTTCAGCTCAGCGAATAGCTGTTAGGGCACTTGTCGAGGCCGGAATATACAACAAGAAAGCTTGAACTATGCGCAATGACAGCATTAAAGCCATTGATAGAGTTTTACTTGCTCTATCGAATTAACAAAATTGTTAGTAGTGATAGCCGTCAAAAATAACCTGGGCCGCTGGCGTTATACCTAGCTGACGGAGTGGCTCAGCGACTCTTGAGGCAATAGCTCCCCGAGCTAAACCAACCAAGCGGACATGAATTACCAGTTTTTTGGATTGCTTCCCGTTCATTACTTGGGCTACTTAGGCAGTAGTTACCGGAACTAAAAAAACTAAGAGGACAGCTACTACTACTTTTTTCTATTGCGCCGCGGGTATTATCGCTAGAAGAAGGAGCGCAATAGTTGCCTGAGCTGTAGTAACCCAAAGGGCAACTACCAGTTTTTGGAATCGGCCGTATCGGTTGTTGCGCGTATCCAACAGTACTAAGAAATGTAGCCGTGGCAAATAACAACAAAAAAGAGAATCGACGCACAAAAAGAAAGCTAGAGGTGTAAAAGTTTACTCTTTAGAATATATTTGTTAGTTTTGATGCTGGCATAAATATAATTAGTAATGAATTTATGGTGAAAGTCTTGTTTTAGCGGTTTGGTGCTCATAAAAGCTTTATTAACTCGAATTTTGTGTCAAAATCAAAATGTGTACAAGATCTAATGCCAGAAGTCGCTGCTGAAGAAAATTTCGTACTACAGCGAGGCTCCGTTGTCCAGTGCCGCAGCCACCGCTGGCTAGTGGAGGATGTGGAGCTGGCTGAGCATCCCGATGGCGACACGGTGGTGCGGATGGCGTGTCTGGACGACGACGCCAATGGTCAACGGCTGGAGGTTTTCTGGCAGCGGGAGGTAGATGCACTTGTACTGGGGGAGACCACTTGGGACACGGTTGGCCAAAGGGGATTTGACGACCCGCAAGTATTTGGCAGCTACCTGAACACCCTGCGCTGGAATTGCGTCACCAGTACCGACCCCGGCCTATTCCAAGCGCCGC
>Ga0214917_10001427_pt1 | contig 30614 bp, 23 predicted proteins | sample LL_1208_BB_MetaG_FD_177983 | JGI IMG/M metagenome (GOLD analysis project Ga0214917, IMG submission 177983) | Freshwater microbial communities from Lake Lanier, Atlanta, Georgia, United States - LL_1208_BB | ecosystem: Environmental > Aquatic > Freshwater > Lake | place: USA: Georgia | collected... | reverse complement strand
GCAGTCGCTTGGAATCGACAACCGCGATGGTCGTGCGGGACATTGGAGCCCGTGGCGACGAGCGGTCGCCGACGGTCTCGGAAGGAGTGGGGTGACGGGACTCAAATATACCCGCTCCCGCCGTCGGACCGCGGGAGCCGGCAAAACAGCCTAAAAACGGCGGTTTGGCGGCTCGGATGGCGGGATCACCGGCCGGCGGCCCACAGCAGCCAGGCGACGGGGGCGGCGAACAGCAGCGAATCGACGAGGTCGAGCACGCCCCCCAGGGCCCCGAGCGATCGGCCGGAGTCCTTGGCCCCCGCCTCCCGCTTGAGCAGCGATTCGGACAGGTCGCCGAGCATGCCCGTGAGCCCCACGGCGAGACCATACGTCGGCCAGCCACCCCACGGCCGCCCGGTTTGCGTCGCGTCCCATCCTTCGAGGACGAGCCAGGCCGCGGCGAGGGAACCGCCCAGCGAGGCCGCCGCCCCCTCCCACGTCTTGCCGGGGCTCAACACCGGGGCCATGCGGGTGCGACCGACGAGCGTGCCGACGATGTAGGCGGCGACATCGCCCGCTTTCACCACGGCGACGAGGCTCACGAGCGGGACGATGCCGAGGTGCCCGCGACCGGTCTGCTCGGGGCCGAGGTTTTCCAGGCACATCAACCGCAGCCCCACCATGAACGCCAGCGGCAGCCCGAGGTAGGCGAGGATGAAGGTCGCGCCGGCGAGTCGCTCGACGGACCGTCCCCCGGGCCGGTAGCCCTGCACCTCGTGGGCGACGAAGAGCAACACCGAGAGCGTGAAGGCGGCCGCGGACCAGCCCTGGGCCGCGGTCGGCGCGGCGGTCGCGCCGGCGGTCGAGAACGCCTGCGCTCCGAGCGCCGCGGCGAACGGGATCGACACCACGGCCGGGCGGAGGAGCCACGCGGGCAGCAGCAGATCGCGGGTGCTGGCCAGGCGCACGAGCTCGTCCACGCCCCCGATGGCGATCACGAGCACCACCGGCAGGAGCCACCACGCGGGCGCCGCCCCGGCGAAGCCCGCGGCATCGGCCCAGGCGAGCCCGGCAAACAGGCTTGCCACCGCCGCCGCCACGACGATGCGCGAGAGCGCGGGAGGGCCGTTCATGCGTCCGCCAGCCCCCCGAACCGGCGCACGCGGCCGGCGAATGAGCGGATCGCCTCGTCGAGGTGCGCCTCGGTGAAGTCGGGCCAGCAGGTGTCGGTGACCCACAGTTCGGCGTAGCTGCTCTGCCAGAGCAGGAAGTTGCTCAGCCGCATCTCGCCGGCGGTGCGGATGACGAGATCGGGATCGGGCATCAGGGCGGTGTCGAGCCGGGCCGCGAGGGTCTCCTCGGTGATGGCGGCGGGGTCGAGGCGGCCGGCGACACACTCCTCGGCGAGGGCCCGGGCCGCCGCGGCGATCTCCGCCCGCGATCCGTAGTTGACCGCCAGGCACAGGCGCATCCCCTCGTTGCCGGCGCACATCGCGGCGGTGCGGTCGAGCGCGGCGAGCGTGGCCTCGGGGAGGCCCGTGCGGCTGCCGATCATCGTGATGCGGATCTTTTCCCGCATCAGGAGCGCCCGCTCCTCGATCAGATACTGCTCGAGAAGGTGCATGAGAAAGTCGAGTTCCGCCGCGGGCCGCCGCCAGTTTTCGCTCGACAGGCAGTAGAGCGTGAGCTGTTCGACACCCAGCCGGGCACAGTGCTCGGTGATCCGACGGACCGTGGCCACGCCGCGGCGGTGCCCCTCGATCCGCGGCAGGCCGCGCTGCCGGGCCCAGCGACCGTTGCCGTCCATGATGACGGCCACGTGCCGCGGCAGGCCCTCGGCCGCTCGCGGTCGCCCGGGAGTCAGGCGTTCACCGGCGTCGAGTGCGGGTGTCGTGGCCATGCGTTGGGCGTCGAGGCGGACGGGCGGAGGATGGTTTGCACGCGGTCGGGGCCGACCGACACGACCGTGACCGGCCGGCCGAGCAGTTCGCCGATCCGCGCCAGGTACCGGCGGGCATTTTCCGGCAAATCATCATACCGTCGCACCGCGGTCAGCTCCTCGCTCCATCCGGGCAGCGTCTCGTAGACCGGTTCGGCCTGCCGCAGGTCGTCCACGTGGCTCGGAAACTGCCTCACCTCACGGCCGGCGATCCGATACGCCGAGCAGACCTTGAGCTCGTCGAAGCCCGACAGCACGTCGAGAAGCATCACGGCCAGTTCATCGACGCCCGACAGCCGGGCGGTGTAGCGGGCGGCGACGGCGTCGAACCAGCCGCAGCGCCGGGGCCGGCGGGTGACCGTGCCGTATTCGTTGCCGCGGTCGCGGATCCGCTGACCGACCGCATTGTCCTGCTCGGTGGGCATCGGGCCGCCGCCCACGCGCGTGGAGTAGGCCTTCACCACGCCGATGACCCGCTCGATCCACCGGCCGGGCACGCCCGAGCCGCTCGAAATTCCCACGCCCGACGAGTTGCTGCTCGTCACGAAGGGATACGTGCCGTGATCGACGTCGAGCAGCGCGCCCTGCGCCCCTTCGAACAGCAGTTTGCGGCCGGCCTCGACCGCGTCGAGGAGGAACGAGGTCGTGTCGCACACCAGGGGCCGCAGCCGCTCCGCGTACCCGCGATACTGGGCCTCGATGGCCGCGGCGTCGAGGCCGACCCCCAGCAGCTTTTCCTTGAGGCCTGCGATGTGCCGGAGTTGGGAGGGAAACTCTGGCCGATACAGGTCGCCGAGCCGGATGGCGAGCGAGCGGCCGACCTTGTCGCGGTAGCACGGGCCGATGCCCCGGCCGGTGGTGCCGATCGACTCGCCTCCCGTGAGGCTGCCGTCGAGGAGCTTGTCTTCGGCGACGTGCCACGGGAACACGACGTGCGCCCGGTCGCTCACGAGCAGCTTGCCGTCGATCCGGACGCCGCGCGACTCGAGCCCGTCGATCTCGTTGATCACGCTGGCAGGATCGAGCACCACGCCGCCGGTGACGACGCAGGTGACGCCGTCCCGCAGGATCCCGCTGGGGATGAGCGAGAGCTTCCACGTCTGCCCGTCGGAAACGACCGTGTGGCCGGCATTCGCGCCGCCCGCGTACCGGACGACGATCTCGTGCTCCTCGGTGAGGATGTCGACGAGCTTGCCCTTGGCCTCGTCACCCCACTGCAGACCGACGACGCATGTGCCGGGCACTCTGGAAGATCCTCACGCTTTGAGCAACGGCGCACGCCTCGTGGAGGCTGCCGTCGTGAGGCCTCCCCACAAAGCATAAAAACCCGGGGAACACGGTCAAGGCATGCCGGGCAAGCGTGTGTGGGGCGAGCAGGTGTGGGGCAAGCGTCCCGCTTGCCATCGGCAGGTGTGGGGCAAGCGTCCCGCTTGCCATCGGCAGGTGTGGGGCAAGCGTCCCGCTTGCCATCGGCAACCGGGACGGTCGCCCCACGTGGTACGCTCGGTTCATGAAACAGGCTCCCGGAAAGGTGCATCACGTGACGGCTGCCGAGAAGGGGCAGACGCTCGCGGCCTTTCTGCGGGCGAAGCTCGATGGGGCGAGTTGGGGCCGCGTGCAGAAGCTCGTGCGGTCGCGGCACGTGATGATCCACGGCAACATCTGCACCGATGTCGCCCGCCGGCTCAAGGACGGAGAGGTGGTGAAGGTGCTGGCTGCCGCCGCCGCCGCGCCGCCGAAGGCCGACGACGTCCGCATCGTGCACCTCGACGACGCGGTGGTGGTGGTCGAAAAGCCGACGGGCATCACCACCACGCGGCATTCGGAAGAGCGATCGTGGCCGGCCCGGCGGCGGCAGGTACAGCCCACGCTCGACGAGATGGTGCCCGACGCGATCGGTCGATATCTCGCGCGGCGATTCGGCACGCGCGGCGCGAAGCCCCGCCGCCAGCCGCCGGTGCGGCCGGTGCACCGCATCGACCGCGAGACCAGCGGCCTCGTGGTGTTTGCCCGCACGGTGCCCGCCGAGCGGATCCTCGCCGAGCAGTTCCGGGCGCACACGACACACCGCCGCTACCTCGCGCTGTGTGTGGGCCGCGTGGGCACGGGCACGATCCGTACGAATCTGATCCGCGACCGGGGCGATGGCCGGCGCGGCTCGAGCGGCACCGACGAGGGCAAACTGTCGGTCACGCACGTGCGGCCCGTGGAGCACTTCGGCGACGCCTACACCCTCGTGGAGTGCCGCCTGGAGACGGGCCGCACGCACCAGATCCGGATCCACATGGCGGAGACGGGGCATCCGGTGTGCGGCGAGCGCGTCTATTCCGCGCCGCGACACTTCGAGATCGTGGACGAGTCGCAGGCGCCCCGCGTGATGCTGCACGCGGCCGAGCTCGGCTTCGTGCATCCGGAGACGGGCGAGGAGTTGCGGTTCGAGAGCCCGCTGCCGGCCGACATGCAGCGGGTTCTCGCGTGGCTCCGCAAGTAGAGTGGGGCAAGCGTCTCGCTTGCCATGATGCCGTGGCCTGTCGGCGACCGGGACGGTCGCCCCACGGTCCGCTACAGCCCCACCGCCTCGCCGCCGGCCCGCGTGGCGAGCGCCTTCCAGATAGCCGGATCGACCGAGTCGCTCACGAACTGCCCCGAGCCGTCGGCCATGACGACATTCACGCCGCCCGGGTGCCGGCTCCGCGCCGCCCGCCAGCCGTAGGCGGCGTAGAGTCGATCGATTTGCCCCCCGGGGCTCATTAGCACGCCCATGCAATCCATGCGCGCGTCATTCGGTGTGAACTTGTGGTTGTACATGGTTGTGCGGTACTCGCCGTTGGCCCAGGAAAAGCCCCGTGGATCGCTGAAATTCCAGACCGCGGTCGATGCGCATGATGTCTCGGAAAGCGGTGCCGACATGACGAACTGGTAGGCATTCGCCGCCGTCACGGTCGCCCGATTTGTCGAAGCTGAGTCCCCGAGGAGGCTCTCCGCGAATGAGACGGTATTCGACACCCCGTCCGTGATGTCCTTCATGCGGATTCGTGAGTTGATGAAAAACAGCCCATCTGTCTCGTAGGGCGTGCCATCTGCGCCGCTGCCTGTAGAGGCAGCGTAATTGGTGGGGCCAAATATCGGTGAGACGGCGATCCCACGGTCACTCGGGCACAGAAACAGAGAAACGACGGTCTTGACGACCGGCTTGTTCTGCGATGCGATCGCGTCAGGTCGGAGATCGATGTAAAGCGGTACGGACGTATCAAGCCCCGCGAGGAGCGATTGCTCTTCGTAGAACGGGGCGAGGTGAGCGAGCGCGGACCAGCGGCAGTGCTGTGCGGTGACCTTGGGATACGCCGGGAATGCCCGCGATTCCGATCCAACGGGAAATACACGGCGCGCTGACTCGTGATTCGCGAGCGACAAGCCGAGTTGTCGAAGGTTGTTGATGCAACGGGACCGCCGCCCGGATTCGCGGGCCGCTTGCACGCCCGGAGCGAGAAGGCCGACGAGCGTCCCGATGACCGCGACGACCACGAGCAGCTCGACGAGTGTGACGCCGGACCGTCGCACGCCCTTCACGCTCCGCGCCGCCCACGCAGTCGCGACAGCGTCACACCCACCGCCCCCGCGAAAAAGAGAAGAACCGTCGCAGGCTCAGGCACGGCCACCACGCCACCGATCTGCCCGTATGCGGCATCGCCGAAAGCGCCGACAAGAGTGCCCGATGTGTTGAATTCGTAGATCAGTCCGGGCACGCCGGATACGCTGCCCACGAGCAATCCACCGTCGGAGAGCATGGCGAGCGGCCCAAGATAGTCACCGCCTGTTGACGCAAAAAGCGTCGTGTTGGTCGCTGTGTTTGAATTGGTCAGATCAGTTTTGTAAACGTTGCCGTTCATCGTGCTCGCGATGAAGAGCGAACTCCCGAACACACCAAGGCCCGCCGGGCCTGAGAGTCCGCCAGTGGCCGTGCCATCGGCAGCGACAACCGCTTGATAAACGCCCGAACCGTCGAACTTGAGGACGTCACCGACAAGCGCGGGCAGCGGCGCTGCGAAAATGTCGTAGGTCGTATTCGATGCGTACAGTGTTCCGTCGGGCGCGACTGTCAGGCCGGTTTGATAGTTGCCGCCCGTGCCGGACGAGTAGTTTTGCACCGTCGGCGTGCTCCCATTCCATCCGACGACCTCGAGGATTTGCCCGTTGGGATAGCCCGAGAATGCCGCTTGAGGATTACGCCCCACGAGCATCGCCCCGCCGGGGGTGAACGCTATCGCTGCTGGCGACACAGGCCCGCTGCCGAAAGCCGGATTTGAACCACTGAGCGTCACGACCGTCGAGACGCTGCCACTCGTCATGACATACCGTCTGATACTGCCGCCGTTGGTCGAGTCGCCGACATACAGATTGCCGTCGGAGCCCAGAGCGAGTGCGGATGCATCTGGAAACGTGTTGGTTCCCGTGAGCGCCGTGATCGCCGTGCCCGAGGTCTCGAATCGATACAGCCCACCGGTCGTTTTGCTGACGAAGTAGGCGATGTCGGCCCGAGCTGCCGCTGCCGCGTTCACCGCGATCAACAGGCCGAGGATTCCGAGGACGCGGCGAAGGCGGCTCACAAGTGCCCGAGGCATGATGCGCTCCAGAAGGGGGGGCGGGAACCGCCAACATACTCGCCAACCGCTGCGGCCGATGCAAGCGCGTGGCCGTCCGGGGGGCCGCCCCGGAAAGAAACTTGCCCGACTAGGATTCGAACCTAGACAAAGGGAACCAAAATCCCTTGTGCTACCGTTACACCATCGGGCAGGGGACTCGAAGATCGTAGCGGATTTGATCGCCAGGTGAATTGGCGAGCCCGACGGTCGCCGAGTGCCGGCTTGGCAAGCGGGACGCTCGCCCCACATTCGGGTCACGTGCCACAGAACGTGCGGTAGGGGCCGCAGCCGGCCGGCGGGGCGGAGCGGTAGGGTTCGGAGTCGGGCTTGTCGGCGAAGGGGGCGCGGATCGCGGCGAGCAGCCGCTCGAAGGGCGCGAGGTCGCCGGCTTCCGCGGCACTGAGGGCTTCCTCCACGCGGTGGTTGCGCGGGATCACGAGCGGGTTTGCGAGACGCATTCGGGCGGCCGCATCGGCCCGTGAGCCAGGCTGGCGGGCGAGCCGGGCAAGCCATTGCCCGCACCATGCCGCGAAGGCTTCGTCGCCGGCTGCGGCCGGTGCGGGCGAATCTGCTTCCGCCAGGGGCGCGAGGTTCGCGAACGTGCTCGTGAAGTCGGCCCGCGTGTCGTGCATCCACTGCAGAAGCGACGCAAACAGGGCGGCATCGCCTTCCTCCTCGGTCGTCAGCCCGAGCTTCGCCCGCGCGGCTGCGAGATAGTGCCGTTGGAACCGTTCCGGGAACGTGGCGAGCACTGCCCGCGCCGTGTCGAGGGCCGTGGTCTCGTCGCCATGGATGAGCGGCAGCAGGCTCTCCGCGAGCCGGGCCAGGTTCCAATGCGCGATCCCAGGCTGGTTCCCATAGGCGTAGCGGCCGTCGCGGTCGATCGAGCTGAATGTCGTCGTGGGATCGTAGGTGTCGAGAAAGGCGCACGGCCCGTAGTCGATCGTCTCACCCGACACGGCCATGTTGTCGGTGTTCATGACGCCGTGCACGAAGCCCACGAGCATCCAGCGGGCGATGAGCGCCGCCTGTCGCTCGACCACGGCGTCGAGAAATGCCACCGCCTTGTCGTCGGCCGCCGCGACCGCGGGATAGTGTCGCGCGACAGTGTGGTCGAGGAGCGCGGGCAGGAGGGTGGGATCGCCGAGGGCCGCCGCATATTCAAACGTGCCGACGCGGATGTGGCTCGCGGCCACGCGGGTGAGAACGGCGCCCTGCAGCGCCCGCTCGCGGAAAACCGCCTCGCCCGTCGTGGCCACGGCGAGGCTGCGGGACGTGGGGATGCCGAGGGCGTGCATCCCCTCGCTCACCAGGTATTCCCGCAGCATCGGCCCGAGGGCCGCGCGGCCGTCGCCGTTGCGCGAGTATGGCGTGCGGCCAGAACCCTTGAGCTGGATGTCGCACCGCCGGCCGTCGGGGGTGATCTGCTCGCCGAGGAGGATCGCCCGGCCGTCGCCGAGGTTCGTGAAGTGCCCGAACTGGTGGCCGGCGTAGGCCTGGGCGATCGGCTCGGCCCCCGGCGGCAGTTCGTTACCGGCGAAGACCGCGTCACCGGCCTCCCTCAGCACGACGGCATCGAGACCGAGATCGGCTGCGAGCGGCTCGTTGAACGCGACGAGCCGGGGGCTGCGCACGGGCGCCGGCGCGGTGCGCGTGAAGAACGGCGCTGGGAGCCGGGCGTAGGAGTTGTCGAAACGCCAACCGGCGGCGGTTGGCAGGGAAGGCGGAGAGGGGCGAGGCATGACGCCGAGCGTAGCAGGGGCACGGAGGTTGTCGCCAACGCGGCTCCAGCTTTTGGCAAGCGAGACGCTTGCCCCACGTGGGGCGACCGTCCCGGTCGCCAAGAGTGCAGGCAAGCGAGACGCTTGCCCCATGTGGGGCGACCGTCCCGGTCGCCAAGAGTGCAGGCAAGCGAGACGCTTGCCCCACAAAGTTCGGCCGAAGCCTGGCTACAGGCTGGCTTTCGCGAGCTGGCTCGTCACCGCAAACGAGAGCTGCTCGAGCTCGATCGCGAGGTCCACCGACACGCTCTGCACGTGCGGCGGGAGCGTGAGCGTGACCGGGGCGAAGTTCACGATGCCCTCGATGCCGGCGGACACGAGCCGGTCGGCCGCCTCCTGGGCCCGTTCGGCGGGCACGACGATCATTCCCAGCCGGATGCCTCTGGATTTCACGATGGCGGGCAGTTCGTCGAGCGGATGAACCCGCACCCCCTGGATGACCTGACCGACCTTCGCCGGGTCGGCATCGAACGCGGCTTCGATCGAGAAGTTCTGCCGGCCGAAGCCACGGTAGCCGAGGAGCGCCTGGCCGAGGTTGCCCACGCCCAGCATCACCACGGGCCACGCGTGGTTGGTGCCGAGGATGTCGCGCATCGCGGAGATCAGCTCCTCGCAGCGGTATCCCACGCCCGGATAGCCGAACTGCCCGAAGAACCCGAGATCCTTGCGGACCTGGGCGTCGCTGAACCCGAGCAGCGTGCCGAGCTGGCTCGATGAAATCGTCTGCTGGCCGGCCGCCTGGAGCCGCTGCAGTTCGCGCAGGTAGAGGCTGATCCGACTGACGACGACCTTCGGAACCGTCGCGTCGGAGGGGATCTCCCCGGGCTGAAGTGGTCGGGAATCGGTCATCGAAATCGGCCTTTGAAGAACCCCGCCGGCGGGCCGCAGGGCCCCGATCACCGGCAAAATCTACCCGGCGCGTCCCCGACATCGCAACGAAACCCACCGCCCGGGTCAATCTGCACCGGTTGTAACGCGCCTGGGGTTCTGGAAAAGCGGCGCCGATTGCGGGGAGTGATCAACCTGCGGCGAGTTTGTGGTCGATGTTTTCAGGGTGCGGAAGTGGGTCGCCACCTCCGCGCCCAGGTTTTCATTCCCAGTGTTTCCACCGTTTTGAGGAGCCGTCCTCGAGAGAGGCAGCAGACATGAAACAGATGTGGCGAGTGTGTCTGCTGGCGTTTTGCTGTATCGCGTCGTCGGTGAGGATCGCCGACGCTGCGTACTGCGGGATCGCCAGCTACAAGCACGGCGCCGCGAAACTGACCACGGTCGGTTTCGCGCACGCCAGGGCGGGTTGTTCGAAGTGTGAGACGTCGGCCAGCGAACCGAGCTGTGCCGCCAAGCCGTCGTGCGCGGGCACGCGGATGGTGAAGGACGTCGTGTACGAGCAGAAGCAGTACACCTGCTACAAGACGGTCTGTGAGAAGGTCGTCGAGCAGCGGGAGATCGACTGCGTCCGCTACGAGACGGAGAAGTCGTTCAAGGAAATCGCCTACACGGTGTGCAAGCCGGTGTGGGAGACCCGTTCGCGCACCGTCAACTACACCGTGTGCAAGCCGGTGTGGGAGACGTTCACGAAGGAGATCCCGTACACGGTGTGCAAGCCCGTGTACGAGACCCGCGAGGAGACCTACACGGTCTGCAAGCCGGTCCACGAGACGCGGACGCGGGAGATCCGCACGACGGTCTGCAAGCCGGTGTACGAGACCTGCACGAAGGAGATCCCGTACACGGTGTGCAGGCCGGTGTACGAGACCCGCGAGCAGGCCTACACGGTGTGCAAGCCGGTGTACGAGACGATGACGAAGGAGATCCCGTACACGGTGTGCAAGCCCGTGTACGAGACCCGGGAGCAGGTCTACACGGTGTGCAAGCCGGTGTACGAGACGCGGTCGCGCGAGATCCCGTACACGGTGTGCAGGCCGGTGTACGAGACCCGCGAGCAGACCTACACGGTGTGCAAGCCGGTGCACGAGACGATGACGAAGGAGATCCCGTACACGGTGTGCAAGCCCGTGTACGAGGAGCGGCAGGAGACCTACACGGTCTGCAAGCCGGTCAAGGAGGTGTGCACCAAGGAGGTTCCGTACACCGTGTGCAAGCCGGTGTGGGAAACCCGCGAGCGCGACGTCTGCAGGACGGTGTGCAAGCCGGTGCACTTCACCAAGACCGTGCAGGTGTGCGGCGGCCACTGGGAGACGGAAACCTGCGAGGTTCCCGGCCCGGTGATCACCCGCTGCGTCCGCGAGCCGGGCTGCTGGGTGTGCGATCCGTGCACCGGCAAGAAGTGCTACGTCCCCGGCAAGGTCAACAAGGTCGAGGAGCAGTGCCCGCCGCGCACCATCACGAAGAAGAAGTGGGTGCCGACGGTCTCGGAGAAGGAGATCCAGTGCGTCCGGTACGAGCGTGAGACGATCGTCGAGAAGCAGTGCTACAAGGTCTGCAAGATGGTCGCCGAGCAGCGGGTGAAGACCTGCACCTACCAGGTGTGCCGCATGGTGCCCGAGCAGCGGGTCCGGACGTACCAGGTGTGCCGCATGGTTCCGGAGCAGCGTGTCCGCACCTGCACCTACCAGGTGTGCCGCATGGTGCCCGAGCAGCGAGTTCGGACGTACCAGGTGTGCCGCATGGTTCCGGAGCAGCGTGTCCGCACCTGCACCTACCAGGTGTGCCGCATGGTGCCCGAGGTCCAGGTCCGTCACTGCACCTACCAGGTGTGCCGCATGGTTCCGGAACAGCGTGTCCGGACCTACCAGGTGTGCAAGATGGTCCCCGAGCAGCGTGTCCGCACCTGCTCCTACAAGGTGTGCAAGATGGTGCAGGAGCAGTGCTCCCGCGAGGAGACCTACAAGGTCTGCACCATGGTCAAGGAAACCTGCACCAAGCAGGTGCCGGTGTGCACGACCCGTCCGGTCCACTACACGAAGACCGTGGACGTGGTGCGGATGGTGCCGAAGCAGGTCGCCTACACGGTGACCCGCTGCGTGCCCAAGACGGTGTATCGCGAGGTCCCCTGCTGCGAGTGAACGCCCTCGCAGCCGGATCGACCGGCTGAGTGATTCGAAACGACTGGGAAAACGAGCACGGCCCGGGCCAGCAATGGCCCGGGCCGTCGCTTTGATACGCCCGGCAGGACTCGAACCTGCAGGCTGCTTCACGCAAAGCCTCGGCATCGTGCCTCGCTTTGCTTGGCCGGCCTCCGCCGGCTCTCGAGGGGCCGCCTTCCCGGCGGCCGGTCCACTGACCACTACGCCCGGCAGGACTCGAACCTGCAGGCTGCTTCACGCAAAGCCTCGGCATCGTGCCTCGCTTTGCTTGGCCGGCCTCCGCCGGCTCTCGAGGGGCCGCCTTCCCGGCGGCCGGTCCACTGACCACTACGCCCGGCAGGACTCGAACCTGCAACCCTCGGTTCCGAAGACCGATGCTCTATCCAATTGAGCTACGGACGCGTTTTCGGCATCCTACCGGCTGCGAAACCGGCGGGCGACAGGGCCGTTTGACCAATCGGCGGATTTGGAGGAATATCGGGAGGATCATGGCCTACGTCACGCTACGAGTGCTGCACGGAGCCGACCGCGGGCGGACGTTCGACCACCTGCCCACCCCCGTGACCATCGGGCGCGAGGAGGGCAACTCGATCCAGCTCAACGACGAGCGGATCAGCCGCTACCACCTCAAGCTTCAGGAGGACAACGACCGGATCGTCCTCACCGACCTCGAGAGCACCAACGGCACGAAGGTCAACGGCGAGGACATCCAGGTCCGCATCCTCCGCGACGGCGACCTCATCGCCGTGGGCCGCTCGCTGCTGCTCGTCGGCTCGCACAGCGACATCGACCGCCGGATCGCCGAAATCGCCGCGAAGCTCCCGCAGCACGGCGACGAGCGGGCCCGGCAGATGAACGCGCAGCTCGACCGGATGTCCCGCCACGAGTCCGACGTGATCGAAGACATGTCGGAAGTCCGCACGCCGCTGCTCCCCGGCGGTCCGCCGCCCGTTCCCGGGAGACTGTCGCCGGCCCAGGCGGCGGAGATGTCGGAACTGTTCGAGTACGTGCAGGGTATCCTCCGCGAGGCGAGCGAGGGGGCGGTGATGCGGCCGGGCGCCGAGACGGTCGAGATCGACTTCGCACACTGGCAGGCGATGCTCGACCTGCAGGCGCGGCTCGCCGAACTGCTCCGCCAGGTCGGCGAGAGGTAGGACGAGTCCATGCGTCCCGAGCGGCTCGTCGTCTTTCTTCCCTGTCATTCGCTCGACGATTTTCCCACCTGGCTCGACGATCGGGAGGCCGACGAACTGCTGGCCGCGTGGACGGCCGCCTGGCATCCCGCCCTGATCGCCGCCGTCGGCTCGGCCCCGGAGTGGGCGAGCGTCGAGGCGCCACCCACCGACGGGGCGACGCTGCTGGGGATCGTGCCGCCGGCCTGCGACGAGCGGTTCGCCGCACTGCTCGACATGGCCGGCCTCGCCGGGTCGCGGTTCGTGCGGGACACGCCCGGATGCGATGCGGCGGTCGCGGCCGCGTTGGCGGCGCTCCAGTCGGCGGGCATCGACGTCGCGACGACGGCGTCGCTCGTCGCCGACTTTCAGGCGCTCGGCCTCGCCCGGCTGCTCACGGAGCTGCTGGCCCGCCGCATGCGGTCGTCCACCGGGATCATCACGGCCGACTTTTCGGTCGCCGCGGTCAACGCGGCCCGCGCGGCCGTCGCGGGAGACGAGTCGGCGGCGCGGGACGGACTCCGCGAATGCTTCGGGATGCTCGAGACGACGCGGCAGCAGTACTACCCGGTGGACGTGTGGCTGCTCGATCTCGTGCTCCTGGCCGATTCGACGCTGGGCCGCCGGCTCGCCGGCGAACTCGGGTCGCCCGTGCCGCTCGCCCTGCTGGCCACGGGCCGGCTCCTCGAGCGGCTCGAGCGTGACGACCCCGATCTGCTCGCGCGGCTGCGCGACCGGGTCGCCGACGGCGGCGTCGAGGTCGTCGGTGGCCGTGACGAGGAGACGCCGGTCGACGGCCTGCTGCTCGAATCGCTCGCCATGTCGCTCGAGCGCGGCCACGCGACCCATACCCGCCTGCTCGGCAGGGCCCCGGTCACGTTCGGGCAATGCACCGGCGGATCGTCGGCGTTTCTGCCGGGACTGCTGCACGAGCGGGGCTACCGGGGGGCGATCTGGAATCTGTTCGACGGCACGCCCCTGCCCGAACCGGGGGCGAATCGCATCCGGTGGCAGGGGCCTGACGGCGTGGCGATCGAGGCGGTCTCGCAGCCGCCCCTCGACGCCCGGGCGGCCGGAACGATCCTCCAGTTGGCGGACAAGATCGGCGATGCGATGGATCACCACCACGCCTGCATCGTCTCGTTCGCGCACCACGCCGGCACGGCCAGCCCGTGGTTCGCCGCCCTGCGACGGATCGCCGCGTGGACCACGGTTCTCGGCCGGTTCGTGACGCCGGCGACCCTGTTCGCCGAGACGCCCGACGTCGGCATGCTCGCCGACTTCCCCCCCGATGCTTTCCCCCCCACGCTGTCCGGCGAGTCGGCGCTCGAGCCGGCCGCGCGGATCGACGGCCACGTCGCCCGTACGGAGGCGGAGGCGGCCGCCATGGCCATCGAGACGCTCTCATGCACGCTCCCGCCATCGCGGCTGTCGGCCTCTCCCGAGCGGCGCCACGGCGCCGCCAAGCCGCCGTGGCGGCGATTCTTCGCGCGGTCCGTCCCGGATGATGAGCGGCTCGTGCTCGCCAACGGCCTGGTGCGCGTCGCGGTGCATCCGACGTCGGGCGGAATCCTGTCGCTGCGGGCGCCCGACGGCCGTGGCAACCGGCTGTCGCAGGTCGTCACGGTGCGTTCGACCCGCCCGGCCCCTCCGGTCGGCGCGGCCTGGGAGAGCGTGGAGGAACGGGCCGAGTACACGCGGATGGAGGCGGAGCGGATCGACCGCGAATCGACGGCGTCGATCGTCAGCCGCGGTCGGTTCGTCGCCGCCTCGGGCGCCGTCCTCGGATCGTTCACGCAGCGGCTCGTCCTCGTGGAGGGGCAGCCGCTGGTGCGACTCGAGGTCGAGTGCACCCTCGACCGGCCCCTCGCCGGACCGCTGTTCGAGGCCTATCTCGCCTGCCGCTTCGCCTGGAACGAGAACGACGACGTCGACCTGCGCCGCAGCCTCCACGGAGCGTCGGTCGTGACGGAGCGGACGCGGTTCACGGCACCGCATTTCCTGGAGATCGAACCGGTCGGCGACCGGTCCCGCCACGACCGCGTGCTGATCGCCACCGGCGGCCTGCCGTTTCACGTCCGCTCGACGGCGCACACCGTGGACGCGATCCTCACCGCGGCCGGAGGACGTGTGGTTTCGCGAAGGTTCGTGCTCGGGCTTGGCATCGGCTCGCCGCGGCCGGTAGCGTTGGCACTGCTGCAAGAGCGCACCAGCGTGCCGCCAGCGACGGCGGGAGCGACGACATGATCATCACCCTCGACGGACCCGCCGGGGCCGGCAAGAGTTCGGCCGCCCGGGCGCTCGCCGCGCGGCTCGGCTGGTGCTACATCGACACCGGCGCGATGTATCGCGCCGTGGCCCTCGTCGCGCTCGAGCGAGGCCTGCCGCTCGACGACGACGCCGGGCTCGCCGCCCTCGCGGAGGCGATCCGCATCGCGTTCGCCGACGGGCGGGTGCTCGTCGACGGTCGTGACGTGTCGGCCGAGATCCGCACCGAGCGGATCACGCAGGCCACGCGCCCGGTGGCCGACGCGCCGGCGGTGCGGGACGCGATGAAGCGGCTCCAGCGGCGGATGGCCGACGGCCTCGACGTGGTCACCGAGGGCCGCGACCAGGGGTCGGTGGTGTTTCCGCATGCCGACGTGAAGGTGTTTCTCACCGCGTCGGCCGAGGAGCGTGCCCGTCGGCGGCATCGCGAGGAGGAGTCGCGGGGATGCGACACGACGCTCGCCGCCGTGCTGGCCTCGCAGGCACGGCGCGACGAGGGGGATCGGAGCCGGCCCGTGGGGCGGCTGGAGCCGGCCGCCGACGCGATCGTGATCGAGACCGATTCGCTGTCCCGCGAGGAGGTCGTCGAACGGCTCGCGGCGCTGGTCGAAGCCCGGCGTGGCGCCGGCCGCCGATGAGTGGCGCTCCCGAACAAGCCCCGGCGGGCGGCCCTGGCGGCGGCCACACCCGATTCGGCCGCTGGTTGTACAGCGTGCTGTGGGTGCTCTGTCGCACGCTCGGCGTCGCGGTGTTCGGAGTGCGCACGCGGTTCGCCGAGCCGCTGCCCGCCCGCGGCGGGCTGATCGTGCTGTCGAGCCACCAGAGCCACCTCGACCCGCTCCTCCTCGGGCTGGCGTGCGATCGGCGGCTGTCGAGCCTGGCCCGGAGTTCGCTCTACAGGTTCAAGCCCTTCGGCGCGGTCATCACGGCGCTCGATGCGGTGCCGATCGATCGCGAGGCATCGGCCGTGACGGCGATGAAGGCGGTGATCCGGCGGCTGGAGGGAGGCGCGGCGGTGATCATCTTCCCGGAGGGCACCCGCACTCCCGACGGCCGGCTCGGCGAGATCAAGAGCGGCTTCGCATTGATCGCCAAGCGGGCACGCGTGCCGATCGTGCCGGTGGCGATCGTGGGGGCGTGGGAGTGCTGGCCGAAGACCCGCCGGTTTCCCCGGCCGGGTCGGATTCGTGTCGAGTTCGGGCCGATCCTCCGCCCCGAGGAGATCGCCGCGCTCGACGAGCGGGCCATCGTGGAGGCATGCGCGACGCGACTCGCGACGCTCGACAGCGCGGCGCGAGCGGCCCGCGGCTGACAAGGGGCGCGGCAGGCGGAGCCGGACCTACGGCTGTTGGGCCCGCGCCCGCTTGAACGGATCGACGCGGCCGCCGCCGGGGCCCGGGGGCGGCGCGTTCTGTGGCTGACCAAACGGCAGGATCTTCGGCCACGCGAGATTGGCCCCCGGCCATGGCGGCCCGTTGGGCGGGGGGCGGCCGGCATCATCCTGTCCCCCGGGGGGCGGCGGAGCCGCAGGGGCGGCCGGCAGCGTGGCGGCGACGGTTCCCGGGCCCAACAGGTCGTCCGGCCGCGGGAAGGGGCGCGGACCACCCGCGGGCGGCGTCGCGGAGACGACCGTGCCCGGGATGCCGCCCGCCGTGCGATCGAGCACACGCACCGCCACCTCGTCGATGCGGGCCTCCCCGATGCCCGTGAGCGCGAACGTCACGGTGAACGGCTCGCCGGCCGCCTCCTGCGGCACGATCCGGTACAGCACGAGCCTCCGCCAGCCCGACGTGCGGCCCACCCGCTCGGCGAGCGCCGGCCCGCCGAGGGAGTCGAACACCAGCAGGCCATCGACGCTTCCCTTGATCGGCTGCGGCACCCACACCCGCGCCTCGATCTCCAGCAGTTTGCCCGTCGGGGCCGCGATGGGCGGCGTCGTGATCCACACCGGCGGCGTCTCCACGACGTCGGGCGCCGCCGTCGGGTCGGCGGGTTCGGCCCGCATGCGCAGCGATCCGCCGCCGCCGGCGGGCTCGCTGCGCGAGATCTCGACCGTCGTGCGCATCTCCGTTTGCGGGAGCGCGAAGTGCCTCCAGCCCGTGCCCGCGAGGTCGTCGATGCGATCCATGCCGCCACCCGTCAGGATGTTCTCGCCGGCCGCGACACCGCCGAGGGCCTCGATGAACCGCCAGTGCTCGGCGAGGGTCGCATCGGACGTCGCGAGCGGTCCGGCCACGAGCGACCCGGTGGCGACGATGCCGCGTTCCCACGTGAGTCGCTCGAACTGCCCGCCGATGGCGGCCGCCCGCTCGAACCGTACCAGCGCCTGGGCGGGGTCGGACGCGGCGAGCGACTCGGCCTCGGTCGCCGAGCGCTGCGCTTCGCCGAGCATCCGCGCGGCAGGCAGGTGCCCCAGCGCGCTCGGCGGCAGGCGGGCGAGCATCTCCGCGCCGTCGGCGAGCACGATCGCCGTCTGGGCGCGGGCCGACGCCACCGCCAGCGGCGCGAGTTCGCGGGCCCGCTCCTGGATGTGTCCCGTCACGGCCGGCTCGCCGCTGATCAGCAGCAGCCCCGACGAGCGGAAGCCGTCGAGCACGATCGACACGCCACCCGTGACGCGGCGCTGGCGGGCGGGCCGCAGCCCCCCGGGGTGGACCTCCCAGGCCTGGTGGGCCTCGGGAACGCCGGGCACCAGGAGCGTCAGCGAGGCTCCGTCGTCGGGCAGGTCGCCGGCGTAGTGACGGGCCACGACCTGCGATCCCTGCACGCCGCGCCACATGAGGACCATCCGCGCCCGCGCCGCCTCCACGACCACGGCCCGCACTTCGGCGTCGCTGGCCTGGGCGGTCGAGGCATACCGTCCGGCGGCGGCCCATGGTTCCAGCAGCTTGAGCTTGATGTTCATGGCCCGGGCCGCCGCCGCGCGGGCCCGCGACTCCCGGTCGTCGCCGTCGATCCGCCGCGTCGATGAAAACAGGATGCCACGGCTGCCGGCGGCCACGGCGGCGAACGCGGCGAGCGTCAGGCTCTCCGGATCGACGGCCAGTCCGCGGCCGCCGATCCCGGCCAGGGCCGCCGCCTGGCGTGCGGTCCGCGGGTCGAGTTCCGTCGCCAGGGTCGCGATGACCGGCGTGCCCGGCCGCGCGAGCCGCGGCCGCTCCTTGAGCCACGTGAGGTAGTCGTCGAGCTCGAGGCTCGTCCCCAGCACCGTGCGGCGGGCGACCAGCATGTCCACGTGTCGCGAGATCGACCGCAGGCCGGAGTCGGCCTCGGCGATCAGGCCGCGGCCCGCCCGCACGTCGCAGGCGCGGACCCGTCGGGCCTTCTCGGCCAGCGTCTCGACGTCCCGCTCGGCCAGTCCGCCGCCCAGATCCCAGAGCAGCACGCGGTCCCAGTTCGAGGAGAACACGGGCAACGAATCGGGATCGCGGATGTCGACGTCCGGCAGCACCGGCGGTGGACAGATCACCCACATGCCGGTGCGGCGAGCCTCGGCGAGAAGGTCGCTCGATGCGGGCGTCGCGAGCCGCACGCAGTTGAACCCGAGAGCCCCGATGGCCTCGAGCGGTTCGCCGTTGTGGTCGAGGGACCGCGGGAAGAACGGGAGGCCGCCCACCTCCAGCACGCCGCGGTTGATGCCGCTGGAGGGCTCGGCCGCGCCGCCGGGGATGGGAGACGCGGCGGGCGGGGCGACGAATTGCGCGGGCCGGACGGCCGGATCGGACCGGGATGGCGTCGGGCCGACAGGCGGCGGCGTCGCGGCCAGCGTGGTGATGCTCCCCACGACGAGCAGGTCGTCGATCGCCACGTCGTAGCGTCCCGGGGTGGAGTAGAGTTCGAGCACGAGGTGCGAGACGACGGCCCCCGACAGGTCTCCGACGGGACCGTGCTCGGCCCGCAACGCGGGCAGTTGTCGCCGCAGGGCGGCGGCGAGGTCCCCGACCGCGAGCCGCTCCCAGCGGTCGGCGTCGCGCGAGATCGCTCCGTGGATCAGCACGTCCACGGGCCGGCCGGTGGACGGCACGCGAAAGTTCGGCAGCCGGACGCGGGCGGAGAGACGGATGTCCGGGCGATCGGAGCGGATCCAGAGCGAGGCCTGCCACTCGTCGATCACCCGCGCGTCGTGCACGGGCGTCTCGAGGCGGAGCATGGTGCCGGCCGAGGCGTCGATCACGAACCGTTCGCAGGACCGTCCCCGGTGCGGCCCCGCCGTGGACAGCGAGTGCGACACCACCCGCGGGTTGACGTCCGACTCGCCCACGCCCCACTTCGCCTCGGGACCCTCGTAGCCCTCCTCGAACGTGGCCCCCTGCGCCGCCGCCGGCAGGAGCAGGGCGATCGCCGCGATCCACGGGCCGAGCCGAGGCCGTGGAGTGCCAGCCGAACGAGCTTGGTGCGGCCCAGCCGAACGAGGTCGGTGCGGCCCAGCCGAACGAGGTCGGTGCGGACGGTCGCGGTGCATGGCGGGCCTGTCGGATGGAGGGGTCGGAGGGGCTTGTAGCAGTCGGCGCGGCATCGGCTCCAGACCACCCTGACGACGGAGATCGCCCAGAACCCTTGCAGCGCCGGCGCAGCGGGTGAAAATAAAGGGTTCACACGTCGCTCGGCCCGCCGTCCTCCTCTCTGTCCGCATGAAACCAGCCACGGCCGAGGAACTCGCCAGCCGCGCCGAGGAGCTGCAATTGCTCGCCCCGGGCGACCTGCACGCGGTGTGGGCCGAGCTCGAGGGTCGCCAGGCGTCGATCGAGGCTTTCGGTTCGGCGCTCCTGCGGCATGAACTGCTCACGAGCTACCAACTCGAACGATTGCTGCGGGGCGACCGCCAGGGGTTCTTCTACGGCAGCGCGAAAATTCTCTACCAGGTCGGCGCCGGTTCGTTCGCCCGCGTGTACCGGGCCAAGCACGTCGAGACCGGCGGGACGATCGCGGTGAAGGTGTTGCGGAGTCGATACAGCGCCGACGCGGAGAAGTGCAAGGCGTTCCGCCGCGAGGGGGAGATGGGCCGGCTGCTGCGGCACCCGAACATCGTCGCCATCGAGGACGTCGGGCAGCAGAACAACACCAGCTACATCACGATGGAGTTCGTCGAGGGACAGACGCTCCGCGAACTGGTGCGCATCCGTGGCGCCGTCGACGTGCCGCGCGCGGTGGACCTCCTCGCGCAGATGCTCTCCGGGCTCGAGTATGCCCATCGCCGCGGCCTGACGCACCGCGACCTGAAGGCCTCCAACGTGATCGTCTCCGCGTTGGGGCAGGCGAAGATCGTGGACTTCGGCCTCGCCGGTGTCGATGCCGAGAGCGGCGACAAGTCGCTCGGAAAGATGGAACAGCCGCGGACGATCGACTACGCGACGCTCGAGAACCTCGCGGGCATGCGGAACGACAGCCAGCGGAGCGACGTCTTCTTCCTCGGCACGATCGCCTACCTCGCGCTCGCCGGCAAGCCCGCGCTCAAGGAGACCCGCGACCGGGCCGAGCGGTCCGACCCCCGGCGGTACACGTCGATCGTGTCGCTCCACGACGTGGCCCCACAGGTGCCGCGGGACGTGCTCGACGTCGTCAATCGCATGCTGGTGCTCGATCCGATGGAACGCTGGCAGACCGCCGCCGACGTGCAGCGTGCGGTCGAGCCGCTGGTGGAGAAGTACCGATCAGGAGTCGCCCCGGCGTCCACGAAGCCGGGAGAGGCTTCGGCACCGGCCGTGTCCACGCCCGCCCGCGTCGCCGCCAAGTCGGGCGGTCGGGGCACGCTGATGGTGGTCGAGGTCGGGGAGAAGCCGCAGGAAGCCCTGCGCACGTTGTTCACGGGCCTCGGCTATCGCGTGCTGATGACCGAAAACCCGGAGCGGGCGCTGGGGCGGTTCTCCGCGACGCCCGCCCCGGCCGACTGCCTGATCGTCAGCGCGCAGGCGCTCGGCGAAGCCGCGTTGCACGCCTTCAACAAACTCACCACCGACCCGTTCTTCGCCCCGGTCCCGGGCGTGCTGCTCCTGCATGCCGGGCAGCGGGAACTGGCCGCCCAGGCCCGCGTGGACGAGCGCCGCAAGACGCTCGAAGCCCCCGTGAAGGGGCCGGAGGTGGCCGCGCTGATCGACTCGATCCTGAAGAAGTAGGGACGGGACTCCAGCCCCGTCCAGCGCCACGTGCCGCGCCCGGACCTGCCGCCACGGGCGTCGGCTACTTCGAGTGCAGGCCGCACTCGGTCTTCGCGGTCCCGCTCCAGCGTCCGGCCCGTTCATCCTCGCCGACGGTGATCGCGCGGGTGCACGGCCAGCAGCCGATGCTCACGTAGCCCTGATCGTGCAGCGGGTTGTAGGGGATGTTTTCCCGGACGATCAGGTCCCAGACCCTGGCCTTGGTCCAGTTGGCCAGCGGCGAGATCTTCACCACGCCGAATTTCGCGTCCCAGCCCACGATCGGCGACGTGGCGCGGTCGGGGCTCTGGTCGCGCCGGATGCCGCTCATCCACGCGTCGAATCCGGCCAGCACCCGTTCGATGACGGCGATCTTGCGGTCGTGGCAGCAGCGGTTCGAGTCGGTGCGGTACAGGGGGCCCCCGTGAAGCTGCTCGTATTCCTCGACGGACGTGGCGGGCCGTTCGAGCGCCACCTCGATCCCATACCGCTGCATCAGCCGGTCCCGAAGTTCGAGGGTTTCCGTGAACTGGTAGCCGGTCTCCAGGTTGAACACGTGGGTCCGCGGGGCGACGGTCGCCAGCCAGTGGATGATGACGCAGCCCTCGGGGCCGAAGGCGGTGGCCATCGTGAGCCGCGACCCGAACCGCTCGGCAGCCCAGCGGATGATGTCGGGCGGCTCGGACTGTTCGAGGCTCGCGCTGGCCGCGGCAAGTTCCGCGAGGAATTCGGGGGTGGGGTCGCGGGGGCGTTCGACGTCGGCCATGGCAGTTCCACGATAGGGAGTTTTGCGGGATTTATCGACCCTGACCGGGGGGCCGGCTACGCTGTCGGTCCCTCGGGCTCGTCCGGGGCCACCCAGGAGGAACAGGCATGGCGCGCATCGTGGCATTGGCGGTCGATCTGGGAGCATCGGGCGGCCGCGTGGTCTCGGGCGCCTTCGACGGCCGGCTCCTCGAACTCGAGGAGATCCACCGTTTCGACAACGGCCCGGTGCCGCTCGCGGGCGAACTCGTCTGGGATCTCGTCCGGCTCTGGCAGGAGGTCGTGGCGGGGCTGCGGATGGCCGCCGCGCGGCATGGGGCGGCGGTGCGGAGCGTGGGTGTCGACACCTGGGGCGTCGATTTCTCGTTCCTCGGCCCCGACGGGTCGCTCCTCGCCAATCCCGTCTGCTACCGCGACGCCCGCACCCGCGGCATGCTCGCCGCGGCTGAATCGATCGTGCCGCGCCCCGAGATCTTCGCCGCGACCGGCCTGCAGTTCATGGAGATCAACTCGCTCTATCAGCTGCTCGCCCTGCTCCGTCGGCGGTCGAGCGTGCTGGCTGCGGCCGACCGCATGCTGATGATCCCCGACATCTTCCACTGGCTCCTGTCCGGTGTCGCCGCCAACGAACACACCAACGCCTCCACGTCGCAGTGCTACGATCCGCAGGCTCGCGACTGGGCGTTCGGCCTCGTGGAGCGGTTCGGCCTGCCGCGGCGCGTGTTCGGTCCGCTCGTCGAGCCGGGCACCGCGCTCGGGGGACTGCGGGCCGACGTGGCGGCGGAGACCGGGCTCGCAGGCGTCTCCGTCGTGGTGCCCGGTACGCACGACACCGCGAGCGCCGTCGCGGCCGTGCCCGCCGCGGAGCCTCCCAGCCCGCGACCCGACTGGTGCTACGTCAGTCTCGGGACGTGGGCCCTCGTGGGGGCGGAACTCGATCGCCCGCTGGTGAGCCCCGAGTGCCTGGCACGCAACTTCACCAACGAGGGGGGCATCGGGGGCACCACCCGCCTGCTCAAGAACATCTGCGGGCTGTGGCTCGTCCAGCAGTGCCGGGCGGCCTGGCAGCGGGCGGGCCATGCGTGGACGTGGGAACAACTCACCGCGCTCGCGGCGGAGGCGCCGCCGCTGGTGACGCTCGTCGATCCGAACCACCCCTCGCTCGTCGCGCCCGCCGACATGCCCGAGGCGATCCGAACGCTGGCCCGCGAGTCGGGTCAGCCGGTGCCGGAGTCCACCGCGGCGGTGGTCCGCACGGCGCTCGAGAGCGTGGCGGCGGCCGTGCGCCGCACGATCGACGAACTCGACGGTCTGCTGGGCAGACGCGTGTCGCGGGTCCACGTCGTGGGTGGCGGCGTGAAGAACGCGCTGTTGTGCCAGATGATCGCCGACGCGACCAACCGTCCGGTGCTCGCCGGGCCGGTCGAGGCGACGGCGATCGGCAACCTGCTCGTCCAGTTGCTCGCCCGCGACGGGGCGATCGATCTGCGCAGCGTGCGGGCCGTGGTCCGCGACAGCTTCGAGATCAGCCGCTTCGATCCGCGGGATCCGGAACGCTGGGCGGATCGGCTGGCGGCGTCGCCGGGGGCCGGGCAACGAAGCTGAAGACGATCAGTCCGGCCAGGGCCGCCACGATGAACGCGGCGGCCCAGATCGACCGGCCGAGCCAGCGCTTCGCGAACCGTTCCTCCGCCGCGAGTCGTTCCCGCTCCCGCTCCTTGCGTCGCTCGAGGCTGTCTTCCGCCTGCAGCAGGAATACTTCGTTGCATTCCGGGCACACGACCTGCTGCCCGAACAGGTGGGCGCCGGCCTTGAGCAGGTGGCCGCGCGGGCAGGGGACACGGAACTTCTGCGGCTCCGCGGCGGCGGCCGACGGGCGGGGCGACGCCGTGGACGCCGCGAACGGTCCTCTGGAAGGTGCGGTCTCCGAGGCCGCCGTGCGGCAGATCGGACACACGGCCCGGCCGCCCACATCGACGGCCCGACCGCGATAGCCACAGCCGCAGGCGACCGTGTCGCTCACCCGTCCCGTCACGCGGCCTGCATCTGCGAGGCCGGCCGCTTCGTGACGACTCCGTGTTCCACCTTGATGATCGCGTCGGCGAGCGCCAGCGTGCTCGCCCGGTGCGTGATCATGATCACGGTACGGTTTTCGACATAGCGTGCAAGAGCCTCGTGGATGAGCCGCTCGCTCTCCACGTCGATCTGGCTGGTGGCCTCGTCGAGCACGAGGATCTCCGCGTTCCGCAGGAACGCGCGGGCCAGCGCGATGCGCTGCCGCTGTCCGCCCGAGAGCCGGAAGCCGTTGGGGCCGACCATCGTGCGGTACCCGTCCGGGAACTCCGAGATGAAGTCGTGGGCGTGGGCCTTCCGGGCCGCCTCCTCGATCTCCTCCTCGGTGGCGTCCCAGCGGCCGTACCGGATGTTGTACAGGATCGACTCGTTGAACAGCTCGGTCTGCTGGGTGACCAAGGCGATCCGGCGGCGCAGGTCGTGCAGCGCCATGTCGGTGAGCGGCACGCCGTCCAGCAGGACGCGTCCGGCGGTGGGATCGTAGAAGCGGCAGACGAGGTTCACCAGCGTGCTCTTGCCGCCGCCGTTGGGGCCCACGATCGCCACCCGCTCCCCGAAGGGGATCGAGACGTTCACGTCCTTGAGGACCGTGTCGAGGCCGTCGTAGCTGAACGACACGTTGTCGAGCCGGATCTCCCGGTGGGGCGCCGCGACGGTGCGGGGATGTGCCGGCTCGCGGAGCTTCGACGGCGTGTCGAGCAGCGGGTACAGCGACTGGGCGCCCACGATGCCGACATTCACGCCGGTGAACACGCCGGAGAGCTTCCGCACCGGGTCGCTCGCCCCGATCAGCATGCCGAAAAACACCATGATGCCGGGCACCGTCATCGGTCGTTCCGTCATCGTGATCCCGAAGATCTGTGTCTCCTGGTTGATCACCAGCCAGGCGCCGATGGCGATCGACGTGGCCACCATGCCGATGCCCAGGATCTCCGTGATCGGGTTGGCGAGGGCGAAGTAGAACGTGTGCCACATCCCGGTCTTCATCATGTCGCGCGTGCAGTTGCGGAATCGCTGCCGCTCGAAGTCCTCCATCGTGTAGGCCTGCACCGTGAGCACGTTGTTGAGCGCCTCGAGGAGCACGTGGTGGAAGCCGAGCGACCGGGCGAGGATGCCCTTGGAGACACCCCGGACCCGCCGGTTGAGCCAGACCATCATGAAGCCCACCAGCGGCGCCATGGTGAGGCAGGCGAGCGTGAGCTGCCACGAGATGCAGAACGCCCCGCCCAGGCAGGCGGCGATCTTGAGCGGCTCGGTCACCGCGCCGCCGAACACGCTCGTGATCCCGCTGGCGAGCATGTCCGACGTGCTGGTCACCTGGGCCATGAATCCGGCCGATCCGCTGCGCATGAACTGGGCGCGGTCGAGCGCGAGCGCCTTGTCGAACACCTGGAGCCGCAGGTCACGGCTGATGTTCATGGCGACCCAGCTGACCAGCAGCGTGCTGGTGAGCAGGAAGGCGTGCTTCACGAACGTGCTGACGACGACGAACGTCACCACCCACAGCACGGTGGTGAAGGGATCGGTCGGCAGGAACTTCGCCAGCCAGGGGGCGAGTTTTTCCGACGAGTAGACGACCGCCTCGTCGCCGCGGGTGGAGAGCGAGAGCGTGTCGATCCGCCGCCGGGCGGCGGTGGCGGCGTCGCCGGTCAGTTCGCCGGCCGCCAGTCGGCGCTCGAGGCCGGAACGTTCCTCCCGGGCGGCATCGACCCGGGCCCGCGCCTCGGTGAGCCGCCGGTCGTTCCACGACTGGAGCGAGTCGCCGTTGAGTGTGACCTCGATGATCGGGAACAGGGCGGCGATGTTCGCGCCCCACAGGCCGGCCACGCCCGCCGAGCAGAGGAAGGCGGCCGCGAGGAGCGGCCACCGCCGGGCGGCATCACGGATGGCGCGAAGAAAATACTGCATGAAAGGCTGGCCCTTCGGTCCGGAGACACCCCGGTAGGAATCGGACGCACTGCCGCGCGGCGTCAGTCGCGGCCCGCGAACGACGGCGCGGGCAGACTGGCGGCGATGTGTGAGTCTGGGAGGTTTCTCCTGCCTGCGTCGGACCCGGGAATCGGCGGCGGAGGGTAGTGGGGGCCGGCCTCCGGGCTCAAGGCCGGAAATCGGCCGGCGGGCGCCCGTGTTCCACCGGCCGCTAGCGGCTGCTGAGTTCCGCCGCCAGAAGCGTGTTGGCCAGGAGCATGGCCACCGTCAGCGGGCCGACGCCGCCCGGCACCGGCGAGATCCAGCCCGCGACCTCCTTGACCGCGTCGAAATCGACGTCACCGACGAGCCTCGACCGCCCGTCCCGCTCGATGCGGTTGATCCCGACGTCGATCACGGCCGCCCCGGGCTTCACCATGGCGGCGGTGACGAGGTTCGGCCGGCCCACGGCGGCCACGAGGATGTCGGCCCGACGGCAGTGGTCCGCCAGGTCGGCCGAGCGGCTGTGGCAGAGCGTCACCGTCGCGTCGCCGCCGGGCCCCTTCGCCGAGAGCAAGAGCGCGAGCGGCTTGCCGACGATGTCGCTCCGGCCCACGATCACGGCGTGGCGTCCGGCCGTCTCGAGGCCCGCATCGAGGATCATCCGTTGGACGCCGGCCGCCGTGCAGGGGATGAACCGCGGCCTGCCCTGCGACAGGAGCCCGGCGTTCTCCGGATGGAAGCCGTCCACGTCGAGGTGCGGCGGCACGGCGTCGAGCACCGCCACGGCATCGACGTGCGCCGGAAGCGGCAACTGCACGAGGATCCCGTCGGCGGGGCCATGGTCGCCCGCGGCCGCGGCCTGCACGAGTTCCACGAGGTCGGCCGTCTGCGATTCGGCCGGCACGCGAATCACGTCGGAGTCGATCCCCACCCGGGCGGCGGCCTGCTGCTTGCTCTTCACGTACGACGCGCTCGCGGCCACGTCGCCCACGAGCACGACGATCAGCCTCGGCCGGCGCCGGAACATGCCGGCGAAGGTCTGCACCTCGGCGCGGAGCGAGTCCTCGATCTTCGTGGCGAGGGCGCGGCCGTCGAGGAGTCGCGCCGTCATGGCTGGTCGAGGAACATCATGCGCAGCTGGTGCTGGATCTCCTCCAGCTGATGCCGTTCCTCCGTTGTGAGATTGCCGGCCGTCTTCTGCTCGAGCATGGCCAGTGTGTCGATGAAATGCTTCGCGGTGGCCGGATTCCTGTGCGACTGCCTGGTGATCGGATTCGGGATCCGCCCCAGGGCCATCAGCGCCTGCGTGAACAGGGTGTGGATCAGGAACTCGAACGTCGCCGGCGGAGCCTGCATGGCGCCAGTGTCACCCTCCGCCACCATCCTGGCGTCCGCATCCTCCGTGCCGTTGTCGTCACCTGCCATCGTCGATGCTCCCGGGGTGTCGTCGAATCCTACGCTTCCGTCACCCAGGCGCTCCCCGCGTGCCGCTCCACGGCCGCCGCCACGAGGCCGGCGAACAGCGGGTGGGCCGCGGTGGGCTTGCTCTTGAACTCCGGGTGGAACTGCACCGCCACGAACCACGGGTGGTCGGTCAGTTCGACGATTTCAACGAGCGAGCCGTCGGGACTCGTCCCGGCGATCACGAGCCCCGCCCGCTCGAGTTCCCCGCGGTACCGCGGATTGAACTCGTAGCGGTGCCGGTGACGCTCGGAGATCTGCGTGGTGCCGTAGGCGGCGGCGGCCCTGGTCCCCTCCGCCACCACGCAGGGCTGGGCCCCGAGCCGCATCGTGCCCCCCTTGTCCACCACCCCGCGCTGCTCGTCCATCAGGCAGATCACCGGATGCGGCGTGTTGCGGGCGAACTCGGTGGAGTGGGCGCCGGCGAGTCCGGCAGCGTTGCGGGCGATGTCGATCACGGCGCACTGCATCCCCAGGCAGATGCCGAGGAACGGCAGCCGCCGCTCGCGGGCGAACGTGATCGCCTCCACCTTGCCCTCGATGCCGCGCTCGCCGAACCCACCGGGCACGATCAGGCCGTCGAACCCGGCCAGCAGCCGCTCGGCCCCCTCGCGCTCGATGTCCTCGCTCTTGATCGGCTGCACCCGCACCTGGGTGCGGTGGGCGATGCCCCCGTGGTCGAGCGCCTCGTAGATGCTCTTGTAGGCGTCGCGATGCTCGGCGTACTTGCCGACGAGCGCGATCGACACCTCGTGCTCGGGGTTGCGCAGGCGGTGCAGGATGTCGTGCCAGTCCTCCAGGTCGGCGGGGCCGGCCTGGAGCCCGAACCGCTTGAGCACGATCTCGTCGATCCTGTTCGATTGCAGCGAGAGCGGCACCTCGTAGATCGAAAAATCCTTGTCGCGCTCCTCGATGACGGAGTCGAGCGGCACGTTGCAGAACAGCGCGATCTTCTCCCGGTCCGACACGTCGAGCGCCCGCTCCGTGCGGCACACGAGCACGTCGGGCTGGATGCCGATCTGCCGCAGGATCCCCACCGAATGTTGCGTGGGCTTGGTCTTCAGTTCGCCGGCCGCCTTCAGGTATGGCACCAGCGTGAGGTGGATGAAGATGCAGTTCTCGCGGCCCACCTCGAGCGGGATCTGCCGGATCGCCTCCAGGAACGGGAGGCTCTCGATGTCGCCCACGGTGCCGCCGATCTCGGTGATCACGACGTCGGTCTCGGCATCGGCGAGGTTTTTCACCACCTCCTTGATCTCGTTGGTGATGTGGGGGATCACCTGCACGGTCTTGCCGAGAAACTCCCCGCGACGCTCCTTGTTGATCACCGACAGGTAGATCTGCCCCGTCGTGTAGTTGCTCTCGCGGGTCAACGGCGTGGAGGTGAACCGCTCGTAGTGGCCGAGGTCGAGATCGGTCTCACTGCCGTCGTCGAGCACGTACACCTCGCCGTGCTGATACGGGCTCATCGTGCCCGGATCGACGTTGATGTACGGGTCGAGCTTCTGCATCTTCACCCGCAGCCCGCGGGATTCGAGCAGCATGCCGATCGAGGCGCTGGTGAGCCCCTTGCCGAGGGAGCTGACGACGCCGCCGGTCACGAAAATATGCCTGGTCACGCTCGCGAGCTCCTTCCCGTCCGCCGGTGTCGCATCCTGCGGCCGCCTCGCGGCCGTTCCGGGACCGGATTGAACCAGCGTTTCCGGCGGCGGTCAAATGCCCCCTGTGGGGCAAGCGTCCCGCTTGGCGTGGTCCACGTGCCCGAGCCGGCGCGGGCGCGTTGAGGGAAGGCATGACAGGCCGGAGCCTGTCGTACGGCAAGCGAGACGCTTGCCCCACAGGACGGCAAGCGAGACGCTTGCCCCACAGGACGGCAAGCGAGACGCTTGCCCCACAGGACGGCAAGCGCCGTGCCGAACAGGATTGCCGGGAGGGCCGCAGTGAACGTCCGGTGACGGGATATGGGGAGGCCGAAGCCGGACCGGAGCGCGAAACCCGTGGCCCTAGGAAGCGGGCGTTCCTCAAACTACAGTGAGTGCGATGAGTCCGACCGCAGCCTCCGCCACGCCCGCCACGTCGAATCTCCGGATCCGGAGCCTCGAGCCGCTCATTCCGCCGGCCCGGCTGATGGGGCTGCTGCCGCTCGACGAGGCGGCCGCCACCACGATCGTGGCCGGTCGCCGCGCCGTGGAACAGGTGCTCGGGGGGCACGATCCCCGGGTTCTGGCCGTGGTCGGCCCCTGCTCGATCCACGATCTCGAGGCCGCCCGCGACTACGCCGGCCGACTCAAGGCCCTGGCCGATCGGGTGGCCGATCGATTGCTCGTGGTGATGCGGGTGTATTTCGAGAAGCCGCGGACGACCGTCGGGTGGAAGGGGCTGATCAACGATCCGCACATCGACGACTCCTTCGACGTCGGCACCGGGTTGCGGCTGGCCCGCGGGCTGTTGATCGAGGTGGCGCGGATGGGGCTGTTTTCGGCGACGGAGTTTCTCGAGCCGATCACGCCGCAATACATCGCCGACACGATCGTGCTCGGGGCGATCGGCGCCCGCACCACCGAGAGTCCGACCCACCGGCAGATGGCCAGCGGCCTGTCGATGCCGGTGGGTTTCAAGAACTCGACCGACGGCTCGCTCCAGGCGGCCATCGACGCGATGCAGTCGGCCCGCGCCGCGCACAGTTTCCTCGGCATCGACAACGAGGGGGGCACGTGCGTCGTCTCGACCACCGGCAACCCCTGGGGTGTGCTCATGCTGCGCGGAGGCCGCAGCGGGTCGAACTACTCGGCCGAGGTGATGCACGACGCGCGCGCGCGGCTCGAGGCGGCCGGCCTCCCGGCCCGGATCATCGTCGACTGCAGCCACGCCAATTCGGGCAAGGATCCGCGGCGGCAGTCGGTCGTGTGGCGCGACGTGCTCGAGCAGCGGCTGGGCGGCGATCGATCGATCGTGGGCATGATGCTCGAGAGCAACATCCACCCCGGCAGCCAGCCGGCCGCCAGCGACAGGGCCGCCCTGCGGTACGGCGTCTCGATCACCGACGCCTGCATCGGCTGGGAGGAGACGGAGGAACTGTTGCTCGAGGCCCACGCGCGGCTGTGAGCACGCGACGGCTCGGCATCGTGCCGACCGTCGCTTGGCGGACCTCCGTCCGCTGGCACGAACCCGGCCCTCCGGACCTGGCGCGGGAGTGGGCGCATCTTTGGCTCACCGGATACAATCCCGGGGTTGTCGTCGAAACGCGAAAGGATTCGCCATGCGTGTCTGGTTGCTCGTCGGTCTGTTCGTCATCGTCGCGTCGCACAACGCTCCTGCCCAGCAGATGACCTACGGCGAGGCCGAGGTGCAGACCGTCGTCGGCGCGAAGAACGCGCTCGATCAGTTCTTCGGGCTCGAGATCGAGTCGCTGCCGCCCGCGATGCTCCAGCGGGCCGAAGG
>Ga0214917_10001426_pt1 | contig 30631 bp, 22 predicted proteins | sample LL_1208_BB_MetaG_FD_177983 | JGI IMG/M metagenome (GOLD analysis project Ga0214917, IMG submission 177983) | Freshwater microbial communities from Lake Lanier, Atlanta, Georgia, United States - LL_1208_BB | ecosystem: Environmental > Aquatic > Freshwater > Lake | place: USA: Georgia | collected... | reverse complement strand
TCAAGTGGAAAAAGGCCATGGATGGCTTTTTCCACGGACAGCTAGCGCACGAGACCGGTGCGGGCGGTCACGCCCAGCATCGTCAGCTCGGCGGTCGAGGTGCCGGGCAGCGACCACCAGCCCGCGTCGGCCCCGCGGACGGCCTGGGCCTCGGCGTGGCCGTCGATGAAGAAGGTCATTCCTTTGCGGAACCGCCGCTCCACGCGCGGCCCGAAGGCGACGCCGATCAGGCTCGATTCCGGGCCGGGGGCGAGCGTCGTCCGGACCTCGAGCGACTCGCTGCCCGTGTCGCGATCGTGGGCCAGGCCGATCCGTCCCGTCCAGCGGGCCGCTCGCGCGTGGGTCGCGTTCGGGTCGGCGAGCATGCCCGCCGCCACGTCGAACCGGTCGATCCGGCTGCGAAGTTCGGCGGCCAGGGGCACGGGCAGCGGATCGCGGCCACTCGGCCCCTGAACCGAGATGCCCTTGAACTCGACGGGGGGCTGCATCGGGTCGATCGGTTCGGTTCCCACGCGCTGCAGCGCCGCCGCCACCGACCCCGCTCCCTCGAACTCGCCCAGCCCCAGCCCCTCGAAGAACACCGGGGGCGGGTCGATCGCCCGAGCTGCCGGGCACGCCACCACGCCGGCCCAGACCAGGCCGAGCGTGGCCGCGAGGCCGGCGATCCATCGCCGGCGCGTGCGGGTCGGGATGAAGGAGGAAAGGATCGTCATCGTTCTTTGTATCGTCCGGCTGCGTTGACCGGGTTGCGAAGCGACCCTGACGGCTGGGCAGCCGGCAGCGGTCAGCCCGTCTTGCGCCGGGGAAACAGGGGGATTGTGGCGGGGCCCCGCCTGCCGACGTGCCGCCCGCCCCCGAGGTGGCTGCAGTCGAGCGCCTCGAGTACGCGGGCCGCCACCTCCACCGCCAGTGCCCCGGCGGTCGCCGGAACCAGCGGCTCGGTGCCCGTGCGAATGGCCGCCAGCAGGTCGTCGTGCTCGCCGGCGATGGCGTTGGCATCGGGCACGGTCACGGTCTCCCGCGGAAGGATTTCCGCGAAGAATCGATCCTTGAGCGCCGCCCGCTCGGCCGCGGGCACGTCGGCCGCGTTGAACCGCCCCGCGCGCACGTCCTCGGACGGGGCGACGACCTCGACCGTCTTGGCGGTCAGGTCCACGGCCACCATCCCGCCGGCGGCCCACATCGACACGGTGCGCTCGGCCCGCGGACTGATCCGCGACGCGGCCAGATCGGCGACCAGGCCGCTGTCGAACACCAGCCGGGCGCGGACGGCGTCCTCGTGTCCGCCGGCGGCCACGAGCCCGTGGGCCTCGACCCGCTCCAGGCGGCCGGGCGCGAGCGAGAGCACGAGATCGATGTCGTGGATCATGAGATCATGGACCACGCCCGCATCGAGCGAGCGGAACGTGAACGGGGCCAGTCGGCGGGCCTCGATGAAGGTCGTCTCACCGGCCCGGGCCGTGGCCGCCAGCCAGGCCGGATTGAACCGTTCGACGTGGCCGACCGAGACGGTGCGGCCGTGTCGGCGGGCGGTCGCGGCGATCAGCCGGGCGTCGTCCACCGTGACGGCCAGCGGCTTCTCGACGAGCAGGTCGATGCCCGCCTCGAGCAGCGGCAGCGCCACCTGGGTGTGCAGCGCGGTCGGGGCCGCGATCACGACCGCGTCGACCAGGCCCACGAGGTCGGTCGGGTCGGCCAACGCCTGGCAGCCGTGGGCCGCGGCCACGCGGTCGCGGGCCTCGGTGAACGGGTCGACCACCGCCACGAGTTCCGCGTCGTCGCGGGCGGCCAACAGCCGGGCATGGATCGTGCCCAGGTGCCCGCAGCCCACCACCGCCATCTTGATGCGTGTCATGCCGCCCTCCGTTGGTCTCGTGCCCGCCCGTGCCGGCCTTCCTGCTGCCGCGAGAGAAACCCGAGCAACTCCTCCACCGCCGGCCGCAGCGAGCCCTGGCTGCGAAGCAGCTCGCGGGCCGGCTCCAGCCCCACCTTCGCCCGATAGAGCAGCCGATGGGCCTCGGCGATCGCCTCGATCGTGTCCCGATCGAAGCCGCCGCGCTTCAACGCCACCACGTTGATGCACCGCGGCCGGGCCGGCGCCCCCTCGCAGAGCATGAACGGGGGCACGTCGTGGAGCACCCGTGACAGGCCGGCCACGAACGCCCAGCTGCCGATCGTCGTCCAGTGGTGCACCGCCACGGCCCCGGAGAGCGAGGCCCGCGAGTGGACCCGCACGTGCCCGCCGAGGAGCGTGCCGTTGGCGATGGTGACCTGGTCGCCGATCCGGCAGTCATGGGCCACGTGACAGGCCGCCATCAGGAACGTCCCGTTGCCGATCGTCGTGACGCCCTCTTCCTTTTCGCTGGCGCGATTGATCGTCACCCCTTCGCGGATCGTGTTGTCGTCGCCGATCTCGACCCGCGTGGCCGAGCCGCGATAGCTCACGTCCTGCGGCTCACCGCCGATCACGCAGTTGGGAAACAGGCGATTGCGGGCCCCGAGCACCACGCGACCCATGATCGTGACGTGGTTCTCGAGCACGGTGCCGGGGCCGATCACGGCCTCCGCCGAGACGACGCAGTGCGGCCCCACGCGCACGCCGGCGGCCAGTTCGGCCCGCGGATCGACGATCGCCGTCGGGTGAATCTCGGCGGGCCGGCCGGTCGGATCGACCGGCAGCAGGTCGCCGGGGGAGAGCGTGTCGCCCATCGGGTCGTCAGGCCGAAGCCCGCCTCCCGCCAAGGGTGCACAGCCGGGCGGCGAGCATCGCATTGAGCCGGTGGCCGCTGCGGCACGCCCGCACGTGGGCGTGAATGGGCCGACCGGCGAGCGCCAGGTCGCCCACCAGATCGAGCACCTTGTGCCGCACGCACTCGTCGGACCAGCGGAGCGGATTGTCGATCGGGCCATCGGCCCCGAAGACCACCAGGTCGCGGAGCGTCACCCGCCCGGCGAGCCCCTCCGCCCGCAACCGGGCCGCGTCGGCCTCCATGATGAAGGTCCGGGCCGCGGCCAGCTCCGCGCGATAAGTCTCCGGCGTGACCCGGATCGCGAGCGTCTGCCGGCCGATCGGCCCGGGGCCGTAGTCGAGTTCGTATTCCACCGACAGTCCGGGATGCACGGGAGGCAGGGCCTCGATCCAGGCATCCCCGTCGGCCACGCGACAGGGCTCCCTCACCACCAGCGGCTCCACCGGCGGCCCGAGCCGCTCGATGCCCGCCTCGTCGAGGGCCGCCACGAACTCCCGGGCCGAGCCGTCGAGCCCGGGCAGCTCCTCCTCCGAGACCCGCACCAGACAGCAGTCGATGCCCAGTCCCGCCAGCGCGCTGGCCGCGTGCTCCACCATCTGCACGCGCACCCCGACCGCGGCCAGGTTGGTGCGGGCCGTGGCCTCGACCCTGCTCTCGACGACCAGCGGAATCCGGACCGGCACGCCCCCCACCGTCCGCAGGAAGGCGATGCCGGTCCCGGCCGCGGCCGGCAGGAACTCGACACGACAGGTCCGGCCGCTCCAGTAGCCGCTTCCGACCACCGTGACCGCGCGGCGAATGGTCTGCTGGGAGCGTGACTGCATGGAGGCGGCTGGCACCAGGGAAGGGACGACGCCGCGGGGACGATCCCCGCCCTCACCGACCGACGGACGGACGCCGCTCAGCGCACCGGCTGCTGGCCGGGCTGGGCCGCCACCGCACCGGCATTGAGCATCCGGAGGATGTCGGGCGTGATGTCGACCTGGGGATCGTAGTAGACGATCGGCTTCGTGATGCTGCCGAGAATCCGATTCCGGTCGGCATCGTCGACGGGCTCGCCGTCGAAGCGGTGCACCACGGCGATCTTGTTGTCCCGGGCGAACTGGCTCACGGCCCGCTCGATCTCGTTGTAGACCTGCAGGTAGACCTTCGCCTCGCGATCCATGAAGTCCTTCTTCTGGAGCTGGGCGTTGACGTTGAAGTCGCCCTGGGCCTTGGCCACTTCGGCCTCGAGCTTGCGGTGCTCGGGGGTGCCGACGTTGAAGTTCTTGAGCTGCTCCATCAGGACGTTGATCCGGTCGCGCTCCGCCTTGAGCGCGTTCTCCGCGGCCATGACCTCGTCCTTCATCTTTTCCATCGCCGCCTTGAAGCGGTTGTGGTTCTTGAAGATGTAGCCCACGTCGATCACGGCCACGTGCGTGGCCGGCGAACCGGAGACGGAAGCGGAGGCGGGGGCGGGGGCGGCCGGCTGCGTCATCGGCCGCACGGCCGGCTGACCGGGAGCCTGGGCCTGGACGCGGGGCGTGACGAGTGCGGCGACGAGGGCGATGAGGGCCATTTGCCTGTTCACGGAAGCTCTCCTTGCTGGCGAAACGCGGGGCGGACGGTGGTTGCGGGAACCCGCCCGACGGCCATCCGTGGCCGCCCTTGGATCCCGACGCGGGCGGGATGATGGCGGCCCCCCCGCGGCGACTCAAGGCCATTTTTCCGGCGGAAAACACCGGCCCGGTTCAGCGGGGCGGGCCCAACGTGACGTCGAGCCGCACTTCCTGGTCGTTTCGCCGCACGACGACCGGCACCGTCTCGCCCCCCTTGTGCTTGCGCAGGGCGCTGTCGAAGTCCTCGAGGTTCGTGATCGCGCTCTCGCCGACCCGGACGATCAGGTCTCCCGCCATGAGGCCGCCGCGGGCGGCGGGCGAGTCTTTCGAGACACCCGAGATCGCGTAGCCGCCCCCCGGCTTGCCGAAGTCGGGAATGCTGCCGAAGTAGGGCCGGTCGCCGCCGCGGGCAAACTGCGGCGAGGCCACCTCGATGTAGCCCGGTCGCTCCGGAGCCGTGGCCAGTTCCCGGACGACGTCGGTGACGAGGTCGGCGAGCTGGGCAAGGCCGTCGTAGTTGACCTTCTCGGCCGTGTCGGTCGGGCGGTGGTAGTCGCCGTGCGAGCCGGTGAACACGTGGAGCACGGGAATCTTCTTGGCGTAGAAACTGGCGTGGTCGCTCGGCCCGAATCCCCCGGGCTCCTTGGCGACCTCCAGACCGCGGGCCGCCACGAGCCGGTCAACGAGGGCTTCGAGGCCGGTGCCCGTGCCGGTGCCGTGCACGATCACCTTCTCGCCCGCCAGCCGGCCGACCATGTCGAGGTTCACCATGGCCACCGTGTCGGCCAGGGGCAGCGCGGGATTGGCGGTGTAGTGGGCACTGCCGAGCAGGCCGCGTTCCTCGCCGGAAAACGCCGCAAACAGCACGCTGCGGGGCAGCCGCGGCCCGGCCGCGAGCCGCCGCGCCACCTCGGCCAGCAGGGCCGTGCCGCTGGCGTTGTCGTCGGCGCCGTGATGGATCGCCCGCTCCCCCGGAGCCGCGGAGTTCGCGCCGCCGTAGCCGAGATGGTCGTAGTGGGCCCCGAGCACGACCGTCTCGCGGGAGTCGATCGCCGGCGACTCCCCTGCCGCGGGCCGCCCCGCGCCGGGCAGGAGGCCCAGGATGTTGCGGCCTTCCGTCTGCACGCGTTCGATGGAGGTGCGGCCCCGCACCCGCCAGCCCGGCAGCACGCCGCTCTTCGGCTCGAGCTTGTCGTCGATCGCCTGCTGAAGCTCCGTGAGCGGCCGGCCGAGCGCCTGCCGCACGACATCGTCCAGCAGGGCCCGCCGGACGTGGAGGATCGGCATCGTGCGGCGGTCGGAGCCCTCGCCGGCGCGGCTGAAGGGCAGCAGCGTGTCGCCCTCGGCGTCGGTGTCGTTGCAGAACACCAGCCCGCCCGCTTCGTGCTCCGAGGCGTTGGCCGCCTTGCGGGCCAGGGCCGCGTGCTGCGACGTCTGGTTGCCCTCGAAGGCGCCGTGCGGATTGTCCTTCTGGGGCTCCTGCCGCAGCACGATCACGGCCGTGCGCTTGACGCCACCGGCCGCGTCGAGCGGGGCGTAGTCGTCGTACTTCTCGGCCGGGGCCGTGATCCCGTAGCCCGCGAACGCCAGCGGCAGGTCGAACTCGCCCGAGCCGCCGATCGCCAGCGGGGTGAAATCCTTGCCGAGCACGAGGGGCACGACCCGTGGCGTGCCCGTCTCGTCGGGCGGACCGACCAGCTCCGCGGTGTTGGCGTCGGCCGGCCCGAGCGTCGCCTCGAGCGTCATCTCGAAGGGCTGGCGGTGCGTCTCGCGTCCCTCCGGTGCGAGCAGGCCGAGGTCGGTGAATCGCCGCTCCACCCATTCGGCCGCGGCCTCGATGCCCTTCGTGCCCGGCCCCCGCCCCTCCCGCTCGGGCGCGGCCAGCCAGGTGACATCGCGTTCGAGGGCGGCCCGGGCCGGCGGCTCCGGCCGGTCCGCCGAAACCGGCGGAATCACCGCCGCCTGGCCGACCGGTTCGGCCGCCGGCGGGGCAACCACACCCTGCCCCACCGCCATCGCCGTCAGCACCAGCAGGCAGCACACCGCCGCCATCGCTTCCCGTCGTCGATTGCCGTCCATGCGTCCGCAGGCTCCCGGAGTCACTCGAATCGACACCACCGGAGATTCTACGCCCGTGGCCCCGGCGGCGAAGGCGTCGCTTCCCGCGCACGCCGGCGCATGCAACAATGATGCGAAACCGAGGCGTCTCCGCCCTGCCCGCTGCGGTCCCCGGGGGCCGCCGAAACCGTCTCCGGAAAGCTGTCAGTTGCCCGCCCTCTTCGTCATCCAGGGTTTCAATCGCGGCGCCCGCTTCGACTTCGACGGCGACGCCGGCGCGGTCAGCATCGGCCGCGAGGCGGGCAACCTGATCACGCTCGACGACCACGAGGTCTCGCGGCGGCATGCGGAGATTCGCCGTGTCGGCGAGAGCTACGTCGTCGGCGACCTCAAGAGCTCGAACGGCACTTTCCTCAACGATGCCAAGGTCGAGCGGGCGGAACTCGCCAGCGGTGACCGGATCCGGATCGGCCGCTCCGTCCTGCTCTTTTCCGGCGACGGCCGGGAGCCTCCCGGCCTGGCCACGGTCGACATCGTGTCCGCCGACGGCGACGCGGATGGCTCGCGGATCGTCCGCAGCATGCGGGAGGAGGACTCGATCGTCCTGGCGGCTCCGGCGGAAGACGGCCAGAACCGCTGGCTCGCCCGGGCCCGCAGCAACCTCCAGGTGATGTACCGCACCGCCCTGGCCGTCAGTCACACGCTCGACATCGACGAGCTGCTCACCCGGATCCTGGAGCTGGTGTTCGAGTGGGTCGAAGCCGACCGTGGCTGCATCATGCTCCTCGACCCCGACACCCGCGAGCTCACGTCGAAGGCCCGCCGCGACCGGCGGGCCGGCGACACCGGCACGATGGCGATCAGCCGGACGATCCTCGACTACGTGCTCGAACGGGCCGAGGGCGTGCTCACGAGCGACGCCCAGGACGACGATCGTTTCGCCAGCGGCAACAGCGTGGTGCGCACGGGCGTTCGCGAGGCGATCTGCGTGCCGATGCGGGGCCGCTACGGGACGGTCGGCGTGATCTACGTCGACACGATGGTGCCGCTGGTCGACTCGCTCGACCGGCGCCGCTTCAGCGACGACCACCTCAAGCTGATGATCGCGATCGGCCACCAGGCGGCCCTGGCCGTCGAGGACACCACCTACTACTCGGCGATGGTGCAGTCGGAGCGGCTGGCGGCCGTCGGCCAGACCATCGCCACGCTCTCGCACCACATCAAGAACATCCTCCAGGGCATCCGCGGCGGCAGCTACATCGTGGAGATGGGGCTCGAGAACGAGGACGTGGGGGTCGTCCAGAAGGGCTGGGAGATCGTCCGCCGCAACCAGGACAAGATCTCCTCGCTCGTGATGGACATGCTCTCCTTCAGCAAGGAGCGGGAGCCCGACCCCATGCCCAGCGACCTCGCGGCCCTCGTCGACGACGTGGTGGAGACGGTGCGCCAGCGGGCCACGGAGTCGAACGCGACCATTCACTGGGACCGGCCCGGCGACCTGCCCCGGCTGCTGTTCGACCCCGTCGGAGTGTCGCGGGCCGTGCTCAACGTGGTCACCAACGCGCTCGACGCCGTCGAGGGGCGGCCGGACGCGGCCGTGACGATCACCGCCCGGGCCGACCGCGAGACCGGCGTGGCCCGGATCACCGTCGCCGACAACGGGGCGGGCATGGCGCCGGAGACCCTGGCGGAGATCTTCACGCTGTTCGTCTCCACCAAGGGCGCGCGGGGCACGGGGCTGGGCCTGACGGTCAGCCGCAAGATCCTCCGCGAGCACGGCGGCGACATCCGCGCCACCAGCCGCGAAGGGGAAGGCAGCACGTTCGTGCTCGAGCTTCCGCTGCGGCTGCCGGCGCCGGATGGCGACGAGGCCGACCCCGCGGCCACGCTCGGCGCCGCCGGAGGCATCCCGGCGGTCGAGCCATGACCGCGACGGCCGTCGCCGGGAGCCGGCCGATTTCGGCGGTGATCATCACCCGCGACGCCGAGGCCCGGCTCGCCGCCGTGCTCGCCGCGGCCGACTTCTGCGCGGAGCGGCTCGTGCTCGATTCCGGTTCGACCGACGACACGGTGGCCATCGCCCGGGCGGCCGGCGCGCGGGTGGAGCACCAGCCCTTCCTGGGATACGGCCCCCAGAAATGCCGGGCCGTGGCCCTCGCGGCCCACGACTGGATCCTCGCGCTCGACGCCGACGAGGTGCTCGACGACGAGGCCCGCGACGCGATCCGCCGGCTCGACCTCGCCGACCCCCACGACTGCTGGGCGGTGCGCCGCCGCACCTTCATCGGGTCCCGCGAGGTGGTTCATGGCGCCTGGCGAAACGACCGCGTGCTCCGCCTCTTCAACCGGACGACGGCCGGGTTCAAGCCGCTGCCGGTGCACGAGGAGGTGGAGGCGGGCCGCCAGCCGACGCTCCTGCCGGGATCGCTGCTCCATTACAGCTACACGGGCGCCGGCGACGTGCTCGCGCGGGCGGTGCGGTATGCGCCGCTCAAGGCGGCGATCATGCGGCGCAAGGGTCAGCGACCGCGGGCCGTGAGCCTCCCGTTCCGGGCGCTCGCGGCCTTCGCAGGCAGCTACTTCTGGCGGGCGGGCTGGCGGGACGGGGCGGCCGGGTTCGTGGTCGCGCTCGCGCGGGTGATCGACTCCACGCTGCCCCGGGCGATGCTCCTGCTCGACGAGCCGACACGCGACGGGCCCTGATCCGCCCGACGGTCACTCGGCGCGGAGGGCGGCGAGCATCCGCTCCATGTCGGCCGGGAGCGGCGCCTCGAACCGGAGGCGTTCGCCCGTGACCGGATGATCGAGTTCGAGCCGCGCGGCGTGGAGCGCCTGCCGCTCGAGCAGGGGCGGGCCGGGGGGGAGGCCGAGCCAGGCCGGTTCGATCACGGTCCGGCCGCTGTACAGGCCGTCGCACAGCACCGGGGCGCCGACGGCGGCCAGATGCACGCGGATCTGGTGGGTGCGCCCGGTGCGCGGCGTGACCCGCACGAGGGCCCCCACGCGAAACCGCTCCACGACCTCGTACCGCGTCACCGCCTCCCGGCTGGTCGGGTGGTCCCGCCGGACGGCCATCTTCTCCCGCTGGTAGGGATGGATGCCGATCGGCAGGTCGATCTCGTCGGCGTCGAACCGCGGCTGGCCCTGCGTGATGGCGAGGTAGGTCTTGGCCACCGTGCGCCGCTCGAACTGCCGGGCGAGCGCGTGGTGGGCGGCCTCCGAGCGGGCCACCGCGATCACGCCGCTGGTGTCGCGGTCGAGCCGATGCACGATCCCCGGCCGCGTCGGGCCGCCGGCGGTGGAGAGCCCGCCGGCTCCGTCGCGCTCCAGGTGCCACTTGAGCGCGCCGGCGAGCGTGCCCTGCCAGTTGCCCTTGGCGGGATGCACGACCATCCCGGCAGGCTTGTCGACCACCGCGAGCGCCTCGTCGACGTGGAGGAACTCGAGCGGGATCTCCTCGGCGGCCGGGCCGGCCCGCGGCGGCGCGGGCACCGTGAACACGACGAGCGAGCCGGGCTTCAGCTTCGCCGAGCCGCGCACCGCGACGCCGTCGAGCCGCACGGCCCCCCCGGCGATGGCCCGGGCCAGGAACGAGCGGCTGCTCTCGGGAAACGCCCGGGCCAGCAGGACGTCGAGCCGCAGGCCCGCGTCGTCGGGCCCGATGAAGAGCGAAACCTCGTCACCCGGCCGGTGGCTCGGCGGGCTTGTCTCCGGCCTTGCCGGCATCGGCTCCGGGCTCGGCGGGCTGGCCGGATTCGGCGGCTGGCTTGGCTGGTTCATCGGCGGGCTTCTGCGGCGGCTCGGCGGCGGGCGGCGGGCCCACGGCCGGACGGGACTCAAACCATTTGTACCACCGGCCGGCGGACTCTCGGGTCAGGGCCGCGATCCGCTGCTCCGCCAGACCGCGAAACGGGCTCTCGGGATATTCGGCAACCAGCGCCTCATAGCCCCGCTTGGCCTCGGCGAGTTCACCGCGGCTCTCCCGGGCGCGGGCCAACCCGAAGATCGCCCGCTCGGCCGCCAGCGGGGCGGGCCGTTGGGCGTTGACCGCGGTGTAGCGGCCCACCGCATCCTCGAGCCGCCGCATGCCCTGGCTCCGGTCGGTCATCAGCAGCCGGTTGCCGTCGGCCAGCGCCGTGTCGGCCAGCACGAGCTCCGCCCATTGGGCCGCGGCCGTGCCGCCATACCGGGTCGCGACCGTCTCCAGTCGGCCGGGATCGCCCTCCGCGAGAGCCGCCAGGCACTCGTCCCAGCCGGCCGCCCGCTGGGCCGACGATTGCGCGCGGATCAGCGTCCACGCGGCCAGGGCCGCGAACAAGACGAGCACGCCGAGCAGGATCGTGCCCAGGTGGGGCCGGATCCGGTCGACGAGGGCGAGCGTGCCGCTGGCGAGGTCGTTGTCTTCGAGGTCGCCCAAGGCGGCCCTGCTTTCGGCTTCCATCCGCGACGGCTCCGGCTGGTCTGCTGACGTCGATCCAAGTCCACAGCCTGCGGCGGACCGGCGCTCGACGCCGCAAATAGAGAAGGCCCGGTTCGGGGCGTCAAGCCGAAGACGGGGCCATGCTGGTAGATTCGGATGTCGCGATTCCAGCAGCCACCCGCCCGACGCTTCCACGACGACCCCGTGACGCCTCCGACCGACCAGCCCGTCGCCGCACCTCCGCCCCGGCGGGTCGGGGTGCAGGGCCTCAATCCCGCCCAGGCCGAGGCGGTGCTCGCGCCGCCCGGGCCGCTCCTGGTGCTCGCCGGCGCGGGCACGGGCAAGACCCGCGTCGTGATCACGCGGATCGCCCAGCTCGTGAACCGCGGCACGCCGCCGTCTCGGATCCTCGCCGTCACGTTCACGAACAAGGCCGCCCGCGAGATGCTCGCCCGGGCCACGGCCATGCTGGGGGGCGGCCGGAGGGCGAAGCGGTCGCGAGGCGAGCGGGACGAGCGGCGCCACTGCGAGCGGGACGAGCGACCTGAGATCTCGACCATCCATTCGCTCTGCGTGCGGATTCTTCGCCGCCACGCCACGCGGCTCGGGTATCCCGAGCGGTTCGCGATCATCGACCGGGGCGAGCAGGAGACCACGGCCCGCGCCGCACTCAAGGCGATCAAGGTGCCCGACACGATCCTCTCGCCCGGCGATCTGGTCGACCGGGTGAGCCGATGGAAGAGCCGGGCCGTCCGACCGGGCCAGGCCCTCGACACGGTCTCGGGCGACGCCGACGACACCTGGACCCTCGCGGCGGCCGGCTACCGCCGCTACCAGGAGGCGCTCAAGACGGCCGGCGCGGTCGACTTCGACGACCTGCTGCTGCTCGTGGACGAACTCTTCTCCACCGACGAGGAGGTCCGCCGGGCGGAGGCGGGCCGCTTCGACCACCTGCTCGTCGACGAGTATCAGGACACGAGCGGCATCCAGGAGCGGATCCTGACGGCGCTGGCCCGCGATCACAAAAGCATCTGCGTGGTCGGCGACGACGACCAGTCGATCTACGCCTGGCGGGGCGCCGAGATCTCGCACATCCTCGACTTCGCCCGCCGCTGGCCCGGCGCGAAGGTGGTCAAGCTCGAGGAGAACTACCGCTCCACGCCCGAGATCATCCAGGCGGCCAATCTGCTGATCGAGCGCAACGCGCGGCGGCACGGCAAGACGCTCGTCGCCAACTCCCCGTCGGGCATGCCCCCGGCGGTGGTGCAGGCCCAGGACGAGGCCGACGAGGCCCGGCGGGTCGTCGGCGATCTCGAGAGCCTGCTCCGCGAGCGGCGGTGCGGGCCCGGCGACGCGGTGATTCTCGTCCGCACCGGCGAGCAGACACGGAGCTTCGAGCAGGAGCTCCGGCGCCGGCAGATCGCCTACGAACTGGTGGGCAGCCGGTCGTTCTTCGACCGCCGCGAGGTCAAGGACGTGATGGCCTTCCTCCGGCTCCTCGTCGATCCCGACGACGACCTGGCGCTCGCCCGGATCGCCAACGTGCCCCCGCGCGGGATTTCCGCCCCGACGGTGCAGGCCGCGCGGGCCGGGGCCGCCGAGGCGGGCACGAGCGTGTGGCGGGAACTGCTCGCCTTGCGGGAGCGGGGCAAGCTCTCCTCCGCGGCGCTGGGCGGCTTGGCGGCGCTCGAACGGCTGGTGGGCCTGCGACACGCATCGCCCCCGACGGAGCCGGGCCGGTCGCGTGGGGCGGCCGTGCTGCGGCGGCTGCTCGACGACGTGGGCTACCGGCCGTATCTCGACAAGGAATACGCCGACGACCCGGCGGAAGCGGAGACCCGCTGGGCGTGCTGCGAGGAGGTGGCCGCGGCGCTCGACGAACACGAGCGGGGCCGGGAGGCCGCGAAGGAACTGGCCGCCGTGATCCGCGGGTTTCTCGACGACTTCGTGCTCCAGGTCGAGGAGCAGGAGGACCGCTTCAAGGACGACAAGCCCAAGGGCGACGTGGTGCGACTGATGACGCTCCATGCGGCCAAGGGCCTGGAGTTCGACTGCGTCTGGATGGTGGGCATGGAGGAGGGCATCCTGCCCCACCACCGCTCGCTCGGCGACGGCCTGCAGGCGATCGACGAGGAGCGGCGGCTCTGTTACGTGGGCGTGACGCGGGCCCGCAAGCGGCTCGTGCTCTCGCTCTGCCTGACCCGCATGAAGTGGGGCCGGACCAAGCCCTGCCGTCCCAGCCGGTTCCTCTACGAGCTGACGGGCCAGGCCGACAAGTTCCAGGAGACGCCGCCGGAGCCCAAGGCCGCCGAGCCCCGTGGCAAAGGCCGCCGCGGCCGCCGCTGACGCTCGCCGGCGTGCATCGATCGCCGCAAAGTCCCCCGGGTCGCGGCACGGCGATGAGATCGCCGCATCGACGCCGCTCAGTCCACGACGAACAGAAATCGCTGCTCGCCGATCTGGAACCGGCACACGACGGCCAATTGCACGGCCGTCACCTGCGCCCACACGCCGTTGACCGACGGCAAGGCCTCGAGCACCCAGCGGCCGGCCGGGTCACAGAGGACGCGGGCGTGCCGCTCGGCCAGCAGCGGGTCGGCGATCTCGACGGCGTTGCCGTGGCCGGGCCGGCCGATGGTGAGATCGTGGCCCGCCAGGCGGAGTTCGAGCCCGCCCGCCGCCTGCCCAAGCTCGACGAGCGTCGGCCAGCCCCCGCTGCGCATGGCCGCGACATCGACCGCCAGCGTGCCCGATGCGGTGGTCTCACCCACGGGAGCGGCCGCGGCGGGCTGAAAGCGGAACCGTCTTCCGCCGAGCATCACGAGCGACTCGGGCCGCAAGACCGTCCGTGCGCACCGCACGAACGTGCCGTTGGAACTCCCGAGATCCCGCAACAGCCAGCGGTGCGGCCGCATGCCCCCCTCGCGGGCGATTTCCGCGTGCCGGCCCGACACGAGCGGGTCGTGCGGCAGACGGACATCTCCTTCCGTACGGCCGATGACCGTCACCGCCTCGCGGAGCCGGACCGTCTCCCCGACCGCGAGGTCGCCGTCGTCGAGCAGCGTCAGTCGCGGCACGAGCGGCCGGATCAGGGGCCGGTAGGACCGCTCCCCGTCGGAAGGCTTCGCGGGCGGCGGCGCAGCGGGAGCCCCGGACGGCCGCGGTTCGACACGGGTTCCCGCCGGTTCCGCGCCGGCCTCACCCAAGGCCGCCCGCAGGTGGCCGACGGGTTCGAGGACGGTGCCGCCATCCTCGACGCGGTGATGCTCGGCCTTCATCCGCTCGTCCTCGCGGGGAAATCCAGGGGCCAGCTTGCGCCGCCCCGGCCCGCTTTTTACCATGGGCGTCCAGAGTCAGGGGCCGCCATCCCGATTTCACCTCCACCCCGCCATGCCGCCGTCTCCGCCCACGACCTGGCTCATCGGCACGGCTCCCGATTGCGACATCCAGATCGCGAGCCCGTACGTGTCGGCGCGGCACTGCCGGCTCACGCGTGACGCCGGCCAATGGACGCTCGAGGACCTCGGCAGCACCAACGGCAGCTTCGTCAACGGCTTGCGGGCCACCGGCCCAACGGCCGTCTCACCGAGCGACCGGGTCACGCTCGGCACGGCCGTGCCGCTCCCCTGGCCCGCCGCGCCGGCCGCCGACGGTGACGAGGCACTGATTTCGCTGCCGCTCGCCGGCAAGGCGATCGTGATCGGCCGCTCGCCCGCCTGCGACGTCGTCATCGATCTGCCGATGGTGTCGAGCCGCCACGCCGTCCTCGAGCCGGCAGGCGATGGCTGGCGGATCCGTGACCTCGGCAGCACCAACGGCACGTTCGTCCGGGGTCGGCGGATCGACGGGCCCGCGGCCGTGGCCGACGGCGATCTGATCGGCCTGGGCAGCTCACGGCTCCGCCTCGCCGCCGCCGGCTCGCGACTCGTGGAACGCGATCTGCCCGGCCATGCCTCGCTCGAGGCCCGCGACGTCGCGGTCGATGCCGGTGGGCGGCGGCTGATCGAGGGCGTGTCGCTCGTGGTACGGCCGGGCGAACTCGTGGCGATCATGGGCCCGAGCGGTGCGGGCAAGTCGACGCTCCTGGCCGCGCTCGTGGGGAGCCAGCGGCCCGACGCCGGCCTGGTGCTCGTCGCAGGCTCCGACCTGTACGCCAACTTCGACCAGTTCCGCGGCCAGATCGGCTACGTGCCCCAAGACGACATCATGCACGCGGAGCTGACCGTCTGGCAGGCACTGTGGTTCACCGCCCGCCTGCGGTTGCCCCGGGACTACGCCGACGAGGAGATCCGCCGCCGCCTCGCCCAGGTGATCGAACAACTCGGGCTGGCCGGATCGGAACACGTCCGGATCGGATCTGCCGAGCGGCGGGGCATCAGCGGCGGGCAGCGCAAGCGGGTGAACGTCGCCATGGAACTCGTCACCGACCCGCCGATGCTCGTCCTCGACGAGCCCACCTCGGGCCTCTCGAGCACCGACGCGTTGGCGGTCGTGAAACTGCTCCGAAGCCTCGCCGACGCGGGCAAGACGGTCGTGCTCACCATCCACCAGCCCGGCCTCGAGGCCCTGCGGCAGATGGACGCCCTCGCCGTGGTGGCCCGCGATTCCTCGACCGCCGAGATCGGCACGCTCGTCTGGTACGGCCCCGCCCACCCTGAGGCCGCGCGGTTTTTCGAACCGCAGGGGCGAAGCGACGACGCCGAAGCGGTGCTCCGCGGCCTGGCCACGCGGCCGGTGGCCGAATGGCGGCGGGCGTACGGCGGCTCGGCCATCCACCGCGACTGGATCGAGCGGCGTCAGTCACCGGCGAACGACCTCGCCTCCCCCGCTCCGCGCCGAGGCGCATCGCTGCTCGACGGCGTGTCGCAGTGGTGGACCCTCGTGCGGCGATCGCTCGCAATCAAGGCGGCCGACCGTTGGACGACCGCCGTGCTGCTGCTCCAAGCCCCCGTGATCGGCCTGCTGGTGGCCGGCGTGTTTGGCGCCCGGGCCTCGGCCGCGGCCGATCACGCGACCTGGGTCGACTCGGCCCGGGCCGTCGCCACCACGACGTTCCTGCTCGCGCTGGCCGCGATCTGGTTCGGCTGCTCGAACGCGGCCCGCGAGATCGTCGCGGAGCGGGCGATCCTGCGCCGCGAACGGATGGTGGGCATGAGCCTGACCGCCTACCTGGCTTCGAAGCTCGTGGTGCTCGCCGGCCTGTGTGGCATCCAGTGCGGCATCCTGCTGGCCATCGTGGGCCGTGGCTGCGGGCTCGAGGCGCCGGCCGGCGGCACTTGGTGGACGCTCTTTCTCGCGGCCAACGTCGCGGCGGTGATCGGGCTGTGCGTCTCGGCACTGATGCGGTCGGGCGAGGCGGCCGCCGGCGTGCTGCCGCTGGTGATCCTGCCGATGGTGATCCTGGGCGGCATCCTCCTGCCACTGGCGGAACTTCCCGGCCCGGCCACCGTGCTCGCCGACGCCATGCCCTCGAGATGGGCGTTCGAGGGCCTGCTCGTGCCGGAGGCCGACGCCCGCACCACGCTCGAGCTTCCGCCGACAGCCGAGCCAGCCGCAGGCCCGAAGCCGGACAGCGCCCCGGAGCCGGACCGCACCCTCGTCGAGGATCTGGCTGAGCCGTGGTTTCCCCGCGACGGCTGGCGGAGCGGCGCCGACACGCCCGGCTGGATGCTTGTCGCGATGTGGGGCCTCGGCGTGATCGCGCTCAAGCTGCTGCTCGACCGGGACGAACTCGGCCGGCGGCGGTGACGGCTCAGTCGTCGAGCGGCATGTCGTACTCGAGCTGGAGACCATCCAGGAACGTGCGGGCGGCGCCGTACTGGCCCGCCGGATGCCTGCCCGCGTCGTCTCGCAACCGGGCCGCCAGTTCGTCGAAGGCGCTGAGGCAGTCGGCCGCGGCGGAGAAATCGACGCTGCCCCCGACCGCGTGCCGGTGATGGAAATGCCGCTGAATCCGCGACGTGAGATCGGCATAGCTCGGGGCAGTGAGCAGACGCGGCCAGCCAATATCGCCCGTGGACCGGTCCAGTTCGAGCGCCGACGGACGCGGCGGCACCCCGGCTGAGGCCAGCCGCACGGCCTGCTCGAGCGTGATCGCCGGCCCCGCCTCGAAGGCCCGGTTGATTCGGTTGATTCGCCGGGCCTCGAAGAAGGTCTCCGCCGTGCGAATCCGGTTGTCGAGGGCCATGGCCCGGGCCGTCTCGACGTTGATCGCGGCCGTGGACGAGTCGATCGCGTATTCGCCCTCGGCGCGGATGCGTTCGGACTGCCCACGGAGGATGTCGCCCTGGACGGTGACCGCCGGGGGCCCGTCGCCGCCACCGCCGGCAGCCGGCTGGCCCGCGGCACCTCGCTGCCCGGCCGCGGCGGCGGCCGCAACCGCCGCTTCGTTGGGTACGAACGGCGGCAGCGCCGGGTTGCGGACGCGGCGTGGGTCGGGGGCGACCTTCATGTCGAGCCCCCGGCCCCGGCCGAGCCCCTGGGCGATTCCAGCCTGGACCGCCGCCCCCATCTGCGCCTGCTGAAGGCCCTCGAGATCGCGCCGCGCCTTCGCGACCCTCTCCTCCGCCTCGCGCGAGGCCTTCTCGAGTTCCTGCCGCTTGGCGTCGAGTTCTTTGCGGGCGTCGTCGAGCTGCTGCCTGCTGTCGGCCGCATTGGCATCGGCATCGGCCCGCAGCCCCTCGAACTCCTGACGTTGCCGCTCGAGCGTGTTCTTCGTGCGCTCCAGATCGGCCTTCGTCCGTTCGAGGCCGATCCGGGCCTCGTCGGCCGCCTCCGCCGCCCGCTCGAGTTCGGCCGCCGCCTGACGCATTTCGGCGGGTGGTGGCGGCAGCTTCACGCCGGGCACGGCCTCGTCGGTCAGCCGGATCGTCCGGCGCTCGATCGCCAGCGGCAGGACGCGTTGCGCCGCCCGGTCGCGCCGCGCGAGCACGAGCAGTGCGATCAGGCCCGCGGCCACGACAGGCCAGGCGAGCATGGCTCCGACACGGCGGCGTCCCATGGTCATGGCCCTCCTCCCGGCGCCGAGGCAGCCACCCGGCGATCGGCGGGCGCCACCACCGCCCGCAGGTCCTCCGTCACATACAGCACCTCGCGACAGGTTGGACAGCGGCCATTCGCGCCGGCCTGGGTCACCGCCGGGGCCATCATCACGCCGCACAGCGGGCAGACGAGCCGGGGACTGGGCGCCGGCTCCGCCGGCACCTCGAGGAGCACGAAATCGGCGAACTCGCGGCACGATGCAAACCGATCGTCCGGCCGCTTGGCGAGCCCCCGAAGCAGGGCTGCCGTGAGGGACGTGGGCAGTTCCGGCCGCAGGGCCGCCAACCGAGGTGGAGCCGCGGCGATATGGGCCCCGAGCGTCTCCACGGCCGTCGCTCCCCGGAACGGCGGTTCGCCGGCCAGCCACTCGTGCACCACGACCGCCAGGGCGTACTGGTCGGCACGGCCGTCGACTTCGCGCCCGGCGATCAACTCCGGTGCCATGTACTCCGGTGTGCCGATCGCATGGCCGGTCGCCGTGAGGCCTGGGCCGACCGGCCCCGTGCTTCCCGCGTTGCCGGTAGCCTCGGCTCGGCGCACGAACGTGGCGATGCCGAAGTCGGCGAGGTGCGGCTCGCCCCGGCCGTCGAAGAGGATGTTGTCGGGCTTCACGTCGCGGTGCACGAATCCCGCGGCGTGCACCTGATCGAGGGCATCGGCGATCATCTCGAGCCAATACCGCAGCGTCGCCGACGAGGCCGCCGCGGGGCGGCCTCGTCGGACGGGCCGCCGCCGCGCGAGGCTGCCGCCCGCGAGATAGGGCATCACGGCGTAGGGAAACCCGCGCAGGCTGCCGAAGTCGATCACGGGCACCACAGCCGAATGCCGCACCCGCCGCATCGCCTCCATCTCCCGCTCGAACCGCGCGACGGCCAGTTCGTCGGCCAGCATCGCCCGATGGGGCGACTTCACGACCACGTACCCTTCGGCGACATGGTCCCAGGCGCGATACACCACGCCCATGCCGCCGGCGCCGATCCGCTTCAAGACGCGGTACCGCGACGCGAGCACCTCGCCGGTGAGCTCGTCGGCCACGGGAGAGGGGCAGGCAGGTGTCATCGGGGTACGCCGCTGCGGAAGCTGACCGGAGCGAGTGGCCGCTGCCCGACCGACCACCCGTCTTTCCTCAGTATGCTCGCTCCCTGGCGGTGAGCCAAGCGGAGGTCACTTGCCGATGCAGTGCCGGGAGAAGATGCGGTCGAGCAGGTCGACGTCGATCGCCGCTCCCGTCACGTCCGCCAGTGCCGCCGCTCCGCGCCGGAGGTCCGCCGCCACGAGCGACTCGTCCAGGAAGCCGCCGCCCGCGCCCCGGTGCACGGCATCGGCCGCGTCGGCCAGCACGCGCCGGGCGGCGGCACAGGCCACGGCCAGACGGGTCGTCGCGGGCGACTGCCGCGGCGCGACCGCGGCGACGGCCGACAGGATCGCCGCCCGGAGTTCCGCGACGCCGTGGCCGGTGACGCTGCTCGTGGCCAGTCCCCCCGTCGCCGGCGCGAGGTCGCAGCGAGTCTGCACGTCGATGCGGGTGGTTTCTCCGGTCGCCGCGCCGACGCCGATCGGGCCAGCCGCGCCGTCGGCGCTTCCCGCATCGCGGCAGAAAACCACGACATCCGCCCGGGCCGCCTCGCTCCAGCCACGACGCTGCGCCTCCGCCGCGACAGAGCCGAACTCCCCCGGCCCCGCGTGAGTCGCCCCCCTGGCGTCGCCCGCGTCCAGCCCGGGAAGATCGACGAGCACGCACCGCGGCCCGGCCTCGTCGCCGAGCGGGGCCTCGAGCCAGTCGCGGGTGGTGCCCTGCTCGTCGGCCACGAGCGCGGCGTCACGGCCCACGAGCGCGTTGAACAGGCTGCTCTTGCCGATGTTGGGCGGCCCGACGAGCACGACCCGCGGCAGGCCCGTCGAGCCGGCGTCGCGGCTGGCGAGCCTCTCGACCACCGCGGCGATGGCTGCGTCACAGGCGGCGATCCGGGCGGCGACGGCGATCCAGTCCGGTCCGGCCGGCACGCCGTCGGGCGCGGTCTCGTCGGCGAAGTCGATGCCCGCCTCGATGTCGGCCACCAGATCGAGGAGGAGCTCTCGGGCGATCGCCAGCCCGCCGCCACTGCCGGCGGCCATCCGGTCGAGCGCGGCCGAGAGCTCCGCGGGCGATGTGGCATCGACCACGGCGAGCACCGCCTCGGCCTGAACCAGGTCGAGCCGGCCGGCCAGAAACGCCCGCAACGTGAACTCTCCCCCGCGGGCCAGCCGTCCACCGTGCCGGCAGGCCTCCGCCACCACGGCGGCGACGAGCACCGCCGACGCCGGCAGCTGCACCTCGGCGAGCGGCCCACCCATCGGCCCCGCAGGCCCAGGCCAGTGCAGGATCTCGACCGGAATCGGCCCCCAATCGTGGGCCAGGTCGCCGGCAAGCCGAGCCGTCACGACCCGCGCCGGTCCGCCGGTCCCGGCGAACCCCGGCGGCTCGGCGGTGACGAGCGCCGTGAGCGCCGCGTCGAGCCCGTCGCCCGCCAACCGAATGATCGCCCGCGCCCCCGGCCCCACGGGCGTCGCCGCCGCCACGATCAGGTCGGAGGTTGAGAGCATGGAGGTAGCGGACCGCGGAGCGTCTGGAATAGAACCTCAGAATCTACCGAAAGGCAGGGCTCCCGAGGCCCAACCTTGGACTGCGAAGGGGTTGCCCGTGCCAATCGAGCCGGCGTTGCTGGCCGAGCGCAGGCAGGATGCCGAAAGCGAGGGCAGCATCGAGCGAGCGAAGGCCCGGAAGGCCGGAGCGAGCGTCCGGCGAGATGGCACGGGCAACCCCGAGCCTGCCCGCGGCAGGCCGCCACGATGGCACGGGCAGCCCCGAGCCTGCGGAGGCGATTACCGCCGCTTGCGGGCCAGACGTTTCTCGCGGGTCGCATCGGCGGCGGTCGGGCCCGCCGGCCGCGAGGCCGCATCGACCACCAGACCGCCCGCGGCCGCGGCCCCGGCGGGCTTCGGCAGCCAGAGGAGCCGCTCGGCGATGCCCCACAGGCTCGAGGCGATGAAGTAGAGACAGAGGCCCGAGGGCACCTTGAAGAACATCAACGCCATGAACCACATCATGTAGTTCATCACCTGCTGCTGCATCTTCTGCTGCTCGTCGACCGCCGGCGGCATGAACAGCTTCTGCTGCCAGAGAAAGAGGCCGATCGTCACCAGCGGCAGGAGGTTGAGGAACGGCCCCAGCCAGCCCTCGGGCGCCGCGAGAAAATCCGGCAGCATCTGCGACCAGTTCCAGAACATGTCGGGGGCGGCGAGGTTCGAGCACCAACGGATCGCCGACGAGAAAAGCGGCGCCTCGCGGAGCTCGACGTCGGTCGCCAGGGCGCGATACAGCCCCATGAAGATCGGGATCTGGATGAACACCGGCAGGCAGCCGCTGGCCGGATTGACGCCGTGCTTCCGCCACAGTTCCTGCGTCGCGATCGTCCGCTTCTGGGGATCGTTCTTGTATCGCTCGTTGATGACCTTCATCTCGGGCTGCAGCGCCTGCATCTTCTGCGAGGAGAGCGCCTGCCGCCGGCTGATCGGGAACAGCGCCCCCCGAACGAGCACCGTCAGCAGGATGATCGCGATCCCGTAGTTGCCGATCACCGCGTGCAGGCCGTGGAGGAGCGCGATCATCGGCCGGGCGACCCAGCCGAACCAGCCGTAGTAGACGAGGTCGTCCAGGCCCGCGCCGGCGGCGCCGAAGCGGCGGAGCAGGTCGGGCTGCTTGGGGCCGGCGAAGAGCGTGTAGCGGTGCCGCACCGGCTTGCCCGGCTCGAGCGCGAGTTCCTGCGAGACGATCCGCGGCGTGACGTTGACCAGCTTCTTGCGGGCCTGGCCCTGCGGTTCGCCCACCGCGATCGAACGCACCTCGGCGAGGTCGGGCCGGTCGGCCTCGAGGGCCGGAATGACGGCCGACGCGAAGTAGAGGGCGTCGACGCCGGCGAACGAGAGCGGCTTGTCCGGGGTGACGGTCGTGGCCGGCCGCTCGAGGGTGCCGTCGAGGGTCTTGAGGCCGCTGATGAGCGCGCTCTCTCCCCCCACGAACCGCAGCGCCACGTCGCGGACGGCGAGGCTGCCCCAGAAGTCGTGCCAGACCCGCTGGGTGTACCACCAGCCCTCCGTCGGCAGGCCGGTGGGACCATCGAGCGCGTAGGTCACGACGGTCGGGCCGCCCGTGGCCTCGAACTCGACGGCCAGGTCGAGGCTGTAGCCGGCCCCCTCGGCCGGGCCCGTGGCGTTCCCGAGCCGATACTCCTTCGCCACCCGCAGGCCGCCGGGCAAGGTCCGCGTGAACCGCACGCCCCGGCCGTCGGCCGTCGGCTCCGACGCCCAGTCGATCTCGGCGAGCCCCTGCCCCGCGATCTCCGAACGCACGTCGCGGCGGGTGCGGCCATCGCGACCCTCGAGCGAAACGCAGAAGGAGAACGGGTCGTGGGGCCCGCTCTCGACATCGACCACCGGCTCGCCGCGAAACTCGGGCCGCACGACTTCCAAGGGCCGCCGACCGAGCGTGGTCTCGCAGTCGCTCGCGGCGCCATCCCGCACGAAGCTGACCGACACCCGCTGCCCGGGCCGAAGCCCCGCCAGCACGTCGGCCAACGCGGCCGGGTCGGCCGTGGCTTCGCCGGCCACGGCCTTGATCACGTCGCCGGGCCGCAGGCCGGCCTGGGCCGCGGGCGTGCCGGGCCCGACCACGCCGATCCGGCAGCCCCCGGCGACCGCCTCGCAGGCGAGGTGGCCGAGGTAGCCGCCGCGGTCGTCCTGATCGTGAAACCGCTCGTCGGATAGTTCGATCCGCTCCACGGCGGCGCCGCGGCTGGTGAGCGTGACGAGGAGGCGGGCCGGATCGGCGGAATCGAGCGAGCCCAGCGTGAACCGCTGCCGCGGGGCCGTCTCACCGCCGGCCGTATCCGCCGCGTCGGGAGCTTCATCGGCGGCCGCCGCAGCCTCGCCGGCAGCCTTGCTTGCCCGCTCACCGGCGGCGATCTCGGCAGGCGCCGCCGGGACGGCCGGCGGCTCCGCGGGCGGCGGGTAGAGCCACGCCTGGAGCAACTGGCTGGTGACCACGATCGCCAGCGCGATGGCGAAGAACGAGACGTAGCGACGTTCCACGACGGGCTTCCAGGGTGATCGAGGCGGGTGATCAAGACGCCCCGGAGGCCGAAAGGCCGAGGGGGATTTCGATGCCGGATCGAGACCCGGAGTATACCGCGACGGCGGCGGCCGGCGCTACCTTCCCTGCGCGAGCCGGTCACCGAGGAAGTTGTCGAGGTCGGGAATCGCGTGGATCTTCTTCCGCGTGGTCTCGAGCGGATAGGTGATCCGGCGAAACCGCACCCGGCGGTCGTCCTCGAGGATGACGTAGCAGCTGCGGGGATCCTCGTCGCGGGGCTGCCCGACCGAGCCCACGTTGACCATCGCCTTGCCGGCCGGCAGTTCGATCGCCACCTCCGTCTCGCCGGCCGGCACGCCGGGCGAGATGAACTCGGGCGACGTCGTGAACACGCCCGGGATGTGGGTGTGGCCCTGGAAGACGTAGCGGGGCACCAGTTCGAAGATGTGCTCCATCTTGAGTGGGTTGTAGATGTCTTCGGGGAAGACGTATTCGTCGAGCGGCCGCCGCGCCGATCCGTGGACGAACATCAGTTCCCCCTCGTGATGATTGCGGGCGAGCTCGCCGAGGAAGTCGCTGACGAGATTCGCCGAGTTGCGGGGCAGCCGGTCGTGCATCTCGATCTGGCTGCGAGTCCAGCGGATCGCCCGCTCGGCGCCCGAGTTGAAGCCGTCGGGATCGAACAGCGCGCCCTGGTCGTGGTTGCCCAGGATCACCACGCTGCACCGGTCGCGGACGAGCTTCGCGCACTCGCACGGGTTGGGGCCGTAGCCGACGATGTCGCCCAGGCAGAAGATCGCATCGACCCGCTGCCGGTCGATGTCCTCGAGCACGGCCTGCAGGGCCTCGAGGTTGCCGTGGATGTCGCTGATGATGGCCCGCTTCACGTCCGCTTCCAGCCGCGTCGGGCCCGCCGCCGGGTCGCGGCGGGCGAGCCGACTCCTTGCCAATGATAGCCCGGGAAGCTACGACCCGGGGTCAGGCCGGTCAAGAATCGCCCCGGAACCGCCGTCATGAGAACGATCGCCATCGACACGAGCCTCGCCGCGGGCAGCGTGGCCGCCTGCGCCGGCCCGGCCCGGGCGATCCGCGGGCTGGGGCCGGCGGGTGAACACGCCCGGCTCGTGGCCGCCGCGATCGCGGAGGTCGCGGCCGAACTCGGCTGGACGCCCGCCGACGCGGAACTCGTGGCCGTGGTCCGGGGACCGGGATCGTTCACCGGCCTGCGGGTGGGCGTGGCGACGGCGAAGGCGATCGCCTGGGCGAGCGGCGCCAGGCTGCTCGGGGTGTCGGGGTTCGAGGTGGTGGCCGCCGAGACCGCCCGCGTCACCGGCCGCGACTCAGGGCCCTTCGCGATCGCCTACGACGCGGGCCGCGGGGAGGTCTTTGCCGCAATCGCCGCGCCGGCGGCGGACGGCGGCCGGAGGATCGGAGCAGCGACGCTCGTGGCCGCCGACCGCTGGATCGAGTCACTTCCACGCGGCTGTCTCGTCACGGGCCCGGCGCTCGCCACGCTCGCCGAGCGGGTCACCGCCGCCGGCCATCGGCTCGCGACGGAAGCCGCCTGGCATCCGTCGGCCGTCGCTGCGGCAGCGATCGCCATCCCGCTTGCCGCCGCCGGACAGTCCGACTCGCCCGCCGCACTCGTGCCCGAGTATCTCCGGCCGAGCTACGCCGACGAGCGGGCGACATAACCGGTGGTCAGCCCCGGGGCAGCCGGACTCCGGGTACATTGGGCGGCCCGGCCTCATTCCCCGTCGGCAGGTACGCCATGCGCCCGATCACCAAGCTCCTCGTCGCCAATCGCAGCGAAATCGCGATCCGCGTCTTCCGCTCGGCCCACGAACTGGGCATCCGGACCGTGGCGATCTACGCCCACGAGGACCGGTTCGCCCTCCACCGCTTCAAGGCCGACGAGGCCTACCTCGTGGGCAAGCCGGGCGAGCCCATCCGCTCCTACCTCGACATTCCGGGGATCGTGGCGCTCGCGAAGGACCGGGGCGTCGATGCGATCCACCCCGGCTACGGGTTTCTCTCCGAGAACCCGGAGTTCGCGGCCGCCTGCGGCGCGGCCGGGATCACCTTCGTCGGCCCCCGGGTGGAGCTGCTCAAGACGCTCGGCGACAAGACCGCGGCCCGCGAACTGGCCGCCCGCGCCGGCGTGCCGATCCTGGCGGGCAGCGCCGAGCCGCTCTCGAGCCTGGCCGACGCCAAGAAAATCGCCCGCGACCTCGGCTACCCCGTGATCCTCAAGGCGGCCCACGGCGGCGGCGGCCGCGGGATGCGGGTCGTCCGCGGCGAGGAGGAGCTGGCGGTGGCCCTCGAGAGCGCCCAGCGGGAGAGCAAGACGGCCTTCGGCTCGGCCAGCGTGTTCGTGGAAAAGTTCATCCAGCGGGCCCGCCACATCGAGGTGCAGCTGCTCGGCGACCTGCACGGCAACCTCGTGCACCTCTTCGAGCGCGACTGCTCCGTGCAGCGGCGGCACCAGAAGGTCGTGGAGGTCGCGCCCGCCCCGAACCTCGCCCCCGCGCTCCGCGACGCGATCTGTGCGGCGGCCCTCGCGATCGGCCGCACCGCCCGCTACGAGAACGCGGGCACCGTCGAGTTTCTGGTCGACGCCGACACGGGCAGGTTCTACTTCATCGAGGTCAACCCCCGGATCCAGGTCGAGCACACCGTCACCGAGGAGATCACCGGGGTCGACATCGTCCGCCGCCAGCTGCGGGTCGCAGAGGGCTGGAAGCTGTCCGACCCGCAGATCGGCCTCGGCGACCAGGCGGCGATCCGGTCGATGGGCACGGCCGTGCAGTGCCGCGTGACCACCGAGGACCCGGAAAACCGCTTCCTTCCCGACTACGGCCGGATCACGGCCTATCGCTCCGCCAGCGGCATGGGAATCCGGCTCGACGCCGGCAGCGCGTTCTCGGGCGCCGTCGTCACCCCCTACTTCGACTCGCTGCTCGTGAAGGTGACGGCCCGCGGGCTGACGCTCGACGAGGCAGCCGGCCACGTGGAGCGGTGCCTGCAGGAGTTTCGCGTCCGCGGGGTGAAGACCAACATCCCGTTCCTCGTGAACCTCGTGACGCATCCGGAGTTCCTGGCCGGCAAGTGCACCACGCGATTCATCGACGAGACTCCGGCGCTGTTCGACTTCCCGATCCGCCGCGACCGGGCCACGAAGCTGCTCGAATACCTGGGCGACGTGATCGTCAACGGCAATCCGCTCGTGAAGGGCCGGCCGGCGGCCGTCCGCCGCGAGCCGGCTCCGATCCCGGAGCACGACCGGCTGGCCCCGCCCCGGCCGGGCACCCGCGACCGGCTCAAGCAACTCGGGCCGGAGAAGTTCGCCGCCTGGGTCCGCGACCACAAGGGACTGCTCGTCACCGACACGACGATGCGCGACGCCCACCAGTCGCTGCTCGCCACCCGGATGCGGAGCTACGACATGCTCGCCGTGGCCGACGCCTACGCGCGGCTCGGCGACGGGCTGTTCTCGCTGGAGATGTGGGGGGGCGCCACCTTCGACACCGCGATGCGGTTCTTGAAGGAGTGCCCCTGGGACCGGCTCCTGCAGCTGCGGGAGCGGATTCCCAACATTCTCTTCCAGATGCTGCTGCGGGCGAGCAACGCCGTCGGCTACACCAACTACCCCGACAACGTGGTGCAGGAGTTCGTCAAGGAGTCGGCGGCGGCGGGCATCGACGTGTTCCGCGTCTTCGACCCGCTCAACTGGGTGCCGAACATGCGGGTGGCGATCGACGCCGTCCGCGAGAGCGGGGCGATCTGCGAGGCGGCGATCTGCTACACGGGCGACGTGCTCGACCCGGCCCGCCCGAAGTATTCGCTCGCCTACTACGTGAGCCTCGCCAAGGAGCTGGAGAAGCTCGGGGCCCAGATGCTCGCGATCAAGGACATGGCCGGCCTGTGCAAGCCCTTCGCAGCGGGCAAACTCGTGGAAGCCCTGCGTGCTGAAATCGCCATCCCGATCCACTTCCACACCCACGACACGGCCGGCTCGCAACTGGCCTCGCTCCTGGAGGCGGCCCGCCACGGCGCGAGCGTGGTCGATGCCGCCCTGGCCCCGTTCGCCGGCCTCACGAGCCAGCCCAACCTGAATGCGCTCGTCGACGCCGTCCGCCACACGCCGCTCGACACCGGCCTCGACACCGACGACCTCAGGCACCTCGCCCACTACTGGTCGGCCGTCCGCGACCACTACACCCCCTTCGAGTGCGGCATGAAGGCCCCCGACGCCGACCTCTACCTCCACGAGATGCCGGGGGGGCAGTTCACAAACCTGCTCGAGCAGGCCAAGGCGCTGGGCCTGGGCGACCGCTGGGAAGAGGTCTGCCGGGCCTACGCCGACGTGAACCGCGTGCTCGGCGACATCGTCAAGGTCACGCCCACGAGCAAGGCGGTGGGCGACCTCGCGCTCCTGCTCGTGACCAACGGCCTCACGGCCGACGACCTCGTGGACGACTCCCGCGAGATCGCATTCCCCGAGTCGGCGATCGACCTGCTCGCGGGCCGGATGGGGCAGCCACCGGGAGGCTTCCCGCCGGCGGTCGTGAAGCGGGTGGTCAAGAACGCGGCCGTCGTGACCGGCCGTCCGGGCGAGTCGCTGCCGCCGGCCGACTTCGCCGCGGCCGCCAAGGCTACCGGCGAACTCGTGGGCCGGACGGCTTCTCCCCGCGAGGTGCTCTCGTGGCTCCTCTACCCGCGGGTGTTCCAGGACTTCGCCCGCCACCAGGCCACCTACGGCGACGTGAGCGTGCTGCCCACGCCCGCCTTCCTCGAGGGCCTGAAGCCCGGGGAGGAACTCGCGGTCGAGATCGAGCCGGGCAAGACCCTCGTGCTCCGGCTCCTGACGGTGGGCGAGCCGCACGCCGACGGCACACGGACGGTGTTCTTCGAGCTCAACGGCCAGCCGCGCAGCGTCTCGATCACCGACCGGTCGCTCGAGGCCAAGGTGCAGAAGCGGCCCAAGGCGACGCCCGGCGACGCCCGCGAGGTGGCCGCCCCGATGCCGGGGCTGATCGTGACGGTGGCCGTGCGGACCGGCGACAAGGTCAAGAAGGGCCAGAAGCTCCTGAGCCTCGAAGCGATGAAGATGGAGACGACCCTCTACGCCGAACGGGACGGCACGCTCGCCGAGGTCCTCGTCGCCCCCGGCACGCCGGTCGAAGCGGGCGAGCTCATTGCGCGCTACGCTGACGCGTAGCGGCACGGCGGCACGGCCATCCCTGGCCCGTGCAGCCTTGGCGAGGCGGAGGGCAAGCCAAGGTTGCCCTCGCCTCGCAGCGGCCGCCCTCCCGGCGGCCGTGCGTCGCGGGCAGTCGCCCGCGACATCCGGGCACGCTGCGCGAGGCTGCGCCTCGCTGCGTGCCGCAGGCACCGCAGCGGTGCGACAGTCGGCGACGGTGGGAGCGTGACTCGGCCCGCCGCGTCACAGTCCCCCGGCTTGCGCCGGGGGCTTCCATGAACGGCGACCCTGCGGCGGCCGCGTCCCATCAAAGCCCCGGGCGCGAGCCCGGGGACGGCGGGTAGGCAGGCCGCCCGGCTCGCCATGCCGGCGGACGTTTTTTTGGTCCTTCAGGAAATTCCGTGGGTCGGAGGGATTGCCCGTGCCAATCGAGCGGCGTTGGAAACCGAGCGCAGCCCGGGCACCGATCCGCGAAGCGGATTGGTCGCGCAGGGAGCATCCGGCGAGATGGCACGGGCGACCCCGAGCCTCGTCACCCAGGATGTCGAGCGACAGCAACACAGGCAAACCTGGAGTTGCGTCGCCCGAGTCGTTCGACGACCGCGCGGTTGGGCGACTTATTTCGCCAGCAGGTCCTTGAACACCTTGCGGACCTTGTCCACCTTGGGCCCCACCACGGCCTGGCAGTAGGGCTGCCGCGGATTGTTGGCGAAATAGTCCTGGTGGTAGTCCTCGGCCGGATAGAAGGTCGTCGCCTTCGTCACCTCGGTGACGATCTTCCCCGGGAACGCGCCCGCCGCGTCGAGTCGCTTGATCACCTCCTCGGCGATCCGCTTCTGGTCGTCGTCGTGGTAGAAGACACCCGAGCGATACTGCGTGCCCACGTCGGCGCCCTGGCGGTTCTTCGTGGTGGGGTCGTGGGTGGCGAAGAACACCTCCAGCAGTTTCTCGAAGGACACCTGCGCCGGGTCGTATTCGATCTCGACCGCCTCGGCGTGGCCCGTGAGCCCGGTGCACACGTCCTTGTAGGTGGGGTTGGGAACCTCCCCGCCGAGGTAGCCGCTGGTCACGCGACTGACGCCCTTGATCTGGGCATAGACCGCCTCGGTGCACCAGAAGCAGCCGCCGGCGAAGGTGGCCTTGGCGAGTTTGGGGGCCGTCGCGTCATCCGCCATCGTGAGTTCTCCTGCCAGGGCCGTGGCGACCGCCAGCGTGCCCGCAACCAGCAACGGCCCCACCGTCATGCTTCGGTCCTCCTGGGTCGACGTCGGCTCCGCCGCCCGACGTCCTCGACCGAGACAAGTGTTTCCGGATCGACGACGAACCGCAAGGGCTTCTCCGCCCAGGCGCCCGCGTAGCCCACACCGATGCGGGGGGTCCGGGTCACGAGTTGCGGGGGTACGGGTCGGCCCGGCTCGAACCAGAGGCCCGTGGGCCGGGCCGCCGGCCGCCCATCAAAACGCTTGTCGATCCCCAGGGCCCGCGTCAGCCGACCGGGGCCGACGTGGTTGGCCACCCCCCGGATGAGCACCGCGGCTGGCACCCCCTGCTGGCCCGTGACCACATTAAGCATCCAGTGCATCCCGTAGCAGAGGTAGACGTACCAGATCCCGGCCGGGCCGAACATCACGGCGTTGCGGGGCGTCATCCCCCGGGCCGCGTGGCAGGCGAGGTCGTGAGCCCCGAGATACGCCTCCGTCTCGCACACCACATGCCGGCTCACCTGACCATCCTCCGCCCGCACCGCGAGCCTACAGCCGAGCAGTTCGCGGCCCACCCGGGCGGCCGGCCGGTCGAAGAAGTCGCGAGCGAGCGGACGGGCAGCGTTCATGGAAAAGATTATGAACGCAAGTCGGCGTTTCCGTGCGGCCACTGGACGCCGCGAGGGGTTGCCCGTGCCGATCGAGCGGCGTTGCTGGCCGAGCGAAGTCAGGATGGCGAAAGCGAGGGCAGCATCGAGCGAGCGGAGGCCTGGAGGGCCGGAGCGAGCGTCCGGCGAGACGGCACGGGCAACCCCGGCCCACCTCGTCTGACGCGCAAAAACCCCCATGCACCCATTATGATGCTCGCTTTCCCCGTCCGCGCATGGAGCCCCAGATGGAAGCAGGTATCGTCGGCCTCCCCAACGTCGGCAAGAGCACGCTGTTCAACGCGCTCACGATGTCGCAGGCGGCCCAGAGCGCCAACTACCCGTTCTGCACGATCGAGCCCAACGAGGGCATGGTCAGCGTGCCGGACGACCGGCTCGACAGGATCACGGCCCTGATCCCGACGAAGAAGGTGATCCCGGCCGCGCTCAAGCTCGTCGACATCGCGGGGATCGTGAAGGGGGCGAGCGAGGGCCAGGGGCTGGGCAACAAGTTCCTGTCGCACATCCGCGAGGTCGACGCGATCATCCAGGTGGTCCGCTGCTTCGAGGATCCCGACGTGATC
>Ga0214917_10001425_pt1 | contig 30643 bp, 25 predicted proteins | sample LL_1208_BB_MetaG_FD_177983 | JGI IMG/M metagenome (GOLD analysis project Ga0214917, IMG submission 177983) | Freshwater microbial communities from Lake Lanier, Atlanta, Georgia, United States - LL_1208_BB | ecosystem: Environmental > Aquatic > Freshwater > Lake | place: USA: Georgia | collected... | reverse complement strand
GATGATCACGGGCAGGCCAGGCATTCGGGCTTTGACTTGCGAGAGCAAATCCAAGCCAGAACCGCCGGGCATGCGGATGTCACTGACCAGCACTTGCGGCGAATCTTCGGGTGTCGCCGTCTCCAGCGCTTGCAGCACCTCACGCGGGTGGGTAAAACTGCGGGTGGGCAGGTCTTCTCGCATCAAGGCTTTTTCCAGCACGAAGCGGATGGACTGGTCGTCGTCAACAATCCAAATAGGTTTCATCGCAGTACTTCACCTTGTCATGCGCCTAAGCGCTTTGCTTTTTCAGGGCAGCGGAATCAATATTTTGAAATCCGTTCGTCCTGGCTGACTTTCACATTCAATCAAGCCTTGGTGCTGTTGCACAAAGGATTGCGCCAAATTCAACCCCAAACCCGAGCCGCCATCGCGCCCCGACACCAAGGGATGAAACAGCCGCTCCCGAATGTCATCTGGGATGCCTGGACCGTTGTCAATCACATGCAATTCCAGTGCCAAGCGAAAGCGTTTTTTCACGAAAGTGACTTGCCGGGCAATGCGGGTGGCCAAAATGATTTGCGCGTCGCCCATGGCAATGCGGTCTTTCAATGCCAAGGCTGCGTTGTGGGCGATATTGAGCACAGCCTGAATGAGCTGCTCCACATCGCCGCTGAATTCAGGCAGCGAGGTGTCATAGTCGCGCCGCACCTGTAAACCCTTGGGGAATTCAGCCAAGATCAGGGTGCGCACCCGCTCGCACACCTCGTGGATATTCACATTGCCCACCACTTGCGGACGTCGGTGGGGGGCCAGCAAGCGGTCCACCAAGGTTTGCAAGCGGTCAGCCTCTCGCACAATGACTTGGGTGTACTCGGTCAAGTCACGCGAATCGAGCTCCAGTTGCAGCAACTGAGCTGCTCCACGGATGCCGCCCAAAGGGTTTTTGATTTCATGCGCCAAGTTGCGAATCAGCTCTTTGTGGGCCTGCGCCTGCTCCATTTGCCGCTCTTCACGGTCTTGGCGGGTCTGGGTTTCTTGGGGCAGCAACTCCACCACCACCTCGTCTGGGCTTTCGGTGCTGGCCACCACCACATGCACCGCATACGGCTCAGCGCCTTGGCGCCTGAGTTGGTCGTCAAAACGCAGGGCAGAAAAATCGTGGCGTCTGGCACCTGCTATGGCTTGGCGCATGGCTTGTGCGTCCACAAACAGCTCCGCAGCATTGGCGCCGTGCAGGCTGCGCCGCGACAAACCCATCACATCTTCAAACGAGGCATTGGCAAACAACACGCGGTCGTCGGCCTGCACCACCAACACCAAGGTGGCGAGCAGGTCGAGGGCAGCGAAACGTTCAGCAGGCATGGCGAGATTCAGGGCAGGCGTGAGAGTTCACGTTTCAAAGCGGCTTGGTCGGCGGCACAACGCTGTAAGGTTTGGGTGTCGGTGACCGATTGGCAGCGCTCGTTCAAGCGTTTGAGTTCATGGCTCAAAATACCTTTGGCCTGACCATCACGCTCACGCTGCGCGACCGAGTCCACACGGGGTGCGGGTGGTTTGCCAGCCGATGCAGGTACCGCAGGCACCACAGCAGAAGCTGGTTTGGAGGGTTGTGGCACTTGGGTTTCTTCCAATGTGCTGATCGTGACCGATTCACACGACTGGTCTGGCTGGGGTTGGTTGGTATAGAGGTTGCCGCATCGCCAAACGGGCACAGACACTTGATTGCCCATGGCAAGCGTGCCACTGACACTCACAACCAAAGCCAATAACCATTCGATCCATTTCATACCTGCCAGTGTCCCTCTAACTGCCGACTTCTGTCATGCCAACTGTTCACCCGAACCCCAAAAAAAAGGACGGCGCAGGGCCGTCCTTTGGGTTGTGATCGACCTGTGCGGCTCAGAGTGAGTAGTACATGTCGAATTCCACCGGATGGGTGGCCATGCGAAAACGTGTGACTTCTTGCATTTTGAGTTCGATGTAAGCATCGATCATGCTGTCAGTGAACACGCCGCCTTTGGTCAAGAACGAACGGCCCTTGTCCAAATACTCCAAAGCTTGGTCCAAGCTGTGGCACACGGTGGGGACCAATGCGTCCTCCTCGGGTGGCAAGTGGTAGAGGTCTTTGGTGGCGGCTTCGCCGGGGTGGATTTTGTTTTCGATACCGTCCAAGCCCGCCATCATGAGTGCAGTAAAGCACAGGTAAGGGTTGGCCATGGGATCGGGGAAACGTGCCTCGATGCGGCGTGCTTTGTCAGAAGCCACGTGGGGAATACGGATAGAAGCCGAGCGGTTACGGCTGGAGTAAGCCAGCTTCACAGGTGCTTCAAAGCCGGGCACCAAACGCTTGTAGCTGTTGGTGGTGGGGTTGGTGATGGCATTCAAGGCACGGGCGTGCTTGATGATGCCGCCGATGTAGAACAAAGCGGTGTCGCTCAAACCCGCATAGCCTTTGCCTGCAAACAGGTTTTTGCCGTCTTTCCAGATGGACTGGTGAACGTGCATACCTGAGCCGTTGTCGCCAACAATGGGCTTGGGCATGAAAGTCGCGGTTTTGCCGTAAGCATTCGCCACGTTCCACACCACGTATTTCAGTTTTTGGGTCCAGTCGGCACGCTCGACCAAGGTGCTGAATTTGGTACCGATTTCGTTTTGACCCGCGCCTGCCACTTCATGGTGGAAGACTTCAACGGGGATACCCATTTCTTCGAGCAACAACACCATTTCGGCACGCATGTCTTGGGTGCTGTCCACGGGAGGAACGGGGAAGTAGCCGCCTTTGACGGTGGGACGGTGACCACGGTTGCCGCCTTCGAGCTTGGCGCCACTGTTCCAAGGCGCTTCGTATTCGTCGATCTTGAAGAAGGCGCCGGACATTTCATTGCCCCATTGCACATTGTCAAAAATGAAGAATTCAGGCTCGGGACCAAAGTAAGCGGTGTCACCAATGCCAGAGGCTTTCAAATAGGCTTCGCCACGCTTGGCGATGGAGCGTGGATCGCGGTCATAGGCCTTGCCGTCACCGGGTTCCAACACGTCGCAGGACAACACCAAGGTGGGCTCTTGGAAGAACGGGTCGATGAACGCGGAATTCGCATCAGGCATCAACAACATATCAGAAGCTTCAATGCCTTTCCAACCGGCAATAGAGGAACCGTCAAACGCGTGGCCTTCGGAGAATTTTTCTTCGTTGAACGCAGAAATAGGCACACTCACGTGCTGTTCTTTGCCACGGGTATCGGTAAAGCGGAAGTCGACAAACTTGATTTCGTTGTCCTTCACGTCCTTCATGACGTCTGCGACGGTCTTGGCCATCAGTTTCTCCTAAAGAGGTTGGTTTAAAAAATCGGGGTTTTGCATTGTCTTGCATGATTTGTGCCACGAGACGGTCAAGACAAGTTTTTTCTTAGTACATACCAATTGATTACTTGATGCATTTGGCTTTTCAAGCCATCAGACTCAATGAGCATGAGCTGAACATTCGCCATGTTTTGCACCACATTGGATCACAACTAAGATCGCACCATTTCAGGGCCTAATTTTGCACCAAATTCGTGCAGACCTGAAATCAGCTCAGGAAAAGACGCTTGCACCTGTTCGGGCGTGCCTTTGACACCCAATTCGATGTGCCTGCCAAACTCGGGGTGGTCAACGCTTGGCAAGCTGAACACCTTGACGCCGCTGAACCGCGCCTCGATGGCTTCCATCAAAGGCGTCAGAGTCGCTTCCATAGCCCCCATGACGATCACCGATTTTTCGATGCGCAACACCTGATGAAAATGGGCGGCATACACGTTGTCAAGCACCCAAGCCATCATCGGCCACGCCATCACTGGAAAGCCCGGGACAAAGTGGACCACGCCTTGCGAGCCTTGGCAGGTGAAACCGGCGATCTTGTTGTAGGGGTTGGGGATGATGCTCGCCCCAGCAGGAAAACGCCCCATGTTCAGGCGATGCATATTGTCTGGGCGGTCGGGCTCATACGGCTGGCCGTTTTCCAAAGCCACATCGCGGGTGCGTTCGCGTATCAAGGCCTCAGCCTCGGGGTGCAGTACCAAGTCAAGCCCCAACGCCTTGGCCGCGCATTGGCGGGTGTGGTCGTCAGGCGTGGCACCTATCCCGCCACAAGAGAACACCACGCCGCTTTGCTCGAATGCACGTTTCAAGGTGGCAGTGATGCGTTCGGGTTCGTCGCACACATAGTCGGCATAGGAAAGGCCGAGGCCTCGCTCTGTCAAGAGTTCGATGTACTTGGCCAAATGCTTGTCTTGGCGCTTGCCTGAGAGAATTTCGTCGCCAATGATGATGATGCCAAAGGTGGGGGGTGAAGTGGGAGATGTCATGCGCTCAATGCTAACGGCACAGGCAAGGCGGGAAAGCATCACACACTCGCCATAATGACAACTTCAACCCCTTGAGGACACGCAGTGAAAAGAAGACATGTACTGGCCGCGCTTGCCGCAGGCAGCGGCGTTTTAGCAATTGGCTGGGGCGTGATGCCCCCGAGCCAACGGTTGAACCCTGCCAAACCTTTGACCGCCATCGACAAAACCAGCGCGCTGAATGGCTGGGTGCGCATTGGCGAGGACGACAGCGTCACGGTAGTGATGGGCAAATCTGAAATGGGGCAAGGCGTGTTCACCGGCTTAGCGATGTTGCTGGCCGAAGAATTGGATGCGCGTTGGGACCAAGTGCGTTTTGAGCAGTCGCCTCAAGACAATATCTACAACAACTTGGCCGGTGTGGCCGATGGATTGCCGTTTCACCCTGACAACCAAGGCATGGTGAAAAGCAGCGCACAGTGGCTGGTTCGCAAAGCCATGCGCGAAATGGGGCTGATGTTCACCGGTGGCTCGACCAGCATCAAAGACCTGTGGCTGCCCATGCGAGAAGCAGGTGCCAGCGCACGAGCGATGCTGGTAGGTGCAGCAGCGCAGCAGTGGCATGTCCCCACCAGTGAATGCGATGTGAAAGACGGCGTGGTCTCGCACAGCTCGGGCAAGAAAGCCACGTTTGGCGAGTTGGCCTTCGCAGCGGCCAAAGTCGGCTTGCCGCCTTCCATCACGCTCAAACCCGCCGTGGATTTCAAACTCATTGGGCAAAGCCTGCCGCGTTTGGACACCGAGGCCAAAAGTGATGGCACGGCTTTGTTCGCTGGTGATATTCGCCCCGAGGGTTTGTTGTTTGCCTGTGTGCGTATGAACCCCATTTTGGGTGGCAAGCTGCAAAGCTTTGACGACAGCAAAGCCTTGGCCTTGTCTGGCGTGAAAAAGGTACTGGCGATTGACGCCTTGCATGGCACCAGTGCAGGCGTGGCGGTGGTGGCCGCATCCACCTACCAAGCCATGAAAGCGCTCACGCAAGTCGAAGTTAAATGGGACAACGCACCGTCCTCTACATGGTCCAGCGATACCATTGATGCAGAACTGCGCAAAGCCTTGGACAGCGACACAGGCTTTGCGTATTTTTCAACCGGCGACGCCGATAACGCTTTGCATAAAGCGGCTCGCACAGTGAAAGCTGAGTACCACGCACCGTATTTGGCACACGCCCCCATGGAGCCCATGGGCTGCACCGTGTGGTTCAAAGATGGCGCGGCGCAAGTGTGGGCGTCAACCCAAGTCCCCGATTTGGCTTGCAAAGTGGTGGCCAAGCAACTCGGTATCGACGTGTCCAAAGTAAAGCTGCACATTCCCATGCTCGGCAGCGGCTTTGGCCGTCGCTTAGAAATGGACATCATTGCCCAATCCGCAGTCGTGGCCAAGGCCATGGAGGGCACACCGGTGCAAACACTGTGGAGCCGTAGCGAAGACATGCAACATGACTTCTACCGTCCTGTTTGCATCAGCCGCTTCAGCGCAGGCTTGGACGCACAAAACCAATTGGTGGCGTGGCAAAACACCTCGGCCAGCCAAGCCATCGTGCCGCAAGTCATGGCGCGTTCGTTTGGCCTGCCAGGCGCAGGCCCTGACAAAACCACCGCCGAAGGCGCTTTTGACCAAGCCTATGAATGGCCAAATGCCCGCATTGCCCATGTGGCGGTCGACCTGCCTTTTCCCGTGGGTTTTTGGCGCTCAGTCGGCCACTCGCACCAAGCGTTTTTCAAAGAAAGTTTTGTCGATGAAATGGCTTTTGCTGCCGGTCAAAACCCCTTGGACTTTCGCTTAGGGCTGCTGAAAAACCATCCCCGCCATGCCAAGGTGTTGCAAACCGCCGCCGACAAAAGCGGCTGGCGACAAGCGCCTGCGGTCGGCCCTGATGGCGCACAGCGGGCCTTGGGCATTGCTTTGCATGAATCCTTTGGCAGCATCGTGGCGCAAGTGGCCGAGGTGTCGGTGCAAAACCAGCAAATCGTGGTACACCGCGTGGCGTGTGCCATCGATTGCGGCACAGCCATCAACCCGATGCTGATTGCGCAGCAAATGGAAAGTTCAGTGGTGTTTGGTTTGTCCGCCGCTTTGTTTGGCGAAATCACCATCGACAAAGGGCGTGTTCAACAAAGCAACTTCAACAACTACCCCGTGCTGCGCATGCCGCAAGCACCGGTGGTGGACACCCACATCATCGACAGTGATGCCCACCCTGAGGGCGTGGGCGAACCCGGCACCCCGCCCGTGGCCCCTGCGGTGGCGAACGCCTTGTTTGCCCTGACCGGCCAGCGTTTGCGTCAATTACCGCTGCGCTTGCCAGCCTAAGCCTTTGCTTGAAAGAATCCTTGCTGTGAGCACATCACTTCCTCCCCTGCCCCTGCCCGAGGGTGTACGCGCTGGCTACGCCGACACAGCCCAAGGCTTGCACATGCATTACCTTGAAGCGGGCTATGCCGGGGATATGACTGACAAGCCACTGCTGTTGCTGCTGCATGGTTTTCCAGAATTGGCCTACAGCTGGCGACACCAATTACCGGTGTTGGCTGCTGCTGGCTACCACGTGGTCGCTCCCGATCAGCGCGGCTATGGCCGCACCACTGGCGGAGACAGTAGTTTTGAGGGTGACTGGCAGGCCAGCCACATGCTGCAATTGGTGGACGACGCAGTGGCCTTGGTCCATGCCTTGGGACACAAGCATGTGGCCTGTGTCATTGGCCACGACTTTGGCTCTCCCGTGGCCGCATGGTGTGCGCTGACACGCCCAAATGTGTTTCATGCGGTGGTGATGATGAGTGCGCCTTTTGCCGGACCACCGCCCAGCATTGATGCATTGGCTGTCCACCAAAAAATCACCGAACTGGTTCACGGCTTGGACAGCTTGCAGCCACCGCGCCAGCATTACCAGTGGTACTACTCAGGGCCACAAGCCAACACCGATATGTGGCATGCGCCTCAGGGTTTACATGCTTTTTTGCGGGCTTACTACCACGTCAAAAGCGCCGATTGGGCACCCAACCAACCCCATCCGCTGGCCGGTTGGACGGCCCAAGCTTGGGCTGAATTGCCCGATTACTACATCATGGGAGCCAACGACACCATGGCCGAGGCGGTCGCGCCTTTCATGCCTTCAAGCCAAGCCATCGCCGCCAGCAAATGGCTGCCCGACTCGGACTTGGCGGTGTATGCAGCCGAGTACCAACGCACCGGCTTTCAAGGCGGTTTGCAGTGGTACCGCTGCGGCACTGATGCAGGACTTTTTGCCCAACTGGGACAGCAATGGGGCGGCAAAACCATTGACGTTCCCTCGGCGTTTATCGCGGGAGCCTCGGACTGGGGCGTCTACCAAATGCCGGGCGCCTATGAGGCCATGCAAACCAAAGCCTTCAGCAAGATGCGCTTGTGTCAGCTCATCCCACATGCAGGCCATTGGGTGCAGCAAGAGCAACCCCCAGAGGTCAATCGCTTGCTGCTGTCTTTTTTAGATGGACTGGCTTAGCCGATCAAGTCGACACGGCCATTGGTGTTCATGATGCCGGTGATCACGCTCAGCTTGGGTTGGCGCTTGTTCACTTCCTTGCGGAACATGGACAGAGCTTCCGAATGGGCTTCGGTTTCTTTGTCTTTGTCTGACACAGCGTCTGCGCCAAACGCCAATTTGGCCGCGCCGCAATCGCGGTGGGAAATACCAATCACGCGCTTGATATGGTGCAAGGACACGGTGACATCCAAGTTGTCCCAGTAAGTGGCGTGCCAAGCGGCGAACTTAGGGTGAACCGCGCCGATGGGGCCACCAGCCATCACAAAGTGGCTGTAGTTGTCTTCGAGCTTTTCGCGGCTGACACCTTGGATCAAGCCCATGTACTGCCAGCTGAGGGTGGTGAAACGGGGGTCGATACAGTTGACCAACATGGCTTCGTAATTGCCACTTGCAGCGAAACTTTTGCCGGGCGCCATGCTGGCCAAAGCCGCACCCGCCACACCAGCAGCACCAAGGTTCAAAAAGCCACGGCGATTCACGCCAAGGCCGGAGCGCAAAGGCGCAGGAGCGCAACATGCGCAGGTAGGTGTCATTGAGGAAGACAGGTTGTGATAAGGCATGGGAAAAGCTCCAAAGGGTTAAAAAATTATTAAATAAATGGAATTTGACGTATCGGATGATTTTGACAAAAATTTAGCAAAAAAATTTTGCAAATTGAATTTCAAGCAAAAATAGATTTTTTAAATCATAAGTACAAAGTTAGCCTTGCCATGCGCAGAAGACCAGACTAAAACGATAATGATTCCAATCTCAACCCAAGAAGAAAGCACCCATGCAAGCCATTTGGAACCACACCGTCGTCGCTGAAAGTAACGATACCGTCTTGCTTGAGGGCAACCACTATTTCCCTTTGAGCGCTTTGAAACCCGAATTCATTTCGCCCAGCAACCACAAAACCATGTGTGCTTGGAAGGGGCAAGCCAGTTACTACTCTTTGTTGGTCAATGGCGAACTCAACACAGACTCAGTTTGGTACTACGCCGATCCCAAACCGCAGGCCGAGGAAATTCGCGGTCGCGTGGCATTTTGGAAAGGCGTGAAGGTTACCGAATAAAACATCGCTTTGAAATTAGCGCTTACCGTCGACACGCATTTGCTCACCAATGATTTGTGTGCGCGTCTCTCCTTGCGCCAAGGCTTTGCAATGCTATGAACAGAGTAGTAGCCCAAGTGCAAATCGTGGGATAGGCGCAGAGGTTTACAAAAAATCAAAAGCAAAAAAAGGGCTCGGCATGTTGCCGAGCCCTCGTGATTGGTGGAGCTGGGGGGATTTGAACCCCCGTCCACAAGCCTTTTTCGGACAGTTCTACATGTGTAGTCGTCTGTTTTGTTTTCTCATTCAAGGTGCCGCGCAGCGACACGCTGCACCCCAAACCAGCACCCTATTTTCTCGCTCCCCACCAAGGTACCCGGTGAGAAGCCAGCCGATATGAATTACCTTGCAGCCTGGAAGCCGCAGGATTTGACACCTGTTGCCCCCTTGCCCAGCCTATTGGCCAACTGTTGCAAGGCTCGCGGGTTTAAGCCGCGAGTGCGAAACGTTCGTCGTTTGCAGTTAGTTTGTTTCTGCGGATTTACGAGGTGACAGAACCTCGACATGCCCTGCGCCGCGTCCGAACCCATGTCGAAACCAATGCAGCCCCAAGAGGCGTGGATTCTACGCCTGTGCCAGCAACTCTGCCAAAGCCAGTGGCGAATGGATGATGTGGTCAGCCCCCCAGCGCAACACCTCGGCTTGGCTACCCAAATACCCATAGTGAGCCGCCACCGTGGTCATACCCGCGGCTTTACCTGCCACGATGTCACGCTCGTCGTCCCCCACATACCAGCAATGCTCAGGCGGCAGTTGCATACGCCTCGCAGCTTCAAACAAAGGTTCGGGATGCGGTTTGGCATGCGGCGTGGTGTCGCCACTCACAATGGCTTTGGCTGTGGCAAACAGGGGCAGCTGGGCGGTGAGCGGTAAGGTAAAACGCTGGTGCTTGTTGGTGACCACACCCCAAAGCATGCCCTTCGCTTGAAGATGCGCCAGCAAATCGTGCACGCCGTCAAAAATCACCGAACGCACCGTCATGGCTTGTTCGTAATTGCTTAAAAATTCTTCCTTGAAGTCTTCGTAGTCGGGATGCTCTGTATCCATATCAAAGGCGATTTGCAGCATGCCGCGAGCACCCGAGCCCGCCATGGGTCGATACAGCGCAAAGTCAAGCGAGGCCAATCCTCTGTCGGTACGCATTTTGTCGGCAGCCGCACCCAAGTCAGGGGCACTGTCAATCAAGGTGCCATCCAAATCAAACAACACAGCTTGTGGCAATCGCATCTCAAGCCTCGCGTTGGGTGGCCAGCATGTAGTTCACGCGGGTGTTGCCATCCAACCAATAGCGGCGTGTGAGTGGGTTGTATTGCAAACCACGTGAGGCCTGCGCTTGCAAACCTGCCTCCCTGCAAAACCCTGCCAATTCGCTGGGACGGATGAATTTCGCGTACTCATGGGTGCCCTTGGGCAGCAAGTTCAAGACATACTCAGCACCCACAATCGCAAATAAAAAGGATTGCGGATTGCGGTTCAAGGTGGAGAAGAACACCCACCCACCAGGCTTGACCAAGGTGGCGCAGGCTCGCACCACAGAGGCAGGGTCGGGCACATGCTCGAGCATTTCCATGCAAGTCACCACATCGAAACTGGCTGGCTTTTCGGCAGCCAATGCTTCAGCGCTGACCTCTCGATACGCCACGTTCGGTGTCTGTGTTTCAAAGGCATGCAGTTGCGCCACCTTGAGGGACTTGGTCGCCAAGTCGATGCCCGTGACGTGAGCGCCAGCACGAGCCATCGCATCCGACAAAATGCCGCCGCCGCAACCCACGTCAAGCACTTGCTTGTCCTTGAGCGAAGCCAAGGTTTGTATCCACTCCAAGCGCAGAGGGTTGATTTGGTGCAAAGGCCTAAATTCGCTGTTCACATCCCACCAGCGGTGGGCAAGTTCAGAAAACTTCGCGAGCTCAGCTGGATCTACGTTGGTGTTATTCATAGGCGAGATTGTCGGGTAAATCGCAGGCATAAAAAAACCCCGCCTTGGCGGGGTTTCGCATCACGCGGGTAAATCAGTTCTTGCGTGAACCGACCACTTCGATTTCAACGCGACGGTTTTTGGCGCGTCCTTCTTTGGTCTTGTTGTCAGCCACAGGCTGCTTCTCACCTTTGCCTTCGGTGTAGATGCGGGTTTTGTCAATGCCCTTGCTCACCAAATAAGCTTTGACAGCTTGTGAACGGCGCAAAGACAATTTTTGGTTGTAAGCGTCTGAACCTACGGAATCGGTGTGGCCGACGGCGATGATGACTTCAAGGTTGATTGCTTTGACTTTGTCAGCCAAATCGTCGAGCTTGGCTTTGCCTTCGGGCTTGATAACAGATTTATCAAAATCGAAAAAAGCGTCAGCGGCGTATGTGACCTTGGAAGAGACTGCTGCAGCTGGTGCTGGTGCTGGTGCTGGGGCCGCAGCTGGGGCAGGTGCTGGGGCAGCAACGGGGGCTGGAGCAGGTGTGATTTCTGGTGTGGGGTAGACAGGGTCAGGTTTGACCATGGCCTTGGGTGTCTCGGTGATCGCGCCATCACAGCCAGGCAAAGCATTGGCGGGGGTCCAAAAACCGGTACGCCAGCATTCGCCAGGTGTGTTTTTCCAAACTTCACCGGAAGAATTTGACCAGTTACCAACTTCGTGGGCTGAGGTTGCGGCAGCAAAACCCACCAGCGATAAAGCAAGTACGAGAGATTTCAAATTTTTCATGATGTTCCTTTGAGAGTTTGCCAACTTTGGGCAAGTCAATAAAAATCGCCAGGGTCGGGATTACCCTCTAATAATATTGTGCCACAGATTCTAATCCTTTAGATTACAGACTGTTAAGCCTAAAATCTGCGGTTTACCCTGTCCTGAATGGACTGCCTACATGACCCAGTTTGCCAAAGAAACACTGCCCACCAGCCTAGAAGAGGAAATGCGTCGCAGCTACCTCGATTACGCCATGAGCGTCATCGTCGGCCGTGCCCTCCCCGATGCCCGTGACGGCTTGAAGCCTGTTCACCGCCGCGTGTTGTTCGCGATGCACGAATTGAACAACGATTGGAACCGCCCTTATAAAAAGTCTGCCCGTATTGTGGGTGACGTCATTGGTAAATACCACCCCCACGGCGACAGCGCGGTCTACGACACCATTGTTCGCATGGCGCAAGACTTTTCACTGCGCCACATGCTGGTAGACGGCCAAGGTAACTTCGGCTCGGTCGACGGCGACAACGCCGCCGCCATGCGTTACACCGAAATCCGCCTGTCCAAAATCGCCCACGAACTGCTGGACGACCTGGACAAGGAAACCGTCAATTTCGGCCCCAACTACGACGGCAGCGAAAAAGAACCGCTGGTCATGCCTGCCAAATTTCCCAATTTGCTGGTCAATGGCTCGGCTGGTATTGCGGTCGGCATGGCGACCAACATTCCGCCGCACAACCTCAATGAAGTGGTGGATGCCTGTTTGCACCTGCTGCGCCACCCCGACGCGTCCATCGACGACCTGATGGATATCGTGCCAGCGCCTGATTTCCCCACCGCCGGCATTATTTACGGCATCAGCGGCGTGAAAGAGGGCTACCGCACAGGCCGTGGCCGTGTGGTCATGCGTGCCAAGTGCCACTTTGAAGACATCGACCGCGGCCAACGCCAAGCCATCATCGTCGACGAACTGCCCTACCAGGTGAACAAAAAGACGCTGCAAGAGCGCATGGCCGAGTTGGTCCACGAAAAGAAGATTGAAGACATCAGCCACATCCAAGACGAGTCGGACAAATCCGGCATGCGCTTGGTGATTGAGTTGAAGCGTGGTGCGGTGCCCGAAGTGGTGCTGAACAACCTCTACAAACAAACCCAGCTGCAAGACACTTTCGGCATGAACATGGTGGCGCTGATCGATGGCCAACCGCGTTTGTGTAACCTGAAAGACCTGCTGTCCGTCTTCTTGTCGCACCGCCGCGAGGTGGTGACACGCCGCACCATCTTCAACCTGCGCAAAGCCCGTGAGCGTGGCCATGTGCTGGAAGGTTTGGCTGTGGCATTGGCCAATATTGACGAGTTCATCGCCATCATCCGCAACGCGCCCACACCGCCCGTGGCCAAGGCCGAGCTGATGAGCAAGCCTTGGGACAGCCAGCTGGTGCGCACCATGCTGACCCGCGCCAAGGCCGATGGCAGCGTCATCAACGCCGACGACTACCGCCCTGACGGTTTGGAAAAACAATACGGCATGGGCGGCGATGGCCTGTACCGCTTGAGCGACACCCAAGCCCACGAAATTTTGCAAATGCGCTTGCAGCGCTTGACCGGCTTGGAGCAAGACAAGATCGTCAACGAGTACAAAGAGGTGATGGCCGAGATCGACGATTTGCTCGACATCTTGGCTCGCCCAGAGCGGGTGTCCACCATCATTTCGGACGAACTGTCCGCTATTCGCCAAGAGTTCGGTCAAAGCAAAGTGGGTGCCCGTCGCAGCTTTATTGAGCACAATGCCCAAGACTTGGCCACCGAAGACCTGATCACGCCCACCGACATGGTGGTGACACTCAGCCACAGCGGCTACATCAAGAGCCAACCCCTGTCCGAGTACCGCGCCCAAAAACGTGGCGGTCGCGGCAAGCAAGCCACGGCCACCAAAGAAGACGACTGGATTGAGCAGCTCTTCATTGGCAACACCCACGACTACATCCTGTGTTTCTCCAACCGCGGCCGTTTGTATTGGCTCAAAGTCTGGGAAGTACCCGAGGGCTCACGTGGCTCACGCGGTCGCCCCATCGTCAATATGTTCCCGCTGCAAGAGGGGGAAAAAATCAATGTGGTGTTGCCCCTGACCGGCGCTGCGCGGACATTCCCGGCCGACCAGTACGTGTTCATGGCGACTTCCATGGGCACGGTCAAAAAGACCTCGCTCGATGAGTTCAACAACCCCCGCAAGGGCGGCATCATCGCGGTCAATTTGGACGACAACGACTTCCTCATCGGTGCTGCCCTCACCGACGGCAAACACGATGTGATGCTGTTCTCTGACGGCGGTAAAGCTGTGCGCTTCGATGAAAACGATGTGCGCCCCTTAGGTCGCAGTGCCCGTGGTGTGCGGGGCATGATGATCGAAGACGGCCAAAGCGTGATCGCCATGTTGGTGGCCGCACAAGACGTGCCGGCCCTGCCCGACGGCAGCGCCACCCCCAACATGGCGCGTACCAGCGTCTTGACCGCCACCGAAAACGGCTACGGCAAACGCACGCCGATAGACGAATACACCCGCCACGGTCGCGGTACCAAGGGCATGATCGCCATCCAGCAATCCGAGCGCAATGGCAAGGTGGTGGCCGCCACCTTGGTGCATGGCGACGACGACATCATGCTGATCACCGACCGCGGCGTGCTGGTACGCACACGGGTGAGTGAAATCCGCGAAATGGGCCGTGCCACACAGGGTGTGATCCTGATTAATTTGGACGATGGCACCAAGCTCTCAGGCATGCAACGCATCGTGGAAAACGACGCGCAAGCCGGAGCCGACGAATCCAACGAAGATGGTGCTAACGAGGACGGTGCCAGCGACGCTGCACCTGACGACGCCGTATGACCGACAGCGCCAAACCCGCGCTGAGCTTGGCCGATTTGCGGTTGCAAATCGACCAACTCGACAGCCAGTTGCTCACCCTCTTGAACCAGCGTGCGCATTTGGCTGAAAGTGTGGGTGACATCAAACGCGCCGAAGGCTCGCCGTTTTTCCGCCCCGACCGCGTGGCACAGGTGCTGGAAAAAATCCAAACCCACAACCCCGGTCCGCTGAAAAACCAACATGTGGCGGCCATTTGGCGCGAAATCATGTCGGCCTGTTTGGCACTGGAAGCGCCTCAGCGCGTGGCGGTGCTGGGTCCGGTGGGCACGTTTTGCGAGCAAGCGGCGATTGAATACTTTGGCTCTGCTGCCGAGCTGATTTACTGCAACAACTTTGACGAGGTCTTCCATGCCACCAGCGCGGGTACCGCGCAGTACGGCGTGGTGGGTGTGGAGATCTCCATCGGAGGTGCGGTGGCGCGTTCGCTGGATTTGTTCTTGCGCACCCCGGTGCACGTGATTGGCGAGGTCAGCCTCTTGGTGCGCCACAACCTGCTGCGCCAGTCGGCGTCGCTCGGAGGCATCGAGGTGGTGTTGGCCCATCCCCAAGCGCTGGGTCAGTGCCAAGAATGGCTGAACAAACACCTGCCGCACGCCGAGCGCCGAGCGGTGCCCAGCAACGCTGAAGGCGCACGCTTGGCCGCCACCAACCCCGCCTGGGCCGGTTTGGCCAGCGAGCGGGCCGCTTCCGAGTTTGGCTTGCATGTGGTGGCCCACGCCATCCAAGACGAGGCCTACAACCGCACCCGTTTCGCCATCATCACCCTGCCGCAAACCCTGGCCACACCCCCTGCTTCTGGCAAAGACTGCACCTCCTTGGTGGTGTCGGTGCCCAACAAACCTGGCGCGGTGCATGACTTGCTGATGCCCCTCAAAGCCAATCGCGTGTCCATGACCCGCTTCGAGTCGCGCCCTGCCAAGTCGGGCCAGTGGGAGTACTACTTCTACATCGACCTTGATGGCCACATCAGCCAACCCCACGTGGCCCAAGCACTCAAAGAGTTGCAAAGCCTGTGCGCCTTTTACAAAGTGATTGGCTCCTACCCGGTTAGCGCATGAAGTTCAAGCAACTCGGGCTGGTGGGCTGCGGCCTCATGGGCGCTTCCTTTGCCCTCGCACTGCAAGAAAAAACATGGGTTGAGCGCGTGGTGGGCTTCAGCCCATCTGAATCCACACGCCAAAAAGCGCTGCAACGAGGTGTTATCCACCAAGCCGCTGCAAGTGCTGCCCAAGCTGTTCAAGGTGCCGACTTGGTTTTGCTGGCTGTGCCCGTCAGCCACACTGCCACCTGTTTGAAAGAGATCGCGCCCCATTTGCACAAAGACTGTTTGCTGATGGACGTGGGCTCCACCAAAGGCGATGTGGTCAAAGCCGCCCGTGCCGCTTTGGGCGACAAGCTGGGCTGCTTTTTACCGGCCCACCCGATCGCGGGCAAAGCCCAAGCAGGCGTGGACCATGCTGAAGGCTCGCTGTACCAAGACCGCGCCCTCATCCTCACCCCCTTGGCGCACAACACGCCCGCGCAAATTGCACAGGCCACAGCGCTGTGGCAAGCCATTGGCTGTCGGGTGCACCAGATGACCCCCGAGGTCCACGACCAAACCTTTGCAGCGGTCAGCCATGTCCCACATTTGCTGGCCTTTGCCCAGATGAACGGCTTGCTGCAACAACCTGAAGGCGAGGCTTTTTTCAAGCTGGCCGGTCCAGGTTTCAGGGATTTTTCGCGCATCGCGGCGGGCGATCCGGCTGTTTGGCGGGACATTTTGGTGGCCAATGCCGAGCAGGTGTTAGCGCAAACCGCGCATTTCAAAGCCGCCTTGCTGGCACTGGAAAAGGCCATGAAAAGCGGCGATGGCGCAGCTTTGCAAACACTGATCCAATCGGCCAGCCAAGCGCGCAGTGCTTGGCGATTGGGCGACTCTGGTGAGGACAACTGAGATGTACAGCACCACCTTCCTCGACGTCCCCGCCCTGCAAAGCGCCCACGGTACGGTCACCCTGCCCGGCTCGAAAAGCATTTCCAACCGGGTGCTGCTGCTCGCCGCTTTGTGCCAAGGCACGACCACCCTGCACGAGCTGCTCGACTCGGACGACACCCGCGTGATGCTCAATGCCTTGCGCGCCATGGGCTGCGCGGTCGATGTGCAAGGCAGCACGGTGCAGATCACCGGCTTGGGCGGGCTGTCGCCTGCGGCTGCGTTGGATTTGTTCATGGGCAACGCCGGTACCGCCATGCGCCCCCTCACCGCCGCCTTGGCGCTGATGGGCACGCAAGCCCGTTTGCATGGCGTGGCCCGCATGCACGAGCGCCCGATTGGCGACTTGGTCGATGCGCTCAGGCAACTGGGTTGCGCCATTGACTACACCGGTCAGGACGGTTTTCCACCGCTGCACCTGAAAGGCCACACGGGCTTGCAGCTGGACGCGCCTATCAAAGTACGGGGCGATGTGTCCAGCCAGTTTTTAACGGCTTTGCTGTTGGCGCTGCCTTTGGTCTCGCAACACCGTGGACCCCCGCTCGGCAAAGACACCTCCTCGCTACCCCCCGAGGGGGCTGGCCACATCGTCATCGAAGTGGTCGGTGAACTCATCAGCAAGCCCTACATCGACATCACCTTGAACCTGTTGCAACGCTTTGGCGTGACGGTGCAGCGCGAAGGCTGGCAGCGTTTCACCATTCCCGCGGGCAGCCGCTACACCTCGCCAGGCGTATTGCATGTGGAAGCCGATGCCTCCTCGGCCAGCTATTTCATTGCCCTGGGTGCCATCGCGTCCCAGGAAGGCGTGCGCATCCAAGGCGTGGGGGCGGACTCGATCCAAGGCGACATCCGTTTCATGGACGCGGCCCAGCAAATGGGCGCGGTGGTTGAGAGCGGCCCCAACTGGGTGCAAACCCGCCGCGGCGCTTGGCCGCTCAAAGCGATGGATCTGGACTGCAACCAAATCCCCGACGCCGCCATGACCTTGGCCGTGATGGCACTGTACGCCGACGGCCCCAGCACCTTGCGCAACATCGCCAGCTGGCGGGTGAAAGAAACCGACCGTATCGCTGCCATGGCCAAGGAAGCCCGCAAACTCGGCGCACAGGTGGAAGAAGGCCCTGACTGGATTCGGGTCCACCCCATCTCCCAATGGCAGGTCGCCAGCATCCACACCTACGACGATCACCGCATTGCCATGTGTTTCTCGCTGGCCGCCTTCAACCCAGCTGGCTTGCCGGTGCGCATCGAAGACCCGAAATGCGTGGCGAAAACCTTCCCCGACTACTTTGAGGCCTTGTTCAGCCTGTCCCATGCCGACAAAGTGCCGGTGATTTGCATCGACGGCCCCACCGCCTCGGGCAAAGGCACGTTGGCCGCGCTGGTGGCGCAGCGCTTGGGTTACCACTATTTGGACAGCGGCGCGCTCTACCGCGTGACCGCCTACGCCGCCTTGCAAGCGGGTTTGACGCTGGACACCGAGCACGAAGCCGCCATCGCCGAACTGGCGCGCCACCTCCCCGTGGTGTTTGCAGGTGAGCATGTGCTTCTGTCGAAGGTCAATGTTTCAGGGGCCATCCGCACCGAAGAAGCCGGGATGAACGCCTCCAAAGTCTCTGTTTTGCCTGCGGTGCGACAGGCTTTGGTGGACTTGCAGCACAGCTTTCAAAGGCTGCCAGGCCTGTTGGCGGATGGGCGAGACATGGGCACGGTCATCTTTCCCAATGCACCTTTGAAGGTGTTTTTGACCGCCAGTGCAGAAAAAAGAGCCGAACGACGCCACAAGCAACTGATTTCAAAGGGGTTTTCCACTACAATCTCGGCTCTTCGCGCAGACTTGGAAGCGCGTGACGCCCGCGACACACAGCGCAGCGTTGCACCTTTGAAGCCCGCACAAGATGCTTTGCAACTGGACAACTCCCTGCTCTCCATCGAGGAATCGGTGGCGCAAGTGTTGACCTGGTGGCAAAGCAAACAGGTGTTTGGCCCCGGCCGCATCTGAACTGGTTCCTCGGCACCCCTTTCCGCGCTGCTTGTCGCACTGGTGCTGAGGTTGTTTCACCCAACTGCGGTTTAACCGCGACAAAAGTCGATCAAGTTTTTCATCTGCCCCTCGCTTGGGCAGGCCGCTTGGCCGACGAAATTAGGAAATTGAATGTCTGAATCTTTTGCAGCCCTGTTTGAAGAATCCCTGAAACGCTCAGAGATGCGCACCGGTGAAGTCATCACCGCTGAAGTTATCCGTGTTGAGCACAACCACGTCGTGGTCAACGCGGGGCTGAAATCAGAGGCCTATGTGCCCATCGAAGAATTTAAAAACGACTTGGGCGAAATCGAAGTCAAAGCTGGCGACTTTGTGTCGGTGGCCATCAGCTCAGTCGAAAACGGCTACGGCGACACCATCCTCAGCCGCGACACCGCCAAGCGCCTGGCCTCTTGGATGAGCTTGGAAAAAGCCCTTGAATCTGGCGAATTCGTCACCGGCACCACCAGCGGCAAAGTCAAAGGCGGCCTGACCGTGTTGGTCAACGGCATCCGCGCTTTCTTGCCCGGCTCGCTCATTGAAACCCGTCCCATCAAAGACTTGTCTCCCTTCGAGAACAAGACCATGGAATTCAAGGTCATCAAGCTCGACCGCAAGCGCAACAACGTGGTGTTGTCACGCCGCGCTGTGATCGAAGCATCGATGGGCGAAGAGCGCGCCAAGATGATGGAAAACCTGAAAGAAGGCTCCATCGTTCACGGCGTGGTCAAGAACATCACTGAGTATGGTGCGTTCGTGGACCTGGGTGGCATCGACGGTTTGCTGCACATCACCGACATGGCATGGCGCCGTGTGCGTCACCCCTCCGAGGTGGTGGTTGCTGGCCAAGAAATCACTGCCAAGATCCTCAAGTTCGACACCGAGAAAAACCGTGTCTCTTTGGGCTTGAAACAAATGGGCGACGATCCTTGGATGGGCGTCAACCGCCGCTACCCCCAAGGCACCCGAATGCACGGCAAGGTCACCAACATCGCCGACTACGGCGCGTTTGTGGAACTCGAACCCGGCATCGAAGGCTTGGTACACGTTTCCGAAATGGACTGGACCAACAAAAACGTGGCTCCTTCCAAAATCGTCGCCTTGGGTGACGAAGTCGAAGTCATGGTCCTCGAGATCGACGAAGACAAGCGCCGCATCTCTTTGGGTATGAAGCAGTGCAAAGCCAACCCTTGGCAAGAGTTCGCGGGTGCTACCAAGCGTGGCGACCGCGTCAAAGGCCCGATCAAATCCATCACCGACTTTGGCGTGTTTGTGGGCTTGGCTGCTGGCATCGACGGTTTGGTGCATTTGTCTGATCTTTCTTGGAACGAAACCGGCGAAGCTGCTGTTCGTAACTTCAAGAAAGGCCAAGAAGTTGAAGCCTTGGTGTTGGCCGTGGACGTGGAGCGTGAGCGCATTTCCTTGGGTATCAAGCAACTCGACTCTGACCCCTTCACCAACTTTGTGTCGGTCAATGACAAAGGCCAAATCGTCACTGGCACGGTCAAAACCGTGGATGCCAAAGGCGCTGAAATCGACCTCGGCGAAGAAATCATCGGCTACTTGCGCGTGTCTGAAATTTCCCGCGACCGCGTGGAAGATGCCAGCCAGGTACTCAAAGTCGGCGACGAAGTCACCGCTGTGGTGGTCAATGTGGACCGCAAGACCCGCAATATCCAGTTGTCGATCAAAGCCAAAGACCAAGCTGACCAAGCTGACGCCATACAATCTCTGAGCCAAAACTCAGGTAACGCCGGTACTACCAGCCTGGGCGCATTGCTGCGCGCCAAGCTTGACACTGGCGAGAAGTAATCCCCACACCCGGGCTCCCCTCCGAGCCCTGTGTGATAACCGCGCCACTTGCCAGTTTTTACAACCGGCATGTGGCCATTTACAGGTTCATACAAAGTAGTAACTATGACCCGAAGTGATTTGGTAGAAGAATTGGCGTCGCGGTTTCCTCAATTGGGCCACCGTGATGCTGAATTTGCCGTCAAAGCTTTGCTTGACGCGATGAGTGACGCCATGGTCAAAGGGCACCGCATTGAGTTGCGTGGTTTTGGCAGCTTTTCGGTGAACCGCCGCCCCCCACGCATGGGTCGCAACCCCCGCTCGGGTGAAGCTGTGGCCATTCCTGAAAAAAGAGTGCCGCATTTCAAGCCAGGCAAAGCCCTGCGCGAAGCGGTGGACTTGCGTACAGAGCAACTTCTCAAAGGCAACACACCTTAAAGCCTAGAATGGCTTGATTCACAGGGGCTCGTCTTGAAACAATTCCTATGGCTGCTGCAGTGGACACTGAAAGCGGCCATTTTTTTGATGCTGTTTGCTTTCGCCTTGAACAACCAAGAGGATGTGCAGGTGCGTTTCTTTTGGGGCTTGCAATGGCGTTCACCGCTGGTGCTGGTGCTGTTGGGCTTTTTTGCCGCTGGTGTGGTGGTGGGTGTCTTGGGCATGGTGCCGCGTTGGTGGCGCCAAAGGCGTTTGGCCAAACAGGTTTTGTCTGCGTCCAACGAAACCCCAGCCTCCGTCAAACCCGCGTCTGCGCCGCCCGCACCTGACATCCCTTTCGGCCCTTGACGACGATGGATTTAGACATCAGCTGGATTTTTCTGGGGCTTCCTGCGGCGTTTTTGCTGGGTTGGGTGGCCTCTCGCTTCGATTTGCGCCAGTTGCGCATGGAAAACCGCAGCAACCCCAAGGCCTACTTCAAAGGCTTGAACCATTTGCTCAACGAGCAACAAGACCAGGCCATCGACGCCTTCATTGAAGCCGTGCAACGTGACCCTGACACCTCGGAATTGCATTTCGCTTTGGGCAATTTGTTTCGCCGCCGAGGTGAGTACGAGCGGGCTGTGCGGGTCCACCAACACCTGCTCTCACGCGGCGATATCAGCCAGTCTGACCGGGAGCGAGCGCAATACGACTTGGCCATGGACTTTGTCAAAGCGGGCATTTTGGACCGCGCCGAAACCGCCCTGCGCGCCTTGCTAGACACCCCTTTGGCCGCACAGGCTTTGCTGGCGCTTTTGAGCATTTACGAAAGAGCCCGCGACTGGCGCCAAGCAGCCGAGGTATCGCGGCAACTGGACCTGCAACAGGGGCAAGGGCAATTCGACACCCGGCGTGCGCATTACCTGTGCGAGTTGGCAGCACAAAGCAAGGACAACGAACAAATGCATGCGCTGTTGCAAGAGGCCGTGGCTTGCGCCCCTCTTCATGCCCGACCCCGTGTGGCTTTGGCGCAGTGGATGCAAGCGCAGGGTCAAACTGGCCAGGCCTGCGACCAACTTCAGCAACTGGCCAGCGATCTCCCTTCCTCGCTGTCTTTGTTCGCCGCACAGCTTGCCCAACTGGCCCCGCAGGTGCAGCGCGAGTCAGCGGTGTTGCAACTCTTGCAAAAAGGTTACCAACAATTGCAAAGCTTGGATGTGCTTGATGCCCTGGTGGCACTGGAGTCGCACATGGGCAAGGCTGATGGCCGGGCACATTACGCCGCGCATTTGCAAAATCACCCTTCCCTGATCGCGGCCAGCCAATGGCTGGCAGGTGCAGGCCTTGACCCCCAACAACAACCTCAGGTGCAAAGGGCGCTGGACCACGCGGTCAAGCCCCTGCGACGCTACCGCTGTGCGGCCTGTGGCTTTGAGGCCTTGCACCATTTTTGGCAATGTCCAGGCTGCCAAGCTTGGGACAGTTACCCTCCCCGAAGAATTGAAGAGCTCTGATGACCTTTTGTACCCCTGACCAACTGCAAAGCACCCAAGTGCTGGTCGTCGGCGATGTCATGCTTGACCGCTATTGGTATGGCGCGGTAGACCGCATCAGCCCCGAAGCGCCGGTACCAGTGGTGCGTGTAACCCGCGAAGAGGAACGCTTAGGCGGCTGTGGCAATGTGGCTTTCAATGTGGTCACCTTGGGCGCACAAGCCTCTTTGCTGAGTGTGGTGGGCGAAGACGATAACGGCAACAAACTCATCCAGCAGTTAGAGAAAAGCGGCATCCACGCTCATTTGGACCGCGATGCCCAACTGCAAACCACGGTCAAGCTGCGCATCATTGGCCGCCAACAGCAGCTGCTGCGCGCCGATTTCGAAAGCGAGCCGCAGTCAGAGGTGCTGGCCAGCCTTAGCCGTCAATTTCACAGTTTGTTGGGACAACACCAAGCGGTGCTGTTTTCCGACTATGGCAAGGGTGGCTTGACGCACATCGCCGACATGATTGCGGCAGCACGCGCAGCCAAGCTGCCGGTGTTGGTCGACCCCAAAGGCAGTGACTATTCCCGCTATGCCGGTGCCACCGTCATCACACCCAACCGCGCTGAGTTACAGCAAGTCATTGGTCGTTGGCGCGATGAAAACACTTTGCAGAGCATGGCGCAAAACCTGCGTGAAAGCCTAAAGCTCGACGCCTTGCTGCTAACGCGCAGCGAAGAAGGCATGAGTTTGTTTGATGCCCAAGGCGTGACCCATGTGCCGGCCCAAGCGCGTGAAGTGTTTGATGTCACCGGAGCTGGCGACACCGTCATTGCCACCTTGGCCACGCTATTGGGTGCTGGCATGACACTGCGCGAAGCGCTGCCTTGGGCCAACAAGGCCGGTGGCATTGTGGTGGGCAAGTTTGGTACCGCTGGTGTGAATTACCAGGAGTTGTTCGCATGAAAATTGTCGTCACGGGCGCTGCGGGTTTCATCGGCAGCAACATCGTCAAAGGCTTGAACCAGCGTGGCATCACCGACATCATCGCGGTCGATGATTTGCGCGATGGCGACAAGTTTCGCAACCTGGCTGATTTACAAATCGGCGACTACATAGACCACGACGTTTTTTACCAAGCGTTTGCCAAACGCGAGTTTGGCAAAGTAGAAGCCGTGTTCCATGAAGGCGCATGCAGCGACACCATGGAGACCGACGGCCAGTTCATGATGAACAACAACTACGGCGTGTCGTGCCAGTTGTGGACTGCCTGTCAGGCACAAGGTGTGCGTATGTTGTATGCCTCATCGGCCGCCACCTATGGGGGATCGAGCAGCTTTGTGGAAACACCTGAGCATGAAAAACCGCTGAATGTTTACGGCTACTCCAAACTCTTGTTTGACCAAAGGATGCGCCGCGAAATGGGCGCTGACTTTGCCAAGAACACCGCCCAAGTGGTGGGTTTTCGCTACTTCAATGTCTACGGCCCACGCGAGCAGCACAAAGGCCGCATGGCCAGCGTGGCGTTTCACCAATTTCACCAACTGCGCAAAGAGGGTCATGTGAAACTGTTTGCCGACTATGGAGGTTATGCCGCTGGTGAACAAGAACGCGATTTTGTGTTCATCGACGATGTGGTCGCGGTGAACCTGTGGTTCTTTGACCACCCCACCCAAAACGGTTTGTTCAATTTAGGGACTGGCCGCGCCCAGCCTTTCAACGACGTGGCGCTGGCCGTGGTGAATGCCGCCCGTGCTGACCAGCAACAACCACCCTTGGCCATGGCACAAGCGGTGAAAGACCAAAGCATCCGCTACATTGATTTCCCCGATGCGCTGCGTGGCAAATACCAGTGCTTTACCCAAGCCGACCTGAGCGCACTTCGTGCCAGCGGCTGCGACCATGTGTTTGCCGATGTGCAAACCGGCGTGACCCGCTATATGCAATGGTTGGCAAACAACGCTTAAGCGTTGCTTGGTTTTTTGCCTAGCGCCACTTCCTCACTGCAAAGCGTCACACTGCTTCAATCGGTGTTTTCACACGAAACACCGTATGGGCAAATTGACTTTACTTTTCCTGCTGGGGGGGCTGCTGGCTCCTGGATTGGCGCTGGATGTCAACCATGCCACCGAGGCCGAACTCGATGGTCTGCGCGGCTTGGGGCCAGCGTTCACTCGCCGTATCTTGGCCGAACGTTCGCTGCGTCCATTTGCCGATTGGCCGGACTTGATGCGCCGTGTTTCGGGCATGGGGGGCGTCACCGCGCAAAAGCTGTCAGCGCAAGGTTTGACGGTACAAAACCAGCCGTTAAAGCAAAAACCCATTGCCGTAGAGCCTTGAAATCGCTTGCCTCGTATATCTTTTAGCCTAAAATAAAGCTCTTTAAATAGCTCTTTTTAGGTTCTATATGGAAACTTTGATGACTAACCAAACCGTCAGCATGTCCGAATTCAAGCGCAACCCTGCGGCCGTTCTCAAGTCGGCCAACAACCGACCCGTGGCCGTACTTAACCACAACAAGCCAGCTTTTTACATGGTGCAACCAGCTTTGTTTGAAGCCTTGTTAGAAGAAATGGCCGACCGCGACTTGGAGGCCCTGGTCTTATCCCGTTTGGCCGAACAAGACGATGCGGTAGAAGTCGATATCGATACGGTCTAAGTGATGCCAACCTACCGCCTGAAATTCACAGTAACTGCATTGGCTGAATGGAGGGCCTTGGACGGTTCGGTTAAAGAAACTTTTCGCAAGCTTCTCAAGAAACGGATGCTGCAACCCCATTTGCCCGGCAGCGCTTTGAAAGGCCCCTTGATCGGATGCTACAAAATCAAGCTGCGTCAGCAGGGCTACCGCTTGATTTACACCGTTCAAGACGAGGTGCTGACCGTGTTGGTATTGACAATTAACAAGCGAGAAAACAACGTGGTTTACCTCGCGCTTTCAAAGAAGCTCACGCCCTGAGCCTTATCCTGACTTAAGCTCACAGCCCTGATCACCCCTAGCCGCACATGACCTCGCCTGCACCCTCTGGTTTCATGGTTTTTCACAGCAACCGCATGGAAGGCCTGCGCGAACTTCTGCTGAGCTATGTCAAAGAGCGCCCACTGTTGCCTTTGCAAAGTGAAACCCTGCTGGTGCAAAGCAATGGCATGAAGCACTGGCTGACGCTGTCGTTGGCCAACACCTCGGCATTGGGTATTTGCGCCGCCACACGGCTGGAACTTCCCTCCAGCCAGCTATGGCAAATCTACCGAAGCGTGTTGGGCGCCGACAAACTACCCGCCCACATGGCCTTGGACAAAGCGCCTATGGTCTGGCGCATCTTGCGGCGTCTGCCCGAGTGGCTGAAAGACCCCTGTTTTTCACCCTTGGCCCATTACCTTGGCGAAGAAACCCAAGGCAGCCGCGCCTTTGGCTTGGCGCAGCAACTGGCCGATGTGCTGGATGGCTACCAAAATTACCGCGCTGATTGGCTGGAACACTGGGCTGCGGGGCGGGATGTGCTGGACCGAGGCCAAGCCCTGGCGCCAGCCCAAGCTTGGCAAGCCGCCATGTGGCGCGACCTGCTGGGCGATGTACAAGCACACCTGCCTCAAGCACAAACTGGTTTTCAAGCCCGATCGGATGTTCACAAAGCGTTCATGCAAGCTTTGAAGGTCTTGTCGCCGCAGCAACTGCGCGCCGTATTGCCGCCACGCTTGCTGGTGTTTGGCATCACCGCGCTGCCGATGCAAACCCTAGAGGCTTTGGTCGCCTTGGGGCGTTTCATTCCCGTGCTGATGTTTGTTCACAACCCTAGCCGCGATCACTGGGGCCATCTCACAGAAAGCCTGATTCCAGAGGGCCACCCCTTGCTGGCTGCCTGGGGTAAGCATGGCCGCGACTACCTCCATGCCATCGATAACTTTGAGGCCGCAGACCCCAATGCAGCGCCTTTTGAGCGGGTCAACCTGTTCATCGACCCCCTGAACGAAGCACGGGACGCGGGACAGCAAGCCTGCGTGTTGCAAGCCTTGCAATCGGCCATCTTGCGTTTGGAAACACCGCCCACAACCCCCGCCCTGCTCAGCCAACTCGACCCCAGCCTTCAATTCGTACAAACCCATTCGGCCCAACGTGAAGTAGAGGTGCTGCACGACCGCATCTTGGCGTGGCTGGACGCAGACCCCCACTTGCAACCTTCGGACATCATGGTGATGGTGCCCGATATGGCCACGTTTGCACCGCATATCCATGCGGTGTTTGGCCGTTTCCAGCAGCAAGCCCACACCACGGGTTCACGCCACCTGCCCTATGCCGTGGCAGACACCACAGCGCAGCAAGAACCCACAGTACAGGCCCTGCAAACCTTGCTGCAATTGCCTCAGCTACGCTGGACTTTGGGCGAATGGCTGGGCTTGTTCCAAGCAGAGATGGTGCGAAACCGCTACGGCTTGCAAGCGCAAGATGTGCAAGACCTGCACCAATTGCTCTCAGATGCAGGGGTTCGCTGGGGCTTGGATGGGCAACACCGTCAGCACTGGGGGGTGCAAGCCAACATCCCCCACCAGGCTCACAACACCTGGGTGTTTGGCCTGCAACGTTTGCTCTTGGGCTATGCCTTGGGCGTCACTGACAACGCACACGCCACTTGGCAAGACACGTTTTCGCAAACCGGCGTGGACGGCCTAGACGCCCCTGTGGTCTCAGCTTTGTTGCGTAGCTTGCAAGACGTACAACTCAGCCTGCAACAGCTCTCACAAGACCACACCCCCAGCCAATGGGTTCAACTGCTGCAGGCTTTGGTGGCAAGGTTTTTCAAGGTGGGCGGCGATGCTGACCAACGCTTGCTCGATCGAATCTTGACGCCCTTAGAGCAGTGGTTGAACGACTGTCAGTTGGCGCAATTTGACAGCCCCGTGGCCTTGGCGGTGGTGCGCAGCCACTGGCTGGCGCAAATGGACGCGGGTGGTTTGCAACGCCGCTTCATGGGCGGGGGGGTGCAATTCGCCACCCTCATGCCCATGCGTGCCATTCCCTTCAAAGTGGTTTGCCTCTTGGGCATGAACGATGGCGCTTATCCCCGCTCACCCGCACCACGCGACTTTGATTTGATGAGCCATCCCAGTTTGAGGCGTGCGGGTGACCGCGCCAGACGTGAAGACGACCGCTATTTATTCTTAGAGGCGGTGCTGTCTGCCCGAGAGCGTTTGTATGTGTCTTGGCAAGGTCGCCGCGCAAGCGACCACGCCAAGCTGCCCCCCTCGGTCTTGGTGGCGCAGTTGTTAGACCATCTGAATCTTTGCTACGCACTGCCTAAGCTTGCGGCTGACGATGACGAGGCGACAACCCAGCCAGCCTTTGAAGCAGCGCTGCAACCCTTGCAGCCGTTTTCTTTCAAGTACTTTGTGCAAGCCAGTGGTTTCCTAACTTATGCCGCTGATTGGCAAACCACCCGTTCAACGCTGCCGCCGTCTATCGCACAAACTTCAGCCTCCCAAATTGCAGCGCCTTTAAGTCGCTTGACTGAGCAAGAGCTCGGTCTTTTATTGCGCCACCCCGAGGAGGTGCATTTCCGTGCCGCTCTGCAAGTTCGCTTGGACAAACCACCGCAAGCCAGTGAAGAAGACGAGCCCTTTGATACCGCAGGTGTGCAACGCTTTGTGATGAGCCAATCGGTGCTCTACAGCGACGAGCCTGCCACACAGTTAATGCAGTTGCAGCGGCAGGGCATGTTGGCTTTGAGCGGATTTGGCCAATTGCAACAAGACCAAATGCATGAACTGCGCGAGACCGTGCTGGGGCATTTGGCTCCATGGTTGCATGAACCTGGCCAAGACCTGCCTGCACAGGCATACCTTTTTCAAGCGCATGGCATCGATGTGCAATCAGGCTTTGGTGGCAACGCCCCCAGATGGCGTCAATACCCCGATGGCACGGCAGCGCAAATCGATTTGCGCCCTGGCAAGGTGCTGAGCGCCACAGGTCAAGCGCGTTTGTACACCTTGGCCCCGCTGTGGCTGGGTCACCTCAGCGCCAATGCCGCCGGGGTTCACACCACCAGCTGGCAAAGCGGTGAAGACGGGTTGGTGGCGCTGTCACCCTTGCCTGCCTCCCACGCCCAAGCTTTGCTGGCAGACTTGGTAGCGGTCTATTTGCAAGCTTGGCAACGCCCTTTGCCACTGGCTTGCAAATCCGCCTGTGCTTGGTTGATGGCCACGCACTTTCCGTCCCCCAAAACCAAGCCAGAGGAGGTTGCCACCAAAGCAGTTTCAGCCGCTCGCCAAGCCTTTGGAGGAGGGTTTCGCCAAGAGGGCGAACGAGCCACCTCCCCCAGCCTGCAGCGTGCCTTCCCCGAGTTTGAGGACCTCTGGGCGGAGTTGCCTGTTTGGGCCGAGCGGGTGTATGGCCCGATGTTGCAAGCCCTGATGCCTTTGACCAGCGAGGCCGCTTCGTCGGTTGGCGCGGTACCCAACGACGAGGTAGACGCATGAGCCTGAACCTGCTCACGCTGCCCTTGTCTGGGCGGCAAATCATCGAAGCCAGTGCAGGCACCGGCAAAACCTTCACCTTGGCCGCGCTTTATGTGCGCTTGGTCTTGGGACATGGGCGTGCAGCCAAGGGCTTGCAACCTGCAAATATTTTGGTGATGACCTTCACCGATGCAGCCACCGCCGAGTTACGAGAGCGCATCCGTCTGCGCTTACACCAAGCCGCACTGTGGTTTGACGCCCAAGTGGCAGGACGCACTGCCAAGCCAGACCCCTTTTTGCTGGATTTAACCCAGGATTTCACACCAGACCAATGGGCGCAATGTGCAGCGCAGCTGCATTTGGCGGCGCAAAGCATGGACGAGGCCGCCATCTACACCATCCACGGCTGGAGCCGACGCATGCTCAGCAGCTTTGCGCTGCACAGCCGCGACCTGTTTGAGCAAACCCACCTCGACAACCCCAGCGAGTTACTGCATCAGTTGGTCAACGACCATTGGCGGCGCTGGTTTTATCCTCTGAGCTTGCCTCAACAAACCATCCTGAAGTCGCTGTTAGGCGGCGACCCGCAAGCTTTGCTCAAAGACTTGAAAACCCGCTGGCAAACCTTGGACCGACAACCACAACCCAACGACGCAGCCCTACCACCTGCACCCGCGCAGGTTCTGGCCAAGCACGGCGAATGGTTAAGCACAGAACAAGCTTTGGAGCTTGCTGCCAAGCAAGCTTGCCAGGCAGCACTGGACAAGGGGTTGGCGGGTATCTTAGTAGCCGCTCAGGCAGCGAAAAAAATGAAGGGCACCAGCGCTAAAAATTTTGCCAACTGGGTGAATGAATTGCAATCTTGGAGTCAACCTAAAGCGGATATTCGCGGCGAAACCCTAAATCGCTTTACCCTGAGCAGCCTTCAAAGCAAAGGCTGGCCAGAGGCAGCAGAACACCCCGTCTTTGCCCACATCGAGGCGCTGTGCCAACACCAAACTACCGTACCCCCCTCCAAAGACCGCTTGCTGGACCATGCCGCCCACGAGTTGCGCCAGCAATACCAGCAAACCAAATTGCAACTGTCGGTGTTCGATTTCCAAGACCTGCTGCAACGCCTGCACACCGCTTTGCATGCCGATGAAGGTCAAATGGCAACGGCAATCCGCGATCAATACCCTGTGGCCATGGTCGATGAATTCCAAGACACCGACCCTTGGCAATACCAAAGCTTGGACCGCATCTACCCTCACAGCCAGGTGGGCGACGAACATGCGCTGGTGATGATTGGCGACCCCAAGCAAGCCATCTACAGTTTTCGTGGGGCCGACCTGCGCACCTACCTAGAGGCTCGAACACAAGCCCTGAAACTGAATCCCCAGGCCTTGCACAGTTTGGACAGCAACTTCCGCTCTGCCCCCTCTTTGGTAGCGGCGGTAAACCATGTGTTTAGCGGCATAGAGAAGCCTTTTTATTCAAATCTAGGCGAGATTGAATTCTCCCTTGTTAACAGCCGCAGCGACGCCAAACCCTTTGTCAACGCCCAAGGCCTCGAGTTACCGCCGTTGACCGTATGGCACTTGCCGCCCCCCGATAACGCCAAGTATTGGAGCGTGCCGATGCAGTTACACCACTTGTCACACGGCTTTGCCGCGCAAATGGTGGCCTTGTTGCGCCAGCAACCCGAGGTGCAGCCGCGTGACATGGCTGTGTTGGTTCGCACCCATGTGCAAGCCAAGGCCATGCAAAAAGCCTTGCAAATGTTGGGCTTGCCCAGTGTCTTCATGTCTGACCACGCCAATGTGTTCCAAAGCGAAGAAGCCCAAGACCTGTGGCGGGTGCTCAGAGCCATCAGTGCGCCGCGCCAAACCGCTTGGCTGCGCAGCGCGGTGGCCTGCCGTGTTTGGAGTTTGGACATGC
>Ga0214917_10001424_pt1 | contig 30648 bp, 42 predicted proteins | sample LL_1208_BB_MetaG_FD_177983 | JGI IMG/M metagenome (GOLD analysis project Ga0214917, IMG submission 177983) | Freshwater microbial communities from Lake Lanier, Atlanta, Georgia, United States - LL_1208_BB | ecosystem: Environmental > Aquatic > Freshwater > Lake | place: USA: Georgia | collected... | reverse complement strand
AGTTCTAAAATAATATTATTATCCATATAAATGTTTTTTAATATTAAATATCTTCAGAACTCAATTTATTTATCTTAAATTCAAGATACTTGATTGCTTTTTTTAAATCTTCAATCTCTTTTTCAGGATTTTTCTTGCCAGACCTTGCAACATATTTAACAACATTAAATAAATATGCATCTTTGTCTAATCCCCAAGCTTCACATACCTTATAAACCTCATATACATTGTCATTACCAAAATTGTAATGATCTGGATGGGAAACCATTTCTTTTTGTTCTTTAATCATAAGTTTTTTGTTTGAATATTTTTTAAAATTAATTTACGTTTTGCAATAGGTAATAATGTTTCCCTTGTTGGAAAATATTGCTTTGTTGTTATTTCAAATATGGGTTTATTAATATCACAATTATTTTCTTTTAATTTATTCATTATAGTAATAATTGAAATCTTTCCCCCATAATCACCAATATAAATTTCTTTAAATGAACTACTTGATTCATATTTCTCACCTTTCAAAATGATATCAAAAGAATAAATATATACAATACTATCCACTTTGTCAAAATAATAAAAGTACCCGCTATTGGTTGGGGCTTTGGTGTTTTTCTTAACCTTTACATCAATATTTTCAAATGCTAATGTCCATATTGATTTTGCAAAATTAAATAAATCAAGAAGTTTTGGATATGTGAAATTAATTGTCTTATTAACCTCAATCTTATCCTTGTTAATTAATTCAGGAATTTCATTATAATTAAAATCCCCAATTTCAATTTCATCATCAAATTCATTTAATGATCTACCCAAAGATATGGTCTTATTCTCCTTACCAATTGATGCAATATTAATTAAATTAATTGTAATCTCATGCAAATCTGGATATATCTTCAAATCATTTAATCTGCTTTCAGATTTCTTTATATAATTTAAAGCAATGTACTTATTGTATTCAAAATCAATAGGTGTTCTAAATAACCAATCCGAATTAAGTTTTTCCTTCATCATCTTCTTTTTTATTTAATATAATTTTTAAAAATCAAAAATCAAAATAAGATTTATTTTTTTTATAAATATCAATATATTTATGTATAAATAATAAAACTATGGGATGTGGATGTAAATCTAATTCAAATCAAAATGTTCAATCTGCTGAATCAACTTCAAAAATACAAGAAAATTTGAAGGAAAAAATTAAAAAAACTGTTGAAAAATACTACACTGCGCAGAAAACAAAAGGTTAAGTAATTAAAGGGGTTTATTTTTAAGCCCCTTTTTTTATTTATAATGTGAAATATTATTTATATGTTTAACAAAAAAATAATATGAACATTAATAAGAAAACTATAATCTGTAATCTATTCTCTGATTTTATCTTATCAAAAATTGGTCTGGATTCAAACACCAGAATACAAGTAACAGACTGCAATAATTTTTATGTAATCAATGGGGAAACAAATTCAAACATAATATTAAATATGAATGATTTGATTGATGAATTTAATATCCAATTTGCTGATGTTGTTGGTGATGATAGAATTTTAAGAACCATTGACCTAATTAATTATTCAACAAAATTAATCCCAATATCTAAATTAAAATATTTCTTCTATAATTCAGATAATTGCCTATACCCAAAAGAAGATATTGAACCCCAGGTAGAACCCTATATTTACACCTCCACGTTTCCCCACGGACACTCTTTTGCTATGGGTAGGAGTTTGCTATACAAAATGAAAAACATTGCTTATAATGTCTTTAATCTGGGTTATATCAAATGGCTTGATATGGAAATAAATTTGAATAATTCAGAAGATGACATAATTAACATAAAACACAATCTATCCCCAATCAAATATGATTTTATTAAATCTGCAATATTAGATGTATTTGATGTTGAAAGCAATTATATTAACATAAACAAATATGATATATTTAAGGAATCAATAAGATACCAGAAAGAAAGCCCAAAAATATCAAAAATAAATAAAGATTTTATTGTGTTATAATAAAAACGGGGGTTATTGTAACCCCCGTTTTTCATAGAACAATACCTTTAATTAACTCACAAGCCTCTTCTATTGTGTTATATTCCTTGGTGGGGGATAAGAATACAGTCTCCTCATTCTTCTCACCAGGGTTCTTTATAAGCATAACTGAAGGAACAAACTCTGTGTTGGTTATCTTTGTATACATATCAAATTCTTTTTCAAATTCATATATATCTCTATCATGAAAAGGAATATTGGCTTCTTCCAATAATTTTTTGAAATCTGTACAATACCCACAAGATTCCATTGTATAAACAACTAATTCATATTTCATATTTTTCTTTTATTTAAATTATTCACATAGAACTTAATCTCATCTAAATTAATTGGATTAAAATATATTGTAACAGTATACTCACCAAGAATAGGTCTTTCTTTATAAGAAATAAACTCCTTTAAATGAATAAAAAACCCAGCTTTTGATAAATATACTATTTCTCTTATTTTATCAGTATCATACATATCAATATAAACTATTTCTCCTGTAAATAAATCCAATTTATATCTATGAGAAAGAGATATTTTACTTAAATCATAACTTAATTTGCTTTTTAATTTTGCTAAAAATTCCATATCATTTTTTTTAAATAAAAATCCCCCCACCTTATTCAGATGGGGGTTTATGTTTACACCACTAAATACTCTTCAGCAATCTCCCAAAGTTGGGTGTTTATCTTATTGTCATTTATGAAATTAACAATTGGCTTTGATCTTCTATTTGTATTTTTGAATTTAACCCCCCCTTTGATTACCTTCTCTTGCACAAGATTAAATATTGTCCAAAGGTCATTTGATTGGTCCTCCTCTCTGTAAGGTATTAAAACTTGGTCAAAATCAACATTATTGGCTGATTTATCAAACCGAATTTCAATTGCTCTTTGTGCAAACTCTTCAATCTCTCTTTGCCCCAATACTCTTTGTTGCATTTCTCCCATTCTATTAAATATTAAGGGGATTTTTGTGAAGAAGTCATTTGTCATCACTTCTGTAAAGTCTGTGTTCAAATCTACATGTTTTACAGATATACTATTAGCAACTGATGCTGGGACAACCAAACCATTTGAACAAATCAATCTATAAATCCCCATTGAGATATCCATTTTTGATGTTCCATTGTGGGAATTGTTAAACATAATCTGTGGAAGAACATCACCAACATTATTAAAATCATTATGCCTCAAAATAACTTGGTGCGCAGAATAGGCTGAATCACCAACTTGTTTTGCAGAATTTATCTGCCATCCACTATCAACCAATTTTTCCAAGATTACTCTTGAGTTAGCAAAGTTGTATCTACTAGACATTTTTGGATCTGGTCTTTCAGCAAAGATTGCAGGAACAGATGTCTTTAATACTTCAAGATTTAGTGATGTGTTCATATTTTTTTGTTTTTTGTTTAATTTGATGTTGCAAAGATATATTACCCAAATGAATTTTCCAAATCTAATTTAAATTTATTTTTCCAAAAGGACCATTAAAATATCTCACATTATTGTTGGGGGTTTTACCCCTATTTAATAAAACACATATATCCACAATTTGTTGTTTTGTCAATACAAAATCTTCCCCCAGACCAAAATTAAAATAACTTGCTTTACGTATTCTTTCAAAGAATAAAGATTTCTGTTCAATTTTAACCAATTTTATTAACTCATCAGTATTTTTTTCAAAAAAAGAAAACAATTCAGTCAAATAAATTTCAACATTAACATTAGTCATAATTTTTAATTTACAAATTTATTGTTAAATATATATTATCAAAAAAATACATTATGTTAAATTTAAAAAAATGCAATAATTGCAAATCAAAAAAATTTGGATATGAATTACCAGTAACATTGGTTAGCATATATCTGTTGGCATCAGGAATATATGTTGCCATTAAATTGATAAAATATCTCATCACACTCTTGTAAATTTAACTTCTCTCTTTATATAAAAATCACCCCCATTATACCCCTTACCTGGGACTCTTAAAGGTACACTAGTATCAAAAACATTTGGTGCAGTTATTGATAATAATCCCAATGGATGGGGTATGTTATATTTAACCAAATCAACCTCATCACAATCCAAAAATAATGTATAAATTAAATCATTGCCAGATTTTCTAAATCCATCAGCATCAATAACCTCAATCTTTAAAACCAAATCACCAAAATCCACTTTATCAAAATCACCCAATTTGCTTAATTTCAAAAACTGTCCATTATCAATATTTTTTGGTATTTCTATAGTAATTGTTTTTACTTCCCCCTTCACACCACTTCCAGAACATTTATAACATTTATTTTCAATAATTTCACCAAGACCATTACATGATTGGCAAGTTGTTACCATTTGTTGAACAAAAAAACCAGATCCAAATCTTCTAATCACTTGGCCTGTGCCATTACACTCACCACAGTGCCTTTTAGTGCCCCTATTTCCATTACATTCATCACAAGGGATATTTCTATTATATACAATTTCTTTTACCTTTCCCAGATATATTTCAATTGGTGTTAATTTTACTGTTATTAATTTTTCTACTGGAATATGAACATTCCTTCTATTACCTTGATTGAAAAAATGTGCAAATAAATCATCTTGTCCTGGAAATCCAAAACCACCCTTTCTTTCAAAATCATATGACTGCCTCTTCTGGGAATCAGATAATACATCATATGCTTCACTAATTTCTTTAAATTTATCAGCACCACCTGGATTCATATCTGGATGGTATTTTTTTGAAAGTTCTCTATATTTTTTTTTTAATAAATCTTCTGTAAAATTCTCTTCAATTTCCAAAATTTTATAATAATCTTTCATAACTATGAATTATTTTATTGTTTTATTTAAGGATAAGAAAAAAAAGAGAATTATCAACAAATTCATCACAAAGAAAAAGGCTCTAATTGCTTATAATAAAATGATGAAAAAATCTGATGAAGTTTTCTTTGAAAAGAAAATTCAAAATGCTCAAGAATGTATTTTTGAATTAGCATTGATTTCAAACAAAAGAGAAATAGATACCCCAACTTATCTAAAAGATGAATTGGGTAGAAATCAAAGGGTTTATATTGATAATGAAACAAATATGTTTTTTGTTGATATAAAACCTTATAAGGTTGAAGAAAAGTTATTTGATATTGCCCAAAATAAAAAAATAACACTAAAACAATTTGATAATGAATACTTGTCTGTAACTGGATTAAAAATCATATGCATACTAAATCATAAAATAGTTGTACAAAATGATGATAAATTTTATTTATTCTCTTTAAAAGATGAAGATGAGGCTTTAAGATTCTTGGATAGTTTAACAATTTATTTAAATAACACAAACAATAAATCTTGTATGATATTAAAAAGTAGAAGCTCCGCCCAAAAAAAATATCTTTATGATTTATTAACTAAAAATGGATTTGATGCCTCTGTATTATATAGGCAATTTACAAGTTAGCATCTTCAGATATAAAATAAAATGTAATACCTGATATATCAATTTTGAATTTCTTGTCATCAGCTTTACCACTTGGATTTAATGTCTTATTAATAGAATCAAAAATATCTTTTGTAAACTCAAAAATAATTGTTGACTTTGCTTGGGGTAAAACTTGTTGCAATGCATCAGAAATCATAGCCAACTTTTCTAATTCCCCCATAATAATATCTTTAACTTTTTGAATAAACTTAATTTCTTGTTTTTAGGTTTAACAATATCCTCTTTTTTATACTTTTTTAATTCATTAACTAATTTAATCTTTTCCCTTTCTAAATCAGCATTATCCTTGTTTCTTTCTGCTTCTAGGATTTTCCACATTGTCTGCTTGTCCATCTTTTAAATCATTTTTTGGAATTATGAATTCTAATTTACTTAAATCATCAAGTTTATTCTTATTAAATAATGCTTTTAATATATCAATATTTTTATTTAATAAGAGGCTCTTTTGTTCAATCTCCTGATTATCTTTAATTATTTTAAATATCTTATCCAAGCCAACATTGAATTTATCTTCAATATTCTCAATAACAAAAGTTATTCCAATCTTATCAGTATCATTTTTAATAGCAAATGTAACAACAAATTTATCTACCATATATGATTGGGGTATTAACCAAGTTTTTGGTAAAATCAAATCAATAAATATAAAATTATCTGAAACTCTTATGGAGGATAGATAACCATCAAAATCTTTTATGTTATTATATAAATTCATTATTGTAAAAATTTAATAAATGTTATTATAAAACTAAATGCTAATCCAAAATATAATTTATCATTTTTTGTTATTCTATTTCTTTCAATATATTCTGTATCACCAAAAAGTGAAAATACTATTCTAGTAGTAATATTAATCACTACCAGAATAGAAAATATAAACAAAAAATAAAATATTGGCAAGTAATTATTCACCTTCAGTTTTTGTTTTTCTTTCTTTAATTATGTCAAGCCTACTCTCTTGCAAAAGTGCCTTTAGTTCTTGTGCTGTTTTTCTGGCTCTTGTCCCCGCACTTTTATTCCCTTTGCGATAAAATCTATCAGCATCAGAATAAAATAAATCCATTAATTGTTTAATTTTTTGAATTGTCTCCATTTTTATTTAAATTTTATTTTATTGCCAAATTTTTATCAAGTAATTTGTATATTTCAGTTAATATTTGTAAATCAGCTTTACTATATAATCCTTCAATATTGAATAGTTCTTCTATGAATATTTTTATTGAATTATGGTTAATTCCATCAATTTTGTTATAAAATATGTCAAAATAAAAAATCTTCAAATACTTGTAATGATCCCCATCTTTATTTAAAATAATATTTTCTTTTTTAAAAGAATCAATAGTTTTTGACCAACACCAGTCAAAATGTTTTTCTTTATCTTCATTGCTATAATCAACAGAAATTAATTGATCATTATTGTCACCAAGATAAGTTTTGCTTATTGTAATATTTAATGACATTAAAATATCAAAAAATAAATCAATTTTCTCCCTATTAATATTATTCATATTAAAATAAGTTTCAAGCTCATCTTTTGGTATTGGTTCAGATAACCACTTAAAAAAATTCTCCATAGTGCATTGTCTATGGAGAATTTTAATATAAAAAAAATATAATTGTATATATTATGTTACAAATTACTGCGTTATTTTATTATAATTTATCAATTTTTTCATTTTATGAAACTCATCAGTTAAAACTTTATTGTTTTGGATTGATTCACCTTGCATTTTTTTAATAAAATCTGGTCTTCCCCTATCATCTTTAACTACATGTACATCTAATGATTTATCATAAGCACGTTTTTTCTCTGCACCATAATAATTATTCTTTCTTCTTTTATTAACTTTACTATTAACATCTGTCTCAACAGCATTTGCCCATTTTGGATTATTCCCAGTTTTTGAACTTCCTTCAATATATTCACCCATTTTTTCCTCATTAGGATCCATTTCATCATAAACCAAATTTTCCATACCAGGTCCCCTACCTAACTCTTCAATATATTCTTCTTCATCACCATCCATACGATATGCCATAATGTCTGACTTTTTTAATTGCCCATTTGTTTTAGGAAAATAATCTGGATTTTCAATATATTTTCCATTTGAACCATATTTAAGATACTCCTTCATTTTTTTACCAACATTGGCCAAATTTGATTCATTTTCTTTTTTTGATTTTTTTAATAAACTTTCAACATCATTTAATGATTTTGGTTTTTTATAACTAAATTCATTTTCAGCCTCATTTATAACATTTTCAATAAATGAAATTAAACCTTCTTCAGTCATTTTAACAATTTTCTTATTTTTCTTTAATAACTTGAAATCTTCTGCATCAATCTTGCCATTTTTGTTTTTATCAATTTTTGATTGTTTTCCAACTAATTTCTCCTTAACTTCTTTCTTACCTTTCTTTAATAATTTGAAATCTTCAGCATCAATCTTGCCATTCTTGTTCTTATCAATCTTTGATTGTTTTCCAACCAGTTTCTCATCAACATTCTTCTTAACCCTCTTTTCAAATAATAAATTAGATCTCTTGTTAAATTCCTCATTTAACACATCATTAATTATTGAATCAATATCATTTCTTTTCATATCATTTTTTATTTATATATAAATATATCTAATTAATATTTTATTTAGTTTTCTTTGTTACTATTTCCCTAACTTTATTTTCACTGATATTCCATTTTTTTGCAACTTTTTTAACAATTGTATGATATCTTGGTGTATTTAATAAACTTTCTTCAATCCCCCCAATATCAATTGTTTCAAATCCTTGCAACTTATCAAATGCTGGATTCTGTTCTATGGGGTCTTTCTTGGCTTGCTTCATAACACTCCAGGTTGATGGCTTCATTTTCATATGATTAACAACCAAATATTCAATAACATCAATATTTGTCCCCTCAAAGGATAAAATCCAATCAGCATATTGTTTTACATATTCACCAGATTTGGCATCATGACCATATGCTGTTGGCTCACCTGTCTTTGGATTGATGGCATATGTATCCATTTTTCCAAGATCATGGAATAGTGCAGCCATAATCATATTTGCATCATCTGGATATTTGTTATACGCCCTTCTTAAAACCAATATAATGTGTTTTAATGAATTACCCTCTGGATGCCATTTTTTTGATTGCTTTGCACCCCATTGGTCAAAAAATAATTTCTTTAAATCATTAGGCATTGACCTAATTAATTCTTGTGGTGTGTTTGGAATTTGCTTTTTGTTCATAATTTGTTCTGTTAATTTTATAGCATTAATATCCCCTTGATTACAATATGGATATTTTAAACATTTCTTCTTTATTTGCACAAATTTACCCCCAGGAATTTGTGTCTTTGATTTACCTCTCCAATCTTTCTTTTTAGTAGATTTAGCCCATGCCCCAGGAACTTCATATGACCCCGTAGATGCAGTTGATGTTGCTTCCTTGGCTTCTACCTTTCCTTCATTAAATATAGGCTTAAAATTGACTTCTGTCCATATATCCTCCTTAATTGGAACACAATTTGGTACCATTTTTCCATTTTTCATTTTACCACCAACTCTCCTATATCCCTTCCAACAAGCCTCACTCATACTCTCAAGATTGGGGAATAGGGGTGCAACATATCCACCAGATGAACCAGATGTTGTAGCTTCCTTTGATTCCATCTTTTTTAATTTATCATAATATTGGGGATCTTCCCATAAATGGTCTTTTGCAATTTTTCTAGCAATTTTAATATTATCAGTATGTTCTTTCTCAACATTAGCACCTTTACGTAATTGTTTTTTCAGAAATTCAATATATTCTGATGTATCTTTTGTTTTATTATGTTTACGTTCTATATCACTTAATGAAATATTTTCTTTTTTCATTTTATCATCTTCTTTTATTTCACCATCATTTACCAATCTAATATAATCAAATTGTGAACTATAAGATTTGGGATTTTTTGAAAATTCATTTGCAATTGTATTTGCAAATAGTTTATTTGGATCTTCCATATTTTATGCATTTTTTAATTTTGGCTCCCAATAAGACCTATTTAACCACATAAATTGGTAAAACTCCCTAAACATCTTTAATGTTATGTCTTTAACTTCTCCCTCAAATTTACCCTTTCTGAATTCCTTTTGTAATTTATCAATTAACTTATTTTCATACTGGGATAAAGTACTGCTTTCAAAGAAATCTTTAATCTCTTTTCTAACAACAACTTCAATTTCTTTTTTTTCAGATTGTGTTAATGCCATTATTTAAAAATTATAGAATATGTAAATCCAAATATAGATAAACCTATTAGGATTTGATTTATTATGTTTTTAGTTTTTTCTTTCTTTAAAAGATTTTGATTACTTACAAAATTACTTTCTAAAACTTTATACTTTTCATCATTTATCTTTATAATATCTTTGTATTTTTGTTCTTTTTCAATATATGAAAAAAGAAGAGAATCTTTTAAATAAATCTTCTTTTCAGTTTCCAATATTAAATTGTTAACATACAATAATTCATTCTTAACTGAATCATATCTAATCAAATCTTTTGCTATCTCTTTAACAATTGTTATTGGGAATGATTTAGTTTGAATAGAAACTGTATCTGTTTGTGAAAAAACTATCCAAGGCAGCCATATTGAAAGTATCAATAGATATAACTTTTTCATAATAAAACTTTCTAATTATTTCTTTCTTATTGTTTATATCTTTTATATTTTTATCAATTTCATTTATCTCCAAAATGTATTTATCAATCTTATCTTCTAGTATTTTTTGATTATTTTCAATTCTTTTATTTGATTTATCTAGTTCAACAATCTTCTGGTTTGTTTTATCATCTAATTTAACTTTTGGCTCTGTTATTCTATAAAGCCAAACACCAAAAAATATTAAACCTATTATTAAAATTAATTTTAATATCCCATCTAAAATATTGTTGAAGTTGCTACTTAATTTGGCGTTTTCTTCCTTATTGCTAGAACTTTTGACCATTTTGATTTAAATTTTTGATAATATTGCTCTAATTTAGTTATGATTTGCAAAAAATCTTCATCTATTTTTACAATATCAGCACTTATATACACACCCCCATTTTCACCAATTGTATATAAAAATGTGATATTATCATCAATAAGTTTTCCACCCCATTCTACACTATTTTTATATAAATGCAATTCATCAAAATCAACCAAATCAGAAACCTCTTCAACAAACTCATCCATTGTTTCCTGAAAAGATGATTTATCATCAGTTGTTATATTGTCAACTTCTGCTCTTGAATCACCATGTAAAACAAATATGCCTCCAGATATTTTATATTTTTGTTGCTTACTTGAATTCTTTTTAGTTTCTTCTTCTCCATTATTCATACTTTGTGTATCTTGGATATCATCATCAGAAACACTACTGCGTATTTTACTTGTTATACTATCAGCAGTATTTAGCCTGCCAGAATCTGAAAACTGCTCAAACAACATTTTAGATTTCTTTAAAAGAGATTTCATCTCATCATAACTATTTTCTGTCATTTTCTAATATTTTTTCAAAAAGTTTTATGTCAAAAGATGGTGATACATCTGTATAGCTTTTGTATATATTACTCCTACTCAATATCCCATTAAATTTTATTCCATTATTTGTTTTAGTGTTATGACCTATAAATTTTTTATTTATACTCATTTTGTTACAAAGTTCAGAACATAAAATACCCAAGTTATTAATTTGTATATCTGTGTAATTGTCCCAAAAATCATAGTCCCGCCACTTTTTATAATAAGGATTATCATTATAAATATCCCCAATCCAATTATTAGTAAATCCATTGTCTTTATTTTTTTCTATCCAACCCAAATTTTCAATAGCAATAACAATTGAATTAAAATTTATTAAGTCATCTTTAAAAAAATTAGAGTACCCACTATCATCCAACAATTTAATTACTTCACCATTTTTGGACACAATATAATTTGGTATTTTATCATATTGACCATAATGCCTATATTTTAGGGACATCAAGTAATTCTTGACATCCCTAAATGTATTAATTAATATTATTTTATTTTTATTCTTTTGCTTACCTACTGGTTTTAATTCACCATATTTAATTATATTAAGCATCTCTTTTTCTATATATTAGCCTATTTACATCATCAGAATTATCATCTAAATTATTTAAATCCATTTCTATTTTCTTTTTTCTACCAGTTTTAGGTTTATCTAATTTAGTATCATTCTTTAATGTATCTTCCAACAAAGTTGGTGTCACTCTTGGTTTATAAGGTCTCTTTGTTGGTTTGGGGTTTATTGGTTCAGGTTGGGTTGGTTTATATTGTATCGGTTCAGGTTGTATTGGTTCAGGCTTATTTTTTGTTAAATTATCCAAATATGTTTCCAATAATTTCAACTCATCCTCTGTTGGTGAATACTTTTCTTGAACCTCTTTTGCTTCAATTTTACCCGCCTCCTTACTTAAAGCCTCCAATTCATCATCATTTAATGCTGGTGAATTAATGTCATCTTGCAGTTTATCCTTATCCCTCAATTTAACTAACATATGTAAAAAGGAAAGAGATATAACCGGCAATAAACCACCAGAGAAAACAGCAAGAATTCTTTTATGCCCAACGATATCATCTTCATCAATAATATATTGAAAGAAAACATTTGATAATTCAACCCAATCTTTAAATTGTTTAGATGATTCATCAATATATTGATATGAATAAAATACATTCCCAACAAGTTGAATTAATGTAACAATACCAAATGGTATGTAAACATTTTTACCCATATGGACAGAGATGGCTGCCAAGGCCGACAAAGCAGCTATCTCCACGCCAAAGGATAAATAAATTGACCAGGTTGAATTGTTAGTTAAACCATACCAACTAGTAACATGTGATATTGAAACAATTGCAACAGTTACAATTGGCACTAAAAATGCAAAATATACTATTTTTTCTAAATTCTTACTGACAATATTCATTTATTTAAGTTTTTCTAATTCTAAATCTATTTGTGCTTGCCTATTTACATCAAGTATTTTTCTATCGGTTGATTGAATAAACCTTTTTTCAGTTTCAAGACTCATAATTTTTAATTGTTTATTCAATTCTTCTTTTGTGTAAGTTGAATCTTTAATTGCTTTAATTTCATCATTAATTTTGGCAATTTCTTTTGTATCCCCACATCCTTTAAACCAGCCAAGGACTAAAAAAATAAATACAATTAATGTAAAATTCTTTGATAAAATTTTTCTGAAGTTTTCCATGTTTTTTTTATTATTAAATATAATCAAATAACACTTTTGACTCATTCCTGAGTTTTTTAAGTGCCTTTTCTTTTATTTGGCGAACTCTTTCTTTTGTTAGGTTAAAATCGCCACCAATTTCTTCTAATGTCCTAACTGAGCCATTTAATCCAAAATAATCCTCAATGATAATCTTTTCTCTGTTATCAAGCAAACATAAAATATTAAAAAGTTTTTCTCTTAAAATTTGCTTTGTGCTAAATACATCCTCTGGATTATCAGCATTGTCATTTTTAATCACATTAATCAATGTATCCCCATCTTCATTTAAAATTGAATCCAAATCAATTGTATGCGCCAAATTTGTTAATTTATTTGGTGGGGTATTATCAAACTCATTTAAGAATTTTTTAATCTTATGATATTCTTGTACAATATTAACTGGTAATCTTATTGTCCTTGCATTATCATTTAATGATTCAATTATAGATTGCTTAATCCACCATACAGCATAAGAAATAAATCTTAAATTCTTGTTCCAATCAAACTTGTCAATAGCCTTTAATAATCCATAATTACCTTCTGCAATCAAATCAGACAAATCCAACCCCTGGTTCTGATATTGCTTACATACACTAATAACAAATCTTAAATTGCCCTCAACTAATTCCTTTTTTACTAATGACTTCTGGGCATTTGTTGTATTGGGGTCTAACATAATTTTAGCCAATTCACGCTCCCTTTCAACATTCATCACTTTGTGTTTTCTAACATCCTTTAGATAAGATGATATTTCAGACTGATTAATCATTAAAAACTTTTTTTCTTTCATTTTTTAATTTTGTTTAGAAAAATTCTGTAGTAATTCTTTTTCAATTGAAGTCAATGACTTAATACCTTTTTTAGAAATCTTTTCAAGAATTAAATCCAAATCTGTTTCAGATTCACCTTCATTGATTACTGAATAAACTTTGGTTAAATTATCACTTTTTAAAATACCAAGGAATGGTCTGTTTTCTTTACTGAATTCATTTGGAGCATCATTCAAACCCAAACTCACAAAGTTGTTCATTGGAAAGAACGCAGCATAATCATTCACTATTTCAACTAGTGTATAACCATAACAACTGTCAAATAAAATACTTGACAATACTGTGGCCAAATCAACCAGGTCAACATCTGAACCAAAAATCATAATGATGGAATCACCTGCTTCTGTCATTAATGGTTCTGTGTCTGATATATGAGAAAATTCATCAAGAAAAGAAGCCAATTCAAAATTCTTCTTTGGCTTGTAAATTGTCAAATTGTAATTCTTCATTTTATTTTTTTTGCAAAGATAATCTTTATTTTTCTAAATCAAAACCTTTGACACATTATTTTTCTTCTCCACAACTATTTTTGATTCACCCCAATTGCTGATTAGGGGGTTATGTGAAATTAATAATATTTTTTCAAAATAACTTTTTAATCTAATAAAAAATTCACCCATCATATCTAAATTTTCATTTGACACCTTGCCAAATACTTCATCTGCCACCCAGATGTTTGGTTTTGGTAATGAGCAAACTTTACTTAATACAGCCCTTAATGCCAATGATGCTACTGTTTTCTCATATCCAGATCCTGTTGTCATTAATTTTTCAACACCAGTATTATTATCAATCATAACAAATTCAACTTCATTCTTATCATTAACTCTAACATCTAATGTAAAATAACAAACATCTAATAATAATCTTTGCAATTCTGAATTAATAACCGGAAGCATTGTTTTCATTATCATTTTTGAAATCCCATTCTTCCCAAATAAATCCAAATAAATCTTATATTGTTTTTCCTCCTCTTGCTCTTTATATATTTTTTCAATAATGGTTAAATTCTTTTCAGTTTTATCTTTATAATTTGATATTTTTATTTCAATGCCATTAATTTCTTTTGTTATTTTATTTTTCTCAAAAGTCAATTCATCAATTTTGCTATTTGCTTTAATAATTAAAGCATCAATTTGATTATTCTTTTTAATCTTTTCTTGTACTTCCAAAAATCTTTTAATGGTTCTTTCTAAATTTTCTATTTTAATAGAATTTGATTCCAATGTTAAGTTGTGTTTTTTAATTATCAACTTATTTTTTTCATAAGCATCAAAATCTTTTTTTAATTTATTGAATTGTTCATGTTTTATTTCCAATTCATTAACCAAATTTGAAATAACCTCATATTCATTTTTATGCTTATCCAATGAATTAATTTTTGCTTTTGTGAATTCAGCATCAATAAGATTCAAACCACAATGTTCACATTGAACCCCCTCACCATAAGTTTTGATTAATTTTGTTATCTCATCAATCTTTGCTTTCAATAATTGTTTGTTCAATTTGGTTTCTATGATTTTTTCTTTCAATAAATCATGTTCATCTTCATCATAAAAATTTTCTGGCTTTTTTGCATTGATTGATTTAATCATATCATTTATTCTGAAATTATTTGCATTTATTGTTGCCATTTCAGCCTCCAATGATTCAACATTTACAATTAATAATTCCTGATCAATATCAGAATATTTTGAATTATATAATTCATTTTTATATTTATTTCCTTTTTCCAATCTTTCTTCATAATCCTTTAAATCAATATTTAATTTGTCCAAATTTATTTCCAACATATTAATTTCTTCACCCAAATCCAAATTCTCTGTCTTTAATTTCTCTGCATTATAAACATTTGAAAACATTCTTTTTGAAAATTCTTGGTATACTTCTTTTCCCAAATCTTCCTTCTTCTTTAAATGTTCCAACCCCAAAAATCTCCCCAACAATTGCCCCCTGGCTGTGGGCTTTGATTCCAATAAATCTTCAAGATTATTCCCAGTTGTTAATATGGTGGCCAAGAAATCATCAATATTGCCTATGGTATTCTTAATAAACATTTCTGTCTCCCTTCTTTGCTCACCCTTTAAATTTTGAATTTCACCATTTTTTAATTTCTTATCAAATGATAATTCACTTTTTATTTTCCATTCATCAGCCTTATTCTTTTTCCTATCCATTCTTCTGGATATCATATATTCCTCACCATCAATAATGATGTCCCCAACAACATGAACTGTATCTTTATTTGTGAATTTATTGAAAATATCTTCTGCTTTGCTACTTTTTGTTGTGGTATTGAAAAATAAAAATAATAATAAGTCAATGGTTAATGTGGTTTTACCCCCTGTGTTCTGGGGATTTGATTCAACAATTGTTATTCCATTTAATTTTTCAAAATCAAGTTCTTGGTTTTCACCAAAAGATAAGAAATTGCTAAATCTAATTCTTTTAATATACCATTTATTAAATTGTGTTGGCTCTTGATTTTCTAACAATAATTTGTTTTCAACAATATTGTTGATTTCCATTATTTTATCATAATAATCATAATTGCTATTTGTTTCAAGCAAATTTTTAATCAAATTATTTTGATAATTAACATCCAATACATTTGATGATACATCAATTGATTGTAAAACCTTATCCTCATATTTAACCTTTGTAATAACATTAACATTTGTTGTGCCATATTTTCTTGCAAAATATTGCCTAACATCTTTAATTTTATCTTGGGTAATATTTTCTGGATAATCTTCCCATATTACCCTAATGTTGGGATTAACCCATATTTTGTTTTCTTCCATGTTAGTTTGACTTATTTTCATACCATTCAATAATTGAATTTATTGCCCATACAACACCTGATGAAAATATGCCATCAAAAAACCAAGATATCCCATAACAAATACCCATATATTGCATTGTTGGGGAATAAATGAATGCTCCCAAGAAAAATCCCCCCCAGGTGCTAAAACACATTGGGCAAGATATAATCCCATAAATAAATCTAAAAATGGGTGATATAATTAAAATATCCATTTTTCCAGCATTGTTAAAGAATTCTCTTAACCCTGAAAATATTGATCCATAAACCATTATGTTCATAAGACCATAGCTTGTAAAAATCCAAATTAAAATGTCCATACTATTTAATTCTAATGTTTGATGATTTATGATATCTTGCTGATTGACTTGTCATATCAGAAAATAACCTACGATAATCTTCTATAATTTTATTCTTATTTACTAATTCTTCATTCATTGAATGAACTTTCATCTTTAAATCACTTAATTCATTTTCACATTCTGTATTCTGTATTTGAACCTCTTTGATAACAAAAACTTCTTGGATAACTGGAACTTCCTTGATTATTTCAACCTCTTTGATTTCAACCCTAACTCCCCCAGTCTGCACCTCCTTAATAACTTCTTTATATATTGGAACTTCTTTTATTACCTCAATGATTTTTTCAACCTCAACAATTCTATCAACTGGCACCTCAATAATCTTTTCAACTTCTCTTATAATCTCTTGAGGGGGATTTATTGATTCAATGTTCTCATTCAATATCCCATATTTTTCAATATAAAATCCTGACTTCAAACATTTTGATACAAAATCATCTACATCTGAAATATTATTTGCCTCACAATATCTTATAATGTCAATAAAAAAAGCATCATTTGTTATAATCTGTGTCTTCATTTAATTATTTGTTAAACTTTCATTATTATTTTTTATATCATCATATGAATTTATTTTAAAACTTATATATGGTTGGGGGTTGTTTAAATCCACAAATTCATAATTATCATCATCAATTGTATATATTCCATATCCATGTTTTGTAACACTTTCCCCATAGTTATGCTGCAAAAAACTCCCAATCATTATTGCTCTACGATTATTGGGGATGTCAAATATTGCTCTCTTATGTATGTCACCACATAAAACAATATCACAACCATTAAATATATCAACCTCAAAACCATCTTCTATGGTGAACCCCAAATCAGTTTTTAAACCCCTAACTGAACCATGAAATAAACCAATATTAATATTGCCATCTATTTTCTTTGGTATATCTGGGGGAATATTATGCTGCATTAATGAATATACACACCAATTAACATTTTCATCTGAATATACACCTCTCTCCTTCAGATAACTTATCTTGGGATTTTTAATTGAATCTACAATTGGGGTAATAGCATCCAGCCTCTCCATATTTGTTTCCAAGAAATCATGATTGCCAATTATAATAATGGTCTTGGTTATTTTTGCACATTCTTCCAGAACCCAAACAATAAATTCCACAAGTTCTGGGGTCATCTGGTTCTTGCTATGAACCAAATCACCTGTGAATACTATTCTATCTGGTTTTAACTCTGACCATTGTTTAAATGCTTCTGATAATATTCCCCTAAATAAATCATGGTCTTTGTATAACCTTATATGTAAATCAGAAAAATGAATGATTTTATTTATCATATTGTTTTTTTATAAACATAGATAAATAAAATCATTCTATCAATATTATGACAATATTAATTTTCCACCAATTGGAAACCTTCATTTATAAGTAATTTTTTTACTTTATTTTCAGAAATTGTATTGATTGCAAATCTCTTTGCTATCTCTCCTGGTTTTGCAAAAACTACTTGAATTTTTTTTGTATTTTTTACATAGAAAGTGTTAACTGTGCAATACTCACCTTTTGTGTTTGCAAACAATCCAAATGATTTTGATTTTAAAATCATACCTAATGTAATATTTTCTATGGTGTTTGTCATATTGTTTTGTTTTAATTAGGTTGCAAAGATAAGAACAATATTCAAACAAACCAAACTTCTGTAAGAATATTTGTCCAATTTGGTACTAAATCTACCAAACTTTAATTCTGCTGAAATAACCAAATAAAGGATCATTATCTGATTTTTTGAATGTTGCAGTAGCAGTAATTTCCTCACCAAGCCCAATAAGGCTACCTATATTACCATAGGCCTTCCATTTACCTTCAACATTCTCAATCAACAATTTGTATTTAGTTGAACCAGAGTATGGGTCGGTATAACCTTTGCAAGAAATAACTCTGAATAAACTTTTATATCTCCCTACAACAACCTCATTTGCAACTAACTCCAATTGCCTTCTTCTTTCTGCTAGAACCTTAACAAATTCTATCTGTTTTTCTGAAATTTTACCTGAACTGAAGAAATTGCTTGCAATCTCTCTAATTTTGTTATCATTAACAGATAATGTTTCCTCCAAACCTTCATTAGAGGTCAATATCTTGGCTATTTCAATTTGCTTCAACCTTCTCTTGCGTTGAGCCATAGTTTGTTTAGTAATACCATCAACATCAAAGGTATATTTCATAATGTTGTTGGTACAGTCAAAACCAACATAAATCAAATCAGATGTTTCTTTGTCCAAGAAGAATGAACCCCTCTTTATGGCATGATTACAGCAAGAACATTTGTTACCCTTTGGATTGAAATTACCCATCCAACCCTCTGGATCCTCCACACCAATCTTTTCAAAATCAACCTCAAACTCTACTTCGGTGTCATAACCATCCTCACCATTTGGTACTTTAAATGAGGTGTAGTACCCCACATATGTGAAATTTTCTGGCTTAATTCCTTGTCCTACATATTTGAATTGGTTTATTGTGGTGGTTGCCATGTTGTTTTGTTTTGATTAGGTTGCAAAGATAAGAACAATATTCAAACAAACCAAACTTCTGTGAAAATATTTATAACTATATTTTTAGATTAAAAACAATATCACTAACCTCTTTTGGAACCTTATATTCTGCATAACCCCCCTCTGGTTTTAGATGACAAATAACTGAACCATAAAAGTTAATTCCCTCATATTTTGATTGTGAGAGCATTTTAAGTAGCAGCCTACCATAGAGTGGCAATTGTATATAATAATGCGCTAGGGCTGTGCTAGGATACTTCTCAAAGGGTTTAAACATATTCTCTGTGAAGGTGGAAACCTGGAAACTTTTTTCCTTGTTTGTCTTCCAGTCAGTAATAACAATTCCATAATCTGTCTTTTCCTTATTTGGGATTAACCAAACCTTATCTGGTTGTCCAACATACCCAAGGTCGGGGTCACCCAATACCATTTCTGTATCAATAAGAACAGCACCTCGATCATGCATAAGTTTAAGATAAGCAAACCCAGCTGATATCATTCTATCAGACATAATTTCTTGTGTTAAATCACATTCAAAAATGGGTTGTCTAACTTCCTTATAATTCCCATACATATGAATCAATCTTTTTTCCAAGGAGAAATGAACACTAGAACCAAGATTTGCTGCATAGTTTGCACTTTCAGCCCATTCATTCAAATATTCTTGTGCCTTATCTTCATCCCCCTTTGCTTTTTTATAAGCAATCTCTTCTGCTGGAAATTCTTTATAATACTTTTTAATTATTTTTGAAACAGATGGATAATCACTTCTGCCATTCATATGATATATGTGATCCTCCTCAACAAATGTTAAATTTAATTCTTTTTGTCTTTTGGTTATAATATCTCTAATATCCTTTGCAACCTCATGTAAATTCATTTCATTTTATTTTAACATAATATTTATCAATATCACCCCTTAACTCACACACATCTTTGTTATAAGGTAATTTAACCATTTTTATTCTATCATATAAATTCCCCCCATTTAACTCATTATATAATCTTAATGAATCCTTATAAGCATCACCATCCAGACAAAGAATAATATTTTTCTCTGCCTTTTCATATAATAAGCCAAATAATTTATTGCTTAAATGCTTTCCCAATAATGGAATTGGATTGGGCAAAAATATGCTGTCAAAAACCCCTTCTGTCAAATATATATCCTCTGACCAGTTAATTAAATGTTCATTAAATATAATCTCATCTTTGGGGGCATTGGCATTCTTATATTTAATCTTTTTCTTAACCCATGATCTCCCCAAGAAATAATTTAAAACACCATCCTTATCATAAGATGGAATTATTATTCTATAAGCAAAATCACCTTTCACTGTATAACCAATGTTATATTTTTTTATCATATCATCTGTTATCCCCCTACCAACCAAATAGTTATATGCTTCATTCCTGGGGATATGTATTGGGCTTGAATCTTCAAAGGTGACAAAACCCTCTGGCAATCTTAACTTTGGATAAAAAATATCATTAACCTTTAAATTATCTGGTTTAATTAAATCATATAATTTCTTTTGCTTCTTTGTGCCAAATACATCAAATAACTTACCAAGTGGACCATGTGTCTTTTCAGATTCATCACCACAACTCCAACAATGATATAAATGTTTTGTTAATGATACTTCAAGGTTGCCCTTGTTTTCCCCCTCGTCACATAAGGGGCAATTAAATCCATATTGGTGTTTTGTGGTAAATGATTTAACTGGTTCTCCAATCACATCACTTATCAAACCCAATATAACTTTTATTTCTTCATCTCTATTCTCCATTTTGCAAATATATATAAAAATTTGCAAATCACCAAATGTTTTTCATCTTCATATAACCAAGAACAGCAGTATATGCATCAGTCTGGTCAAAATTTTCCTTTTTTAAATTTCCTTTCTTATCGTAATGCCATATAATTTGGGGTTCTTTCTTTGCCACCAAATCTAATATTAATTTCTTTTTATCAATTGATTTTTCCAAACCCCCAAATAAAACCTCTTTGCCATTTTTATTCTTTTGGGTTAATTCTGGATAAGCAAACTTTCTTGCATTATATGTTGATATAAATTCTGGCATAATATTCAATACATCAAAAACTTCTTTACATACCAATGTATTAAATCTCATTAATATACCAACTGTATTTATATTATTGGAGGTTAATAATGGTTCTTCTATAACAACTTTTGTTATCCCAAGATTTTTATAATCTTCCAATTTAAGTTTGAATAAAGTTGACTTAACAATAAGTTCTTCTATCTTTGAATTCATTTCTGATTTTGGAACTGGTGACAAATGCGTTAATTCCAATAATTTTTCTGAATTAATATCAAACAAAGCAATCCCAATTGTCTTTGTTGATACATCAAGTCCCAATACTTTGGGTGAGTTAATATCTATTTTATTTATCATTAAAAATCTAAACTTATTATATATTGTTGAAATGCCTCCCTTTTTTGGGGCGATTTCAATTTTGATATAACCATAAGTTCTTTGTTGGAATTGTAAAGTCCAATTTCAGTAATATACTTATTCATACCATTTACATATGTTGGATTGGTTGGTGTTAGAAATTGTGTCTCAACAAGATTAACAGCATATCTCATATCATAAATTGTTGCAACAATTCCAGTTTGAATATTACCATAGAAATAATACTCGTCCCCAAAGTTTAAAGCTGTGGGTTGATTGTTTTGTGGAATATTAATAAATTGTGATAAATCATATGTTGTTGCTCCACTATAATTTGATTCAGTAATTACAAATGTTGTTTTGGTTAATCCAGATTTTGGTATATATCCATTTACTTTTGTTGATGCAATCTGGCTTGTAAAATTAATTAGTTTCCATCCATTAGGTTGGGGTAATGAACCTGTATCAGTTCTTTGAGCCAAAATTTTAATTTCATTTGCAGAAAAACCAGATAAACTATTATTTGTATATAAAAATGGAAATTCATCCCCAAATTTAACTGCAACATTTTGTGCTGTTAAGGTACAACCTGTATCAGGACCAATAATGTTTTGATAATAATTACAATGCAATGAATTTGTAAACCCTGTTGAATCCAATCTATATGTCACCCACAAAGTTTTACTATTCCCAGTCAAAATACCAACATCATCTGATGTATCTGAATCAAATAAATTTGGTGTTATTAAACTAACTTCAGGCGCGGGTAATGTCCAATTTCTGTTTGACTTATAAGACATTGCTGCAACCAATTCATCATCATCAATAACAACAATTTGATTATCTGGGAAAACTCTACCAACCCTATTTAATTTACCTTTTGAATTTTCATTTGTATCCCATAAATTAAAGAACCGAATGCCTGGTTGGTTCATATCCTCATTCTTTGTTGACTTAATAAAATATGGAACACATATACCTGCCTTATTTGGGGGATCAACATAAAATGTTTGCCCAATCGTGCTGCCACTTGCCTTATGCCACATTAATGTTGGAATTCTTAATTTAAAATTCCTTGCACTATCTTCATTTGTTGTTGGGTCATTAACATCATAAGGGGTCATAGCAAACTTTTCACCATAAACATTATCAATGGATTGATTTGTATAATGAATTATTGCAATTGCTTTTTGATTTTTTGATTCAACAACAATTTTATTCAATTTTGAATCATAATAATAAACCAATCCATCTTCATCTGCAATTGTTTGCCCAGAAATTGAATATAAATGTTCTTTTGTTCCCAAATAAGATTGTGATCCATATTTTGTATAACCCTCATAAGTATTTGTATTAACACCTGCCACAGTTTGTGACCAGGGGATATTCATATTCCAAACTCTTGTATCCACAGTTGCTGATGTATCACAAACCGTTTCATAATTAAAAACATCACCAGACCAATTTGGCATAGGTGTAACGCTATCATATAAAGCAGTCATTCCTGATGGATATATAACACATCTGGCCAATTCACCCCCACTTGTCTTTGCTGAAAATATGGGTAATGCCCTATCTAAACCAACAGTATAAATACCACTATTAACTGTTGATGCACTAATCTTATAAGTTAATATTGGAAATGAATTTCTAATGGAGCCACAATCACCAACCCCATCAAAAATAATGGTAAGAAAATCACCAACTTTTGGAACACCAGATGTTGCTGAACAAGTATTTGCTGATAACAATAAACTTGTTTGACCACTTATTGTTGGCATGCTTGCAACATAATTTGATGACACCGTATATGCTGACATTGTTTGTGCTGAATAAATTGTTGCGCCACTTACAAAAAAACCCTTGTCTGTTGCCAAATTATAAAATTCTTCAACAACAGATTCATTAAATGGAATACCATATGTTGTTCCAGTTGTGCCAGCCAAATAATAGGGGTATTTTACATTTTGCTTATTAATATTTAAATTTGAATTATCATTATGCTCACAAAAAGATGGCATTAATATATTATTATCTGTTATATTTTCTGATGAATAATCAACTTCACTATCCCCAACCTGAAAATATGATATATTAAACTGCCCCTTTGATATTGCTTTTCTCCCAACATCAGTTAATCTTGTATTCAATAAACCTGATGTATTTTTTATTATATAACCCATTATTCTTTTATATATAATTATCTAATATGTGAATTTATTCCAGCATTGCTATCAGAATTATATATCAATTCACAACATTTGCAAGTATTCATTGCTGCTGAAATAATCCTTATTAAGTTTTTTTGCTCAACTTTTGTTGAACACCCATTTGAACCAGTTTGGATTTGAATGTTGTTTATTATAGATGTTGTGATACCAGTCAATGTGTCACCACTAACCAATGTTGTATTATATGTTAAGCCAGAATAATTGCCAATATTTAAATAAGGGGTACAATATGGTCTTATGTTTTCAGTATTGGTAAAATTAATTGTGGATGCACTTAATAATGTATTATTTTTATATATTGATATTGAATTTGATGTTGTTGCACTTCCAGGTTCTGAAATAATTGTTTCCAAATTTGCATTTAATCCAATTGTCAATATATCCCCAACTTTTAATGGGGGATCAATGTTTAATTTCCAAGTTGTTTGAATGGTATCATCTGATATATTTGTTTGAGATATATTTTGAAGGGATAAAGCATATTGATTTGCTGTTTGATTAAAATCAACAGAAACAAATTTTGATTCAATAACTGAAGTTGATGCTGATACTCTTAAATTATATTCACCATTGCATAAATTATTGAATATTGGATTTGATGTATAAGTTACCCCACCATTTAATGAATATAAATATGGCTTTGTTTGTCCCTTTGCGCTTGCCACAATGACCCCATCACAATCTCTTGAACAAGTATTTTTTGTAACAGTTGCATTCAATATAAGGGGTGGATATGCCCCACAAGAACCAGATGTCACAATAACTTCATTCTTTGGTGCAATACCAATCATCTTCCAATTTGCTGTGGGAAAATCCACATCATTCTGATTTCTTAATGCTGTATTTGTAATTCCACTCCAATTAATAACCTCCCAATATGTGTTACCTGAATTCCATCTCATAATATAGGCATTACTTGAATTGCCCCAATATGACTTACCATTTGTTTCTCCACTATAAATAAAGTTATAAGGGCCCAATATATCATTATCCAAAAAAACACTTAAACATAAATTGCTTGCCATAATTATTCTTTTATTAATCTAACTGGATAAAATTCATCACCTGCTGATGTTAAATTATATTGATAAATAACATTTAATGAATTAAACACAAATGTAGTAATATAATTTGCCCCATTTAGTGGATAACTAGTACTTGTCCAATGACTGCCATATTTTCCTATTTGCTGAAAGGTACCTGCCTTAAAATAACCAGTACCTGGTGCATTGTAATTATATTTATTTTCAGCACCAATATTGGGTGAATCCCAATATGATTTTGATTTTAATACACCACCATTAACCAATCCGCCAACTTCATTAAATAAGGTATCATAATCTGATTTTGTTGGAATTCTATATCCAATTGGTGCCAAATTTTTACTACTATTTATTGCAGCATAATTATATAAATAACCCCTTGTTTCCCAAGATGAGCCAAATTCATATGATGTATATGCTGGAACTCCTTTATACTTTATAAAATCATCATAATTTGAAATGTATTGAAGTTCACTACCATCTCTAAATACTTTAACCTTTAAATTTGCATAATCCCAATATTGTGACCCCACCTTAACCTCACCACAAGTGGTAACCCCAGTAATAACACCATTATCATCAACACTATAACAATTGTTATTATATTTTATTCTATCCCAATCAACATTTGATGACCAATTTGTTGTACCAGACAAACAAGAACTAAGACCATTTGGCACTTTATATAATTTATCACCCAACTTAAAGGAATTACCTCTAGCATAAATCAACCAATTTGTTGTAGAACCTGTGCACATTTCATTGCAATTATTTGTGCCACTTATATTTCTACCAATGATAAATCTTGTGCAAAAAGTTGGATTTGTTTCATATCCAACTGATATTGTAATATCTTTAATTGCATTTGTGCTATCCACAACCCTTATACCATAATCATCTGGTGATAAGTTATTTATAATATTTGAATTATTAACAACCCCATCCACACTAATAACATAAGGGGGGATGCCACCTGTAATATAAAGTGAAATAACACCATCTTTCTTCTCTTCACCACTTGAATTCTTTACATTGTATCTTATATCCAAGGGGAATATTGTAACTAATTCATTATATACTGTTGTTGCCATATGATTATTTTTATGATGCCAAACATTGCTGGCAACTACCATAAATAGTTGATGCTGTTTGAAAATAATTTCCAGAATATGTTATTGGAATCACACCACCAGAAGGAACATATGTATTTGAATATGCACCAAGATAACTCCAACAATTATCATCAGAATCTTTTACTACTGAACCAACTGAAATTGATGTTGAATATCCTTGTGTTTGTATTATTAATGTTGGATTTGAATTAAAACCAATTGGTAAACAACTCTGGAATACATAAACCATATTATTTGATGGTGTTGGAGTTACAGTTAAAGATGGTGTTAATGTTGGTGTTGGTGTTATAGATGGACTTGGTGTTGGTGTTGGAGTTATTAAACAACTTGAACAATTTCCAGTTACATCCAATATCTGATCCAGATATAAATTTGGACTGCTTATTGAACTATTACTGGTATATTCAAAACATCTTTGCTCACCATTAACAACAGCTCTAATTACTTCACCAATATTAACTGGTACACCACTAAATATCAAATCTTGATATACATAATAAGAAACTGATGTTGAACATTCTTTTAATCCCCTAACTCCACTAAATGAAAATGATTTATCCAAAACATTATAGGTAACATTACCACTTATAATAATATTATTTGTTGGTGTAACAGAAGGGGTCATTGATGGTGTATAACTTGGATATGTATAAGTATAAGCACTTAAAACAACATTAATACCCAACCCACCACTTGATGATGGTGTCATTGTTATGCTTGGGGTCATAGTTGGTGTCCGTGTTATTGTTGGAGTTGGGGTGGTTGAAGCAGATAACTCACAATTAAAATATGCAGAAAAATCAACAATATCACAAGATGCTGGACTTGGGGTTGGGGTTGGACAGTTTCCACTAAACACAATACCATCATATAAATCAGGATTAAGTTCACCATAACAAGGTGATTTACCTGTCAATAAACAAGAACCACCTAATGTATTACTTAAACACCATTGTTCCAAACTTGTATTGAAATATATAAAACCTGATGTTTCACCAGTATAATAAACATAATTATCATACAATGAACTTGCAACAGAAAAGTTGCCAACATTTGTTCCCAAAATGGAATAACTTGGTGATACACAAAATTCTTGAATAGCATCACCAGGTGACACATTGGGGTTAAAAGCATTTTGATATATATTAACATCCTCATATGATGGACATTCATCTTGTTGTATAAATAAACTACCATATGATTCATAAATCTCCCCAATTTCCTCATATTGAATAACACTAGCAAACCCATTAAAATGAACCCCAATTATATTATAAACATCACCAATATTTGGTGAAATATTTAATGAAGAAAACCTAAATTTATCATTTTCATCCAAACAATTTTTAAATAAAATTACATTCATAAAATTTAATATTAGGTAGCAACAGGAGTTGTTTTGGTTATCACCCTTCCATTATTATCAATAACTTTTACAATATATTGAAGATTATTATCAAAAGGTTTTGGCAAATCAAATGAATAGGTAGTTCCACTTATTGTATTAATATAAATACAATCATTTATGCTTGATTGACAAACATAAACATCATAAGGACTTTGACCCGTAATACCATTAATATTAACCTTAATATTAACCATTTAAATAAAATTGAATATAAATAATAAATAGGCAATATTTTATTTTATTACATATAAAACCTTTATTATATCAAAAAATAATATATTTTTTTATAAAAAAATGAAGGAAAAACTATTATTTATTGCACCCCACCTTTCAACTGGGGGAATGCCACAATACTTATTAAGACAAATTGAAGAATTTTTGCCCAAATACAACATCAATGTTATTGAGGTGAGCAATTTAAGCAATGAATTTGTTGTTCAAAAAAATAAAATAAAAGAGATTGTTCCCATCTTCACATTAAATGAAAATAAAGAAGAAATTATTGATATTATTCATAATATATCCCCAAATATTATTCATTTCCATGAAATCCCAGAATTTTATTTGAATGATTATATTTTGGATTCAATCTTTTCAAAAGATAGATCATATAAAATTATTTCAACAACACATGGATCAAACACAAATCCAAATGATATAAGATATCATCCAGATAAATATATTCTTGTTTCAGAATGGAGCAAAAAACAATTTATGCATTTGGATATCCCCATAAGCATTTGGGAATACCCCATAACAAAAAAAAGGCCAAACAAAGATGATGCAAAATCAATATTAAATTTTGATAAAGATTATAAACATATTTTACATGTGGGCTTATTCACCCCGGGGAAAAATCAAAAAGAAATCATCGAGGTGGCAAGATTATGCCAAGATGAAAAATTTAAATTCCATTTTGTTGGAAATATGGCAGATAACTTTTCAGATTATTGGAAACCCCTATTAAATGATTTGCCAAAAAATTGCATTTTGCATGGGGAAAAAGATGATACAGATATATATTATGCAGCATCTGATGTTTTTTATTTTCCATCCATATATGAATTAAACCCATTATCATTAAAAGAAGCAGTTGAAAATGGTTTGCCAATCATAACAAAAAACCTTCACACATATGAAAATTATTATGATTCCAGAGCAAAATATTCAACAGATGACCCAAATGAAAATAAAAAAATATTAATTGATTTATTAAATGAAACACCAACAAAAAATGAAGATGAAATAACCATTGTATTAGCCCACACAAATAATCTTTTTAGAGAAAATATATTAAATAGATGCTTGGCTTCAATTAATACTGATATAATATTATCATGCAATTTCCCTGTAAATAAATCAATTCAATCATTATGCAATTATGTTTTATATTCATCAGATAATCAATTATTGCTACAAAAAGAATTTAATGATCATAATGTAATCATATACAATTGGGTCATCAAACAAAATGGGGAAAAAGAAATAACCCCCCATCCATTTGAACATAGTTATGCTGTTTATAATTTAATCAAACAAGGATTGCAATTGGCAAATAATTTAAATAAAAAGAAAATACATATTGTAAATTATGATGTCATTCCTGATAATAATGTATTAAAAGAGAATTATAAAATATTGGACAATTATGATTTTAAATTCTTTTTAAATTATAGCAAAGAAAAAACCCAAATTGGATATAAAACCAATTTCTTCTCTGGGAATATTGAACCATTATTATATTATTTTAATCTATATCAAACAAAAAAATCATTCTATGTGAATTTTAAAATATTTGAAGAAAAAACACATGATGTATTAAAAAATGAAAATTTTAAAATAAATGAAGATGAATTAATTCATAACACATTATTTGATTTGGAGGGGGTTCATGAATTTTCTGCAAATGATTTATACCACACAAAAATAAAAATAAACCAGCCAAACATAAATATTAATTTTGTTGATGGTCCATTCTTTGAAATATTGGGGGGATCAAACATTGATTATGATGTAACATTCAAAGATAAAAAAACAAATAATATTGTATATAAAACAAAATTAAAAAGAAATAATTGGGCAAAAGCAACCAAAAAGTATTTCATTGATTGGCAAATTGAAATGAAATCAAAATATGAAACAAAAATATTTGATTTTACCCTTGAACATAAGAAAATATTAATATCCATTGATTCAAAATCCCTAGGTGATAATATTGCTTGGATGCCTTATATTGAAGAATTTAGAAAAAAACATAATTGCATTGTCATTGCATCAACATTCTGGAATGAATTATTCAAAAATAAATACAAAGAAATAGAATTTGTATCCCCTGGTTCAGTTGTAAATAATATTTATGCTTTTTATAAAATAGGTTGGTTCTATAATCCAGAAATGGAACCAATGTTACCAAATACCATACCCCTACAAATGTCCGCAACAAATATTCTTGGCTTAAATTTTAATGAAATAAAACCAGATATTGACTTTACACCAAATAAAAGACCAATCAAAAAGAAATATATAACCATTGCAACAAAATCAACAGCACAATTAAAATTATGGAGTTACCCCAATGCTTGGGACATATTATCAGAATATCTAATGAAAAATGGTTATGAAGTGGTGAACTTATCCAAAGAAGGAAATGATGTGCCAAACACAAAAACACCAGAAAATTATGATATAAAAACCATAATGAATTATATCCACCATTCAGAATTTTTTATTGGTCTTGCCAGTGGATTAAGTTGGTTGGCTTGGGCATTAAATAAACATGTTGTTATGATATCAAACTTTACCCCAATTGACCATGAATTTACAACAAATACAACAAGAATAATTAATCAAAATACTTGCAACTCATGCTGGACAAATCCCAACTTTAAATTTGATAAAGGTGATTGGAACTGGTGTCCAATTCATAAAAATACCCCAAGGCAACACGAATGCCATAAATTAATCACACCAGAATTTGTGATAAATCAAATTAATCACCTACTATAAACAAAAAACCCCCAATTTACATTCTTGGGGG
>Ga0214917_10001423_pt1 | contig 30660 bp, 32 predicted proteins | sample LL_1208_BB_MetaG_FD_177983 | JGI IMG/M metagenome (GOLD analysis project Ga0214917, IMG submission 177983) | Freshwater microbial communities from Lake Lanier, Atlanta, Georgia, United States - LL_1208_BB | ecosystem: Environmental > Aquatic > Freshwater > Lake | place: USA: Georgia | collected... | reverse complement strand
AGAAAAAGTCCTCTAGCGACGCCAGGTTTCAGACCGAAGACGGAATCTGAGCTGACGGATTACGGGGCTAGCTTATGCAGCTAGGGCGTAATCAGTGCGAGTTGTACTTGCACTTATTTTTTGCACAGGTTTTTGGTTAACGAGATCATCCTGGCTTCCTCGGCCCGCTTCCCCTGAATCAACTTCCAAAGTCGAGACCGTTCACCCCCATGGGTGTGGAAAGCATTTCCCACTATTTAGTTGTTTTATTTTCATTATCAAAACCGCAGGTGTGCGTTCTGCAATGAGTAGATAAGTGTAAGGCTGATTAAAAAAAGATACAAAACGGGGTAAAAATTAGGCTTACGTTAACCCTTTTGATTCAGAGTTTATGAATCTTTTCCTGAACGACGACGAGAAATTTCACGCTCTATTTCTCGTCCTGCTTGACGTTCCATAAGCGCAGCGCGTTTGTCATGAACTTTTTTACCCTTTGCAACTGCTAATTCAATCTTTGCTTTTCCATCTTTAAAATAAAGTGAAAGCGGGACAAGTGTGAGGCCACCTTCTTTCATGCGTGCGCTCAATTTGCGAATCTCTGCTGCGTGTACGAGCAATTTACGATCTCGACGTGGCGTGTGATTTGTCCAAGTGCCTTGTGTGTACTCAGGAATATGGACACCGCTAAGCCAGAGTTCACCTTTATCGACCATGGCGAAACCATCAATGAGTGACGCGCGACCCATACGAAGTGATTTAACTTCAGTACCAGTTAAAACAATTCCACACTCAAAAACATCTTCGATTGAGTAATCATGGCGGGCTTTTTTATTCTGCGCGATGACCTTGCGACCAACTTCCTTTACCATCGCAGATCACCTCCTGATAAGCCAACCGATATCGGTTGTTAAGAAGTAATTAAACCTTGAGATAGCGGCGAAGTGTTACCACTGAAGCCAGAACTGAAACACCAAAGCCTGTGAGCAAGAGCCAACCAGATGCAACCCAGACTTCGCCCCAGCCAAAGAACTTAGTGAAGGTCAAAAGTGGAGCAACTTTGGAGTCAACGACAGATTTAAGAAGTGCGAGCAATCCTGTTGCAAGTCCCCATCCAATGAATGCAGAGATAACACCTTCAAGTAAGAATGGAAGTTGAATCGACCAGGATGAAGCACCAACAAGTTTCATCACACCAGTTTCGCGGCGACGGTTAAAGGCCGCGATACGAAGAGTGTTACTAATCAAAAGTGCGGCAGTTAATACGGATGCAAGTCCAACTAAGAGCGCACCATTTCTAAGTACCGCTAATAGTCGGAAAAACTTTTCAAGAATAGTTCGTTGATCCTGCACAAGATCGACTCCGGGACGACCTGAGAATGCACTGACGATCACAGGAAATTGTTGTGGATCTTTTAGCTTCACACGAAATGACTCCGGAAGTTGATCTGCGGTTACATTCTGTGCGATTGCTGAATCTTTAAAGCGTTCTTGGAATCGCGCATACGCTTGTGATTGGGATTCGTAATATACATTTGCCACAACTGGCATCTTCTGTAAATCATTTTGAATCTCAAGTCGTTGCGCAGATGTCACGATGCCTGCAGAACATGATGGTGACTCAGAGAGTGAACCGCAGAGAAATACTGAGACTTCGATCTTGTCATACCAATAATCTTTCATTGCATTTACTTGTGAATTAGAAAGAAGACCAATTCCGAGCAATGAAAGAGAAATAGCAACGGTGACGATTACAGCAAATGTCATTGTGAAGTTTCGCTTAAGACCGATGCCAACTTCGCCTAATAAGAAACGTGCGCGCATTTGCTAACCCTAACCCGTGTATCCGTAAACGCCGCGAACTTGGTCGCGAATCACGTATCCGCCATCTAATTCGATAACTCTCTTACGCATTTGATCCACAATTCCAGCATCGTGAGTCGCCATTAATACTGTGGTGCCTTCGCGGTTGATGCGGTCAAGTAATTTCATAATTCCAACTGATGTTGCAGGGTCTAGGTTTCCAGTTGGTTCATCAGCAATAATGATGGCCGGGCGACTTACATATGCACGCGCGATTGCTACACGTTGTTGCTCTCCGCCAGAGATTTCATTTGGGAGACGATCAGCTTTATCTTCAAGACCAACTAATTCAAGAACTTCTGGGATCTCGCGATTAATTTCCTTTTGCGAATAACCGAGCACGTGAAGAGTAAAAGCTACGTTTTCAGCAATGGTTTTATTTGGAAGCAATCGGAAATCTTGAAAGACTGTTCCTACTTGGCGGCGTAACTCTGGAACTTTATGTGTTGCAAGAGTTCCTAGATCTTTACCTGCGACATGAATAGTTCCTGAAGTCGGACGCTCTTCACGCAAAATCAAACGAAGAAATGTTGACTTTCCTGAACCCGACAAACCTACAAGGAATACGAATTCGCCTTTTACAATCTCAATGGAGACACTATCGAGGGCTGGTTTATCTTGCCCCGGATAAAGCTTCGTAACATTCTCAAAACGAATCACGTGCACTCCAATTAATTCGGTGTAAGCGCTACTACTTTCTTTTCTCTCTTGGAACTATTTCTAATTCCAGCAAGAAAATGAATTTGCTGCGCTTTCCTTACTGCCCATAGTTTATGGAATCAGCGCACTTTTCTCGGGAATTAGGCGCTACTTAAACCTGTGATTTTTCTCTGAGTATGGCAAATCACGCGTAATTTATGAACTACGACGCCAGCGAATTCCGGCTTCGATGAAGTCATCTATTTCTCCGTCAAGAACTGCACTTGTATTTCCAGTTTCATGATCGGTACGTAAATCTTTAACCATTTGATATGGCGCAAGTACATAAGAACGCATTTGATTTCCCCATGAACCAGAGTTATCACCTTTGAGTGCATTAATTTTCGCTTGCTCTTCTTGGCGGCGGCGCTCCAATAATTTAGATTGCAACACAGCCATTGCAGTCGCACGGTTTTGAATTTGAGATCGCTCGTTCTGACACGAGACGACGATGCCTGTCGATATATGAGTAATTCGCACCGCAGAGTCAGTTGTATTTACACCTTGACCACCAGGACCTGATGAACGATAAACGTCTACGCGAATGTCTTTCTCATCAATTTCAATGTGATCACTCTGATCGACAACTGGCACAACTTCAACACCAGCAAATGATGTATGGCGCCTGCTCTGACTATCAAAAGGAGAAATACGAACAAGACGATGCGTTCCTTGCTCTACCGATAATGTTCCATATGCGTAAGGCGCACTCACTTTAAAAGTTGTTGATTTAATTCCAGCTTCTTCAGCGTAAGACGTTTCTAAGATATCTACTTTAAGTTGATGGCGTTCGCAGTAACGCAAATACATACGCATCAACATCTGCGCCCAATCAGCTGCTTCAACACCACCGGCTTCAGAGCGGATAGTTATAAGCGCATCACGATCGTCGTATTCACCATTTAGTAGTGTCTGTACTTCTAATTCGCTAATTGCCTTCTTCGTTGCATCTAACTCTGCTTCAGCATCTGCCATTGCAGCATTTGTGTCACTCTCGCTCTGTGCCAATTCAATGAGAATAGGTAAATCACTAACTCGCTGACGCAAACTCTCTAGTTTAGAAATCACTGATTGAGTGCGAGATAAGCGACTAGTAATTTTCTGCGCACTCTCTGGGTCATCCCATAAATTTGGTACACCTGCTTGCTCTTCTAGTTCTGCTGCCAATTTGCGGAGCTTTGGTAAATCTAGAACTTTCTCAATCGAAACAAGGGTCGCGTCAATCGCACTGATCTCAATCCCGTATTCACGCGTAGCCATGGGTAAAGGATAGCGAGATAACTTATGAAGAAGAATTTTGGGTTTTAGACCAACTAAGAGATACGAATTCCAAAGAGGTAGAAGCCTTTTGAACGAGAGTTTGTAGCGCCAACAGTAGTGTGAAGTTCAATATATCTGAGGTTTAAAAAAGGCACTTGTAAAGGTAAAACAGCAAAAGCCGAAGTACTTATTCCTACCGAAACACCGTCGCAATTGAATTCACTCATCCAAACTTCCCGAATTTCTCGACGTAGTAACGAATTGTTAGATGAATTCCAATGCCTTAATTCATCAGATATCGCAGAACTGGCAGAACTACACTCAATTGGAATTGGGACTTCACCATTATTCAAAATCCCACCGAGCATTCTTCCTTCACCGACGTAATATGCCTTGAGATCTAGATTCTGAACACCACGTTGCACAGCTGCTTCACTTGCTTGAACTAAAGATCTTTGAGCGATTGCAATAGAAGCAATATTTGTAATCACTAGCAAAGTCGCGACTGTGACAACAAATAATCCAATAATTAGTAGGGAAATTGAGCCTTCTTCGTCTTTTAAAGTTGAATTCATGTGTGGCGCATATGTTCTCATTTTTTGTCATACGCAATTTTTGAGTTTGTTCTATTTCTCATATTTAAGTGAATAAATTTTTTCATGTTATATCCAAGGAGATAAAACTTCTTCAGCAGATGCTCTTATCTCCCTGTGACTTTGATTCGAATAAAAAGTGATTGTGAGTGAAATTCTGTTGCGGGGGGTTATACAAGGCCAAACATTACAGTGAATAGAAACTTTCATAGAGGAAATCTCATTATCGTCCAAACCCAGAGCCATTGCTCCTTCAGCGGCGATATGCTGCGCTGTTGAATATGCAGAGATATCCCCTCGCGAGAGTACAAATCCACGAACACTCTCTCGAGCAAGAGTTCTGGCAATTGATTCTTTATCACTAACGTCGGCAACTGAACTCATAAATAAAATTATTGGGATAAACAAAGGAATAGCGAGCAGGACAAATTCAACAACCGCACTGCCATCTTCGGATCGAATCTTGGCCATTAGATTTCTCATGAAAGATTTTCAATAACCGCTATGCCGGTGACTTCTGAACGATGACTTTTATTTATAAAACTTCCGATAAATGGAATCAAAATAGGAATACTGCTGAATTTTCTTGTAATTAAAATTCCCAAAGCGTTAAATGTTCCAAATGGATTAACTTCCATCATGCGATCACCCGAAGCGAATTGACCAGAGATTGCCCTTTCCGAGGCTTCGCTTTGTGCAAATGTTCTATCGATATTTCTGAAATTTATTGAGATTCCTATTTGCATTGTTACTAGAAACAGAATCAGTAAAGGAATTAAGACCATCGCGCTCTCGACGGATCCACTCTCGTCTTGCAATTCCTTTACTGCTCTATTTGAATTCACATGCACGGCTCCAAAGAAAGAAGTCTTTTTGAGAAGTGCTAGTCTGGGCATTTGTTAGCGGATACCATTCATAGAATCCAAAGAGTTCTTCAAGATTGCACTCAACCTTGGCGATGCGATAGTCCATATTGCAGTCACAAGACCTGTTGTCATCAGAACTACAAGTACCCAACCCGGTACATCGCCTTGCTCGCTGCGTAGTTCAGATAGAAATCTGGAATTTTCTAATTTTCTTTTCGTAAATTTCTGTGCTCTAAAAATATTAAGGGCGACTTTTATAGAAGTATTCTCAATGACTTTGTTCTTTAGTTTCATAATTCTCCTAAATTTCGAATTAGTAGATTTGTAGTCGATCTTCTTATCAGTTGGGTTGAAATTAGTTTCAATCAGTTCTAGGTGTGGATAATTATTCTTTGTTGATGAGCTCATTGCTAAGTTAAAAATAAGTTGAGATTCGACAGTGATGGCCAGAGAGCAAAGAGAATAGAAATAGGCAAAATCAAGAAAACTACTGGAATCATCATTGAAATTTCGGATTTGCTAGCGGCATTCAGCACACGGTTGCGCTCAGCTTCTCGAGCATTTCGCGCGTGACTCTGAAGAACGTCAACGAGCGGAGCACCTCTCAGCATTGCCGTAATTACCGCATCTACAAAACGACGTATGTGTGCGGACTTAATCCGCCTTCCCATTTCATCTAGTGCAAACTGGAAAGGCTTTCCAGAAGTCACTTGTTTGACAACTAATTCAAATTCAGCACTCAATAGCCCAGTTGAACGCTGTGCAACACGGGACATGGCACCTAAAGGCGTCTCGCCAGCCGCCATGCACAGTGTCAACATCTCAACGATGGCAGGGAATTCGCTTTCAAGCATTGTTCTGTTGTTCGTGATTTTCTGAGTCAATGCTCTGTCAGCAAAGAAATACCCGAGTACCGCAATTAGAAATGAAATTATCGCGCAAATGAGAATGTTTTTTCCCGTCAGAGTGAGAAATATGTACGAACCGAAGGCCGCCAAAGACATTAATGCAAACTGATTAAATCTGAATTGATTTAAATCCTCTGTTTTTATTCTGCCGATTTCTAACAACCGATGCTGCACAGACTCGTGGTCACCAATTTTTGGAAATAGACCAGACACTCGATCTTTATTTTTGGCAACAAAGAGAGTTGACTTTTTTATATCCTCATCTTGAAGTAAAAAGAAAGCGCTACTTATAGATAGGACCAATGGAACCGCGAATTCCATTTTCATTATTTGCTAAATACTCTGGGGATACGTGGTAAACGTCCCAAGTAATTCATCCACACATAGGCAAGTGCCGTCATCCCTACACCGGCAGCCAGAATGAGGGCTCCTGTCGGAGTCGAATAAGAGCTGACTGTTCCTGGCTGCGTTGATAAAAGTAAAAGTAACAGCCAAGGTGCCGCCGCAGAAAGATGTGCAGAGTTCTTCACCCACCCATGCTTAACTTCAATTTCTTTTCGTAAAGCAACATCCTGTCGAATAAATTCACCGACAGTACGTAAGATAGACATCAACTCATTTCCCCCAAGAGATTTCGACAGAAGTATCGCTTCAAAAATTTGATCACTGCTTTGATCTGAAAAGTAAGTTTTTAGATTTTGAATTCCACCTGAAAAATCACCATGTTTCTGTAGTTGCATGTGAAACTCATAAAAAGCTGGTCGAACAATCTCGGGGCCACGAGTCGCCAGGCCGGTAAGTGATTCCGCAAGAGATAAACCGGATGAGATGCCCGAAATAAGGTGATCAATTACCTCTGGCCAAGCAACACTTAATTGTGTTGCAAATCTATTTTTCTTACCGCGAGAAATTGCAAAGTGGGATCCTGCTGCAAGCAGAGCGAAAGGCGAACTTAGAATAAATGATTGAGTGATTAATAAAACTAATAAACCTGTTGCGAATCCAATCAACAAAGTTCTGATGTGTGAATGCTCAAAGCGAGATTTCCATGAACCGATTATTTTCTCCACCAACTTTCAATGGAATGCCCAATTGCAGCGAACTTTTCAGGTTTTGGTAACGATCCAAGTCCGCGCTCGTAATGATTGATATTCCACTTCCAGAGATATTCAATTTCTGGGCGATCATTTTCATATCTACCAGTTAGGGCGGCTATTTCCGAAATTCTTCTCTTCCCACTTTGATCCATTTGAACATGAATAATTAGATCAATTGCGGCGGCAACTGTGGGAGCAATGAATTTATGTGAAATATTTTCACCAGCCAATAAAGGAAGAGTTTGCAATTTGATGATTGCATCTTTTGGAGAATTTGCATGCAGAGTCCCCATTCCGGGCAATCCTGAATTTAAGGCAATAAGTAAATCAAGAGCTTCTGCTTCTCTCACTTCTCCGACAATTATTCGAGAAGGTCGCATTCGAAGCGATTCTTTAATCAAGCGTCTAAGAGGAATCTCACCAATCCCTTGAAGATTAGCTGACCTGGTCTGCATTTGAACAACATCGGGCAAATTTGGTTTGAGTTCGAAGACTTCTTCAATAGTTATCACTCTTTCAGAAACCGGAATACTGGATGCAAGCGCATTTAGCATCGTTGTTTTTCCAGATTGAGTTGCACCACTAACGAGAATGTTCAATCCAGCTTGTACGGAAAATTTGAGGAGTTGTGCGATTTGCTCGTTTAAGACTCCATGTGAAATTAAGTCGGTTAAGTTCAAATGACGTAGCAGATGTTTTCGGATGTTTACCGCCCAATGTTCAGCGGTTATTTCAGGAATGGTTACATGAAGTCGACTTCCGTCTGGCATTCGAGCGTCCACGAACGGATGAGAAAGATCTAACCTGCGCCCACTCCACATCAGCGCTCTTTCAACAATATTGTGAACTTCTGACGTAGTTAGAAGGAGATTAGTTAGTTCGCTCTTTCCTGCACGTGCTATGAAAATGCGCTCCGGTGAATTAATCCAAATTTCTTCAACAGTCTCATCGCGCATGAATTTTGCAAGTGCGCCAAAGGTCACCTCTAGATCCATAGATTCTTTGATCGAATTCATATCGGGAGAATAAAGTTCGAAAAAAAGTGGCTCTGAATAAATGTTTTTGCGGTGGATAAAAATTATTTGAAACTTTTTTGAGAAGAGTCATCCATTTTATTGAGTACCTGCAAAGCATTTATACCCTTTTCAGGTTCTCCAATTTTGAAAATTAATGAAATCTTGTGATCCACAGATTCGTTCCAACTCTCCTCAATTCTCTGCATAAGAGACTTGAAGTGAGAACCATTTATGAGTATTCCGAACTCGAAAGAACCAAGTCTTGACGCAAGATCCTCGCCTCGAAGCACACTTCGAAGCAGTGCTGCCATTTTCAAAATTTCAGATTGGTGTCCCCTTTTAATTCCATCAAAAGTGATGTTTATTATTCGAAATTCTGTGTTTGAACGTTCGTACCTTGAAATGAGTCGATTGAGTTCTTCATAGAAATAATTCGGAGCAGCAAGATTCGTAAAGGTGTCATGGATTCCGTCATGAGAAAAGTTTGAATTATTCATTGGGCAGCAAGTAATGTTCTTCTCATGGCACTTTCATTCTCCAGCCCAGAGCTGCGCCGGTCTACAGTGGTAGCCCTACTTCGTATCGAAGGAAGTTTGATTCTTGCGCTTGGACTATTTCTTATTGTCAAAGGTTTGATGACTAGCGGAGCAATTGAGTGGTTTGTTATTTCAGGAATTTTGGCCCTCGCCCTTGTGGGTGGATTCGGTTTACTTTTTGCTGCTCAAGGTTTTAAAGCTAAAAAAATGTATGGCCGTGCACCTGCTGTTCTTGCTAATTTGATTGCAATTGGTGTTGCTAAATATATTTTCGAAGCAGGTTTTTGGTGGGCGGCACTTCCGCTGACTCTTTATGCAGCACTGACTATTTATTGTGCAGTTTCAATAATTCCTGAGAAGAACTAACTCACCACTCGACGATTTCTCGATCTTCCCAGAGCACACCTGTTGTATCTCCTGCGTTAAATTCACGAGTTGCTAACCACACCGCACACTCTGCGCCTTCTTCTGCGCTTCGTGGTGCATCGGGGCCACCCATGTCAGTGCGCGAATGGTTGGGGCAGATTGCGTCAACATAAAATCCACGTGCACCTAATCCTGTTTCATGTGCAAGGTTTCTAACAAATGCGTTTACACCTGCTTTACTAATTCGGTACGGAGCAAGTCCGCCCGCATTTCCTGGACCTGACATTCGACCTAAGCAGGCTGAGAAGATAACCACGCGACGTCCATCACGCGCATCTGCCATCGGCGCACCGAGAACATTTACCAATGTGAAAACAGAATCCAAATTAATTGCCATTACTCGGCGCCATTCGGCATCTGTTGTTCGCAGAGTCTTTGACATTTTTTCACTCATAACTCCATGTGCTAAAACAAGTGAAAATGGTGCGCCATACGTAGCAAGTAAAGATTCTGCAGTTTTTCTTGTCTGCACTTGATCCTCGAAATCACATGAACTTGTTTCAAAAGTCATTCCAGGAAACTGAGTACGTAGTTGCTGGGCCGCAATTTCTAATCGTGCAGAATCTTTTGCGATTAACACCGAACTAATTCCTGCGCGCGCTAAACCGCGGGCGACTTCGAATCCGAGTCCACGTGATCCACCGGTTACGAACGCTAGTTTCGACGTGGATTCACCCGACATATTCATGGCGATACTGTGCCCGAAACTTCGCCAACCTGCCCGCCCACTTGATTGCCAAGCGCCGAAATCCGTAGCTTTATGTGGTCAATCTCGCGTTCTGCAGGTGCTTTCCTTATTTTTATCCCCGCGTGCATGCCGATAGTCTTGGCCTTGCAAGTAAGTGGTTATTTGAATTTCGCCAAGCAGGGGAGCGCCAGTGTCGGCAAAGGATCCGAATCAGGACTTTGGAGCCAATGAATGGCTCGTCGACGAAATGTACGAGCGTTATTTATCAGACCCTTCTTCTTTAGAACCTTCATGGATTGAATTCTTTAAAACTTATAACCCTTCAAATAATTCTTCTAACAACTCTGTTGGCACATCGAGTGCACCAATTGCAGGAGCACCGCGAGGCGGAACACCACCAACTCCAAAAGCTGCAGCGGCTGCACCAGTTGCAACACCTGCACCCGTTGCAACACCAGTACCAGTTGCAACACCAGCACCAGTTGCCACTGCTCCAACACAAAAACTTGTTCGCGATCGCGCGCTGGAATCACCAACTCCTGCGGATCCAGTTGTTAAACCAGTTCCAGTTTTAAGCACACCTGATGCGGCAAAGTTTGAACCAATTCGCGGAGTCGGTGCACGCGTTGTTGCCAGTATGGAAGCTTCGCTCACTGTCCCAACTGCAACAAGTGTTCGCGCCGTTCCTGCGAAGTTAATGATTGATAATCGAATCGTTATAAATAATCACCTCAAGCGCGCTCGCGGTGGCAAAGTTTCCTTCACACACTTAATTGCATTTGCGATGATCAAGGCACTTCGCCAAATGCCAGAGATGAATGCATTCTTCGGCGAAATCGAAGGCAAGCCAGCAGTTGGTCATCCGCAACACATCAACTTAGGTATTGCAATAGATTTAGCGAAAGCTGACGGTTCGCGCCAATTATTAGTCCCATCAATTAAAGGCTGCGAAGATTTAGATTTCGCGCAATTCTGGATGGCGTACGAAGCAGTTGTTGGCAAAGCACGTGCGGGCACATTAACTGTCGAAGATTTTGCAGGAACAACGGTTTCTCTTACAAATCCAGGAACTCTCGGAACCGTGCACTCTGTGCCACGTTTGGTGCAAGGACAGGGCCTTATTATTGGTGTTGGCGCACTCGATTATCCCGCCGAATTCCAAGGTGCTAGCGAAGAAACTCTTACACGAATGGCAGTTAGCAAGATTGTTACGCTCACAAGTACATACGATCACCGAATTATTCAAGGTGCACAATCAGGTGATTTCCTACGACGTATTCACGAATTACTTTTGGGTGCAGAGAATTTTTATGACGAAATCTTTGCAGCGTTGCGAATTCCTTACGAACCAATTCGTTGGGCACAAGACTTTGAATTCTCTAAAGATGAAGAGATCAACAAGACCGCACGTGTTCAGCAATTAATTCACGCATATCGCACACGTGGTCACATCATGGCTGATATAGATCCGCTTGAGTATCGCCAACGTTCACATCCAGATCTTGATGTTGTTACACATGGATTAACTCTCTGGGATTTAGATCGCGAATTTGCAACAGGTGGTTTCGGCGGCGAGAAGTTTATGAAACTACGTAAGATTCTTGGAATTTTGCGTGACTCTTATTGCCGCACAGTTGGAATTGAATATATGTATATTCAAAGTCCCGAAGAACGCAAGTGGATTCAAGAGCGTGTTGAAGTTGGTGTTCAAACTTTCCCACGAGAAGAACAACTTCGTATCTTGCGCAAACTTAATAGCGCAGAGGCATTTGAAACATTCTTGCAAACTAAGTTCGTTGGACAAAAGCGCTTTTCACTCGAAGGTGGCGAATCTGTAATTCCAATTCTCGACGCTGTTATTTCAAGTGCAGCAGAGCGGGGATTGGATGAAGTTTGTATCGGTATGCCACACCGCGGACGCCTCAATGTTCTTGCAAATATTGCAGGCAAATCTTACGGACAGATCTTCCAAGAGTTCGAAGGACATTACAAAGATAATGAAGTGCATGGTTCTGGCGATGTGAAGTATCACTTGGGAACTGAAGGTGTATTCACTGCAGAATCTGGTGCAAAGACAAAGATTTATTTAGCGGCAAATCCGTCTCACCTAGAAGCTGCAAACCCAGTACTAGAAGGCATCGTACGCGCAAAACAAGATCGCCTCAATGTGAAGAATGCTTATTCAGTTCTGCCAATTCTTCTGCACGGTGACGCTGCATTTGCAGGTCAAGGCGTCGTCGCAGAAACATTCCAGTTGTCACAACTTGCGGGATATCGCACAGGTGGAACTGTTCATATTGTTGTAAATAACCAAGTTGGATTTACAACGTCGCCACATGCATCACGCACATCCCGATATTCAACTGATATGGCAAAAATTATTCAAGCACCTGTATTTCACGTAAACGGTGATGATCCAGAAGCATGTGTGCGTATAGCGCGTTTAGCATTTGAGTATCGTCAAGCGTTTAATAAAGATGTTGTTATTGACATGGTTTGCTACCGTCGACGTGGTCACAACGAAGGTGACGAACCATCATTTACACAACCATTGATGTACAAGCTCATTGATGCAAAACGCTCAACACGTACTCTTTATACTGAGGCTTTGATTGGACGCGGCGATATTTCTGTGGAACAAGCCGATGAACTCTCTCGTGAATACCAAGCTCAACTCGAAGCAGTATTTGCCGAAGTTCACAACATCGAACCAGAAGTAGATCCAAACTTTAAGGCACCTGTTGCTGCTAATCCAGAGACTCTTATTTCTAGCATTGATGAAGCAACTGCGCGAAAGATTGCAGGAACGCAAATCGCAGTACCCGATGGATTTAATGTTCATCCAAAACTCTTGCCACAATTACAAAAGCGCGTTGAGATGCTTAACGATGGAACTATCGACTGGTCCATGGGAGAAACACTTGCATTTGGTTCATTATTGCTTGAAGGACGACCAATTCGTTTAGCCGGACAAGATTCACGTCGCGGAACATTTAGTAATCGTCACGCAGTAATTGTTGATAAAGAAAATGGAAATGAGTGGACCCCACTTCGCGCATTAATAAGCGATGAAAGCCAGTTCTTTGTAATCGATTCTCTGCTCTCTGAATATGCAGCAATGGGCTTTGAATACGGATATTCAGTAGTCCGCAACGAAGCGCTAGTTATGTGGGAAGCCCAGTTTGGTGATTTTGCAAATGGCGCACAAACAATCGTTGATGAATTTATTTCTTCATCACTTCAAAAATGGGGCGAGCGTTCATCTGTTGTCCTTCTTTTGCCACATGGGTATGAAGGACAAGGACCAGATCACTCTTCGGCTCGTATTGAACGCTATTTAGCGTTGTGTGCTGAAGGAAATATGACAGTTGCGCAACCTTCAACTCCTGCGTCTTATTTCCACTTATTAAGATGGCATGCAAAGAATCCGATTCGCAGACCAATGGTTGTCTTCACACCAAAATCAATGTTGCGTCTTCGTGCGGCTGCTTCTAAGTTGCAAGATTTCACAACTGGACAATTCCAAACCTTAATCCCGGATGACACGGTACAGAATGCAACTCGAGTAATTTTCTGCTCTGGTCGTGTTTATCACGATCTTGTAGCCGAACGCGCAGCGCGTAAGGAAGACTCAACGGCAATTATTCGTATAGAACTTTTATATCCACTGCCTGCAAAGGAAATGGCTGAAGAAGCTGCAAAGCATCCGAATGCAAATCTTTTGTGGGTACAAGATGAACCTGCTAATCAAGGTCCATGGCCATTTGTGGCATTACGTACAGCGGAACAATTTGGCGGAGAAGGATTTGGCGGACGTAACTTGCGTCGTGTTTCACGTCGTGCAACTGCAAGCCCTGCGACCGGAAATCATCACTTACACGAAGAAGAGCAAAAAGCTTTATTAATGGAAGCTTTCACGCGCTAATCTTTTTTAGTTTTACCTTTGTGATATCTGCCAATAACTCGACCAATAATTTCTTCTCGTGGAACATCACCCCACTGTCGTGAATCAGTGCTTGCTTCTTTGTTATCGCCATGAACAGTTACGAATGAACCAGTTATCCCAGCTATTCTTTTAATGAATAGAGATGCCATTTCGGCTCGTGAATCCAAAGGGCGGCGTAGAACGATTAATTGGCCAACGTGGATGCGCATGCGCGTGGAGTACCAGACCAAGAGCCAGTCCCCATCGTTAAAAGTTGGGGCCATTGAGTGCCCCGAAACTCTTACTGTGCCAAATTTGCTCACGAACAGTAGTCTTGCACATAGTTGTTCGAGTATTTTCGCGAAAAGGTAGAGAAATAGCGCTCTTGAAGGAGAGAAACTAATGAAGTTGTTCCAACCAAAGACAGTTGTACTTGCACATTGCGATCTTCCTTGTGGAGTTTACGATCCAGCACAAGCAAAGATTGAAGCACTCTCAGTGAAGGCTTGCATGGAAAAATATGCAGCTAGCAGCGATGCAGATTTCAAATCTCGCTCAGTTGCAATTAAAGAAGAGCGTTCACACCAAGTTAAAGAACACCTATGGGTTTTGTGGACTGATTACTTCAAGCCAAATCACTTCGAGGCTTATCCTCAGTTGCACACACTATTTAACGATGCAACAAAGCTTGCCGGCGCAGCTGGCACAAAGGGTACAAATGACGTTGCAGTTGCAGATAAGTTAATCGCAAAGATTGATGAAATTGCTGAGATCTTCTGGGCAACTAAGAAGTAGTACTCGACTTTATTGATTGAGCAGCGGTTCGGGCGAGGAAAGATACTCGCTCAACCGCTGTTCTTTTTATTACAGCAGATGCAACAAGTCTTTCACCTTCATAAGCCTCACAGATAAAAGTAATTTCTCGGCCATTTACTTCAGTGCAATTAGCTGAAGTGCGAAGCTCGCCGCCGATTGCAATGCCACCATGAAATTCGAGAGCTATAGAAGTCTCTACAGTTGATTCACCGGTTTCTAAGTGTTCAGCAATAGATGCGATAGCTGCGCTCTGCATTGCGTTAATGATGAGTGAGTTAGCTAGTACCGGTAAATCGCCAACACCAATTGCAACAGCAGTGTCACCAGGACGAACGATCATCGTTGAGAATGCGATTGCTCCTACGAGATCTTCTACTGGAACTAACATAAGAATTACGCCTCTTCGTTAGGGAAGCGATATTCCTCGGTATGCTCAATATGAATTTCACGCGATTCAATTGTTCCATCTTCATTAATTTCTATAGAAATCTCAGTCATTCTAAATTCGCGCACAATATCTGGCGCACCGTTTATCGTGGCGTTTAGTAATTGTTGATGAAGTTGTTCGTGCAAGTCCTGTGGGGCACGTTCATTGCACGATCTGCGTAATACAGATTGCATGAGTGCTCGGACATTGCGTTCGTGCTCGAGTTCGGCGGTGCAAGCAGGACACTGTTGTAAGTGAACTTCGATTGTTGCAATCTCTGCTGTATCTGAAATCTCGCCATCGACAAAGAGAAGAACAGAGTGAAGGACGTCCACGCAATCATTGTGATGAGTGCCGCTCATGATGCGTCCCCCTTATCTACTTTTTTCTCAGATTTAGCGGTGGAGTAACCAAGCTCTTTTGCATACTCAGTTAATTTCTCACGTAACTGCTTGCGACCACGGTGCAAACGAGACATAACTGTTCCGGTTGGCACGCCGACAATGTCGGAAATTTCTTTATACGAAAAACCTTCTACATCGGCTAAATAAACAGCGATACGAAACTCTTCTGGAATTTCTTGCAGTGCGCGCTTGATATCACTATCTGGAAGATTTTCTAGCGCTTCTACTTCTGCTGATTTTCCTAAATCACTTGTATGCGAGGCCGCATCGGCTAATTGCCAATCTTCGACTTCGCCGGCGCTTAGTTGAGGGCGGCGCTGATCTTTTCTATATGTATTTATAAATGTTGTTGTCAGCACTCGATAGAGCCAAGCTTTTAAATTGGTACCAGGCTCGAACTGATGGAAAGAAGTAAAAGCTTTTAGATATGTGTCTTGAACTAAGTCGCGCGCATCATCTGGGTTACGTGTGTAACGAAGCGCCGCTGCATATAACTGATCTGTGAACGCAAGAGCATCGCGCTCGAACCGATTGGTGCGATCGGCAGCGCTCTCTTTAACTAAATCAGTAGATGACATCGCCGTAAGGCTATCGCTTAGTGGTGGTTTGGCGCATCGCGAAGCGCGCGCTACGTGTCATGAACGCATCACAAAGATATTGGTATCGCGAATGGCTCTAGAAAAGCGTTTCGGGTTCGCCCAGTGCGATTGCCTCGATGAGACGGGAGTTGTTGTTGCGAACCAGATTAACTTCTGAAGACACCGGGCGCGCAACCAAGCCATCATCTGGTTGCGGGTTATTCATCAAAGAAATCAAAAGTTCTACATCGTGCTGGGCGGGATCAAGCCATGCATCCCATCTTTCGCGTGGCATCATCACCGGCATACGACTGTGAATAGTCGCAAGATCATTAACAGCTTCGCGAGTAATGATTGCGGCGCTCTGAATAATTTCACCATCCATGCTCTTCCATGTTGACCATATTCCTGCAATTGGAAGTGAGCGAGTTTTTGTTGATGAAATATAAAATGGTTGCTTAGGAGAATATTTTCCAAGTGCGGTTGCCCATTCGTAATATCCATCTGCAGGAATTAAGCATCTCTGAGTTCTAAATGCATTTCGAAAAGTTGGTTTTTCGTGAATTGATTCTGATCGCGCATTGATTGCGTGCGACTGAGATGCACGTGCTTCGGCTTCGTTCTGATGCCAGTGAGCCATGATTCCCCACGATGCAGTTGATAACTCTTTTTGATTCGCATTCGTTTGAGATGCACGGACAATATAAATTGGATTAGTTGGTGCAATATTCCACGTCGATGGCAACTCTTCGGCAGGGGTCTGCGCACCGATGCCGAACTCTTCTGCCAGTTCGGAGGTGTTCAGCGTTTGCGCATAACGGCCACACATAGAGATACAGGTTATCGGTAGACTCATGCATATGTCTGATTCACAAAAGGATAATTCGCAGAGCGCGAACGTGGCTATGTGGCCTGCGCCTTTTCGTGGATCAAAACCGGTTAATGCTCGCGTAGTAATCCCTGGATCTAAATCTGTTACAAACCGTGCGTTAATTCTTGCAGCACAAGCACAAACGCCATCTATTTTGCGCAGACCACTTGTTTCACGTGATAGCGAATTAATGGTTGCAGGACTTCGCAAACTTGGGATTGATGTGCAAGAGATTGAAGTTGAAAGCAATGCTGGCACCGGAACAAATAACGCCGGTACCAGCACATCAACGAAAGAGTTAGCGTGGAAAATTACCCCAGCACCACTTAAGGGACCAGCTGCAATTGATGTTGGTAATGCTGGAACCGTTATGCGTTTCTTACCACCACTTGCAGCACTCGCAAATGGCGCTATTTCATTCGATGGTGATCCACGTTCGCATGAACGCCCACTCGGTCCAGTTATTAAAGCTCTAGAAGAACTTGGAATTTCAATTAATCACGGCAATCGATACAGCTTGCCGCTCTCACTTGTCGGAACAGGAATGATTCCTGGCGGCGAAATAGATATTGACGCAAGCGCGTCAAGCCAATTTCTCTCAGCACTATTATTGATTGGTCCAAGCACTATCAACGGTATTACTGCTCGTCATGTTGGCGGTGAATTGCCATCAATGCCACATATAGAAATGACAGTAGAAATGCTCCGTGATTTTGGAGCAACTGTGCACGTCGATACAGCAAAGAAAACGTGGCGCGTAGAACCCCGTGCGCTGCACGGCAAAGACATGGTGATTGAACCAGATTTATCTAACGCTGCACCATTTTTATCAATTGCAATGGTGTGCGGTGGGTCCATAACTATCGCCGACTGGCCACAAAAAACTACTCAGCCCGGCGATCAATTGCGAACACTACTTCGCGATATGGGCGCGCAGATTTCACTTAACGCAGATGGCTTAACACTTACTGCCAATTCAGAAAAATCTTCACTTCGTGATGCACCAAAAATTGTTGGCATTGATGTCAATCTACATGATGTTGGTGAATTAACACCATCAATTGCAGCCCTTGCTGCTCTTGCTGATTCACCTTCACACTTGCGTGGAATTGAACATCTTCGTCTACATGAAACAGATCGCCTTGCAGCGCTAACTCGAGAAATTAATTCAATAGGTGGAAAAGTTACTGAAGAACAGAGCGCATTACATTTTGAACCATCACCTTTACACTCCGGCACATTTCATACGTATGAAGATCACCGACTTGCAACAGCGGGCGCCGTTATTGGTTTAGTAACACCCGGAATTGAAATCGAAAACATTGCAACAACGCGTAAAACATTGACTGATTTTCCAGGACTCTGGAAGAGCTTGGTTGAATAGTGAGTAAACGCGTTTATGACGAGAGCGATGCACGTATTCGCCCTGCACGAAGCACTCGTCCGCGTACTAAAGATCGACCTGCTCACGCTGATGCAATCACCGCCCTTGTAACAACTGTTGATCGCGGCAGAACAACGTGTATTACTGAAGAACATTTAATAGTGACTGCGATGAAGTCCCGTGAACTTGGACCGAAATCAGTAGTAGTTGGAGATATTGTAAGTTTGGTTGGCGATGTGACTGGAACAGAAGGATCACTCGCTCGGATTGTTTCGGTCAATCCACGCAGAAATTCATTAAGCAGAACAGTTGACGACGCAGCAAAAATAGAGCGAACAATCGTTGCCAATATTGATTACCTGGTAATTGTTGCAGCAACAACAAATCCGGAACCGCGACGGGGACTTATTGATAGATTCTTAGTCTGTGCTTTCCACGAAGGCATCTCACCAATACTTTTAATTACAAAAACAGATTTAGCGCCACTGCCAGATTTCATTGAAGAGTATCGAGCACTTGGTGTTCAAATAGTTACAACTTCAAGCAAAACTTCAGACCGCAAAGCTGATGTTGAAAAGATTCACGCACTTCTTGCAGGTAAAACTTCTGTGCTTGTTGGTCACTCTGGTGTTGGTAAATCAACGCTTATCAATGATTTAGTTCCACATGCAGGTCGCATCACAGGTGACGTAAATGATGTCACGGGACGAGGTCGTCACACATCTTCAAGTGCAATTGCACTTCCGTTATCACCCGATTTAGATCCTGCTGGTGGTTGGGCAATTGATACACCAGGTATTCGTGCATTTGGTTTGGCGCATTTAGATCCGAACAAAATCATTGCATCCTTCGGAGATTTATCTGAAGTAGCAGCAACATGTATGCCGAATTGTTCACACAGCGAGGAGAGTTGCAGACTCAATGAGTGGGCTGCACCAAATGGCACGGTAGATGTTACGCGCATGCGACGTTTGCAGAGTTTGAGATCACTCCTTGAAATCAAGGACTTTGATTCAGCAATTTCAGAGTAATCTCGTTGCAAGAATTCACATCTAAAAATCCATCAAACTCAAAAAAACTTACAGCCTTCATAAATTTTTAGGCGTTAGATTAAGAACAGATGTGCTTACTTTGCCCTGCGTTGTAGACTGAATGCGTGATGGCTACTAACTTCTCGCGCGAAGCTGATGTGGCGCTGGCGCTGAAAATGGCTGATGCCGCTGATCTAATTTCGATGGCTCGCTATCAATCACAGGATTTAGTAATTACAACAAAGCCCGATAACACTCCAGTTACAGATGCAGATAAAGCAACAGAAAAGGCACTACGCGACATTCTTGCTAAAGAGCGTCCAGAAGATGGATTAGTTGGCGAAGAGTTTGGAACAAGTGGCACAGATTCCAAGCGTTATTGGGTAATTGATCCTATTGATGGAACAAAAAACTTTATGCGCGGCGTTCCAAGTTGGTCCACACTTATCGCACTCATTGAACGCAACAACGATGGCACCGAACAAATTGTGGTTGGAGTTGTAAGTTCACCGGCTCTCTTTCGCCGCTGGTATGCAGCACTAGGTTTAGGTGCATACGTTTCACTTAACGGTGGTACCCCTAAGAAAATTCATGTATCCGGAATTTCATCCATTAGTGATGCATCAGTAACATATTCAGATTTCAATAACTGGGGCGAATACTTGCCCAAAGTTCAATCACTTCTTGCTGCATCAAATAGAACACGTGGCTTTGGAGATTTCTGGGCGCACATGTTAGTTGCAGAAGGCGCTGCAGAGATCGCACTTGAAATCGGTGTTGCACTCTGGGACATGGCTGCAATTTCAATTATTGTCACTGAAGCTGGTGGACGTTTTTCAAGCATTGATGGCGTTGATGGCCCTGGCCATGGAAGCGGATTATCCACAAATACAATTCTTCACTCACAAGTACTAGAAGCGCTGCGAGTTAAGCAATGACAAAGCGCGCCCTTGAAACTCGCACACTTAAATTAGAGGGAATGACGTGCAGTGCATGTGTTAACACAATTGAGCGTGCGCTTAATAATCTAGATGGAGTAAGTGCCACTGTTAATTACGCGAGCGAAACCGCACACATCTTGGCACCGGCTGAGATTTCTACAAAGAAGTTAATTGCAACGGTCAAAGGTGCGGGTTACTCAGCGCAATTGCTGGGGGATTCAAATCAATTCGCACTGCATAGCAAGCGTTCTGCAATCGCTCTGTTCTTCGCACTTCTCTTCTCAATTCCTGCCATTGCAATCTCGATGACTGTGGCTTGGCACGAGCAGATTGATGTCAAAATTTTGCAAACACTCGATGATTTACGAATCTTGCATCCCATGTATTCACCAACAGCTTGGTTGGTAATCGCACTCAGTGCACCAGTTGTTCTCCTCGTTGCATGGCCTATTCATCGCGCTGCACTTCGTAATCTTTTACACCCAACAATGGATAACTTGATTTCAATGGGATCACTCGCTGCATTCGGTTGGTCAATTTATGCAAACTCCACAGGCAATGGGGATGTATATACAGAAGTTGCCGCAGGTGTTGTCACATTTGTAATACTTGGAAGGTTCCTTGAATCTCGCGCAAAACGACGTGCAAGTAGTGCGTTATCTGCGCTCTTGGCACTAAACGTCAAAGAAGTCAGTGTTCTTCGCGGGGGATTAACAGTTGTCATTCCAGTTGAGAGTTTAGAAATTGGTGACGAGTTCGTTGTTGCTCCAGGCGATCGCGTAGCAACAGATGGCGTAATCGTCTCTGGAAATAGTTCGGTTGATAACTCATTAATCACCGGTGAATCGCTGCCTCTAACAGTTGGTCCAGGAGATCGCGTTATTGGAAGTTCTGTTAATACAAATGGTCGCTTAATTGTTCGCGCTACACGTGTTGGTCGCGATACTGAATATGCCCGTATTACTTCAATGGTTATGCAAGCACAGAGCACGAAGGCGCCAATTGCGCGTCTTGCTGATCGCATCAGTGCGGTATTTGTTCCAATCGTGACAGTGATTGCTCTCGCAACATTTGGAGTGCTCCGTTACAACGGTTATTCCTTATCTGAATCCATTGCCACTGCTATCGCCGTCATCGTGATTGCCTGTCCATGCGCACTTGGTTTAGCAACACCAGTGGCCTTACTCGTTGCATCAGGTCGCGGCGCTCAACGCGGAATCATTATTCGTAATCCTCGTGTGCTCGAAGTTGCTCGCAGAGTAGACACCATTGTTTTGGATAAGACTGGAACTCTGACGACTGGTGCGATGAAAGTTCATGAAATAACTTTTGCGACAGAAGCCGGTGCATTGCTTGGTGCGAGCTTTGAACCACTTTTGCGTGAACCCACAATTCTTTCTACGGCTCTTTCAATTGAAGAACAAAACAATCATCCAATTGCATTGAGCATCCGTGAATTCATCGCCGCACAAGGAATTAAATCCACATCCGTTTCAGAGTTTCAGGTAACTCCTGGGTCAGGTGCTGCGGGTCGTGTAAATCTTGGAACTCACTCACCTGTTGTATTAATTGGTTCACCAGCAGCGGTTGCACATAGCACCACAACTTTTCATCCACTTATTTCTGCAGCAGTCGAACGTGGGCATGAAGCAGGTTTGAGTGTTTCGGTATTAGCGTGGGATGGCGTGGCACTCGCAGTCTTTGCAGTAGGAGATGAACTTAAATCTGATGCCGCAGAAACGATTGCTAAGTTAAAGAACGCAGGGATTACACCATGGTTATTAACAGGTGATTCAGAAGACGCTGCTCAATCTATTGCCAAGCAAGTAGGAATTGAAAGCGATCACGTTCTATCTGGTGCGCTTCCACAAGGAAAACTTACGAAGATTCGTGAATTACAGAGTCAGTCGCACACAGTTGTAATGGTTGGCGATGGGATTAATGATGCCGCAGCGCTTGTTGGCGCAGATGTAAGTATCGCTATGGGAACTGGAACAGATGTTGCGGTTTCTAGTGCTGACATCACGCTGATGCGCACCGATCTGGCTGCAGTGCTAGATGCGCTAAAACTTTCCAAGCGCACCCTGAGAACAATTCGTGTAAACCTTGGTTGGGCATTTGCATACAACATCGTTGGTATTCCAATCGCAGCATTGGGATTGCTATCGCCAATGTACGCAGCTGGCGCAATGGCGTTATCTAGCTTGTTCGTTGTAACTAACTCATTGCGCATTAAAATTCCACGCGCTAAATAGCTTCTAGCATCGGGTGAGTGCTTAACTCTTTCATCACTGATCACACAGCTTCTAGTATCGGTCGCGCAGGAACCTCGTAGATTTTTCCTAGTGGAGAAGTCCAGGTACATGCGCCATCGGAGTGACTAACTAGTTTCCAACCACCATGAGTCTTTAATCGGTGGTGTCTTCGACAGAGTGCGCCAAGATTTGCAGCTGATGTTTCGCCACCACTTTCCCAACTCTGCGCATGATCTAAATCTGCTCGAGCTGCCGAATGTCTGCACCCAGGGAATCTGCACGTTCGATCGCGAGCAATTAAAAAATCAACAAGCGCTTGCGGAGGTTCGTAACTTTCACGACCGTAATCTAAGAGCGTTCCTGTTTGTGGATCTGTGATAAATCTCTGCCATTTTCCATCAGATGCTAATGCGCGGGCAACAGATGCGGGAATAGCGCCATAACCTGCAAGTTGTCCCGGATTCTCAGCGAGTCCAAGTAACGTTGGTAAATCTACTGTTACGTTTACGGTAACTGGTCTGCGATGAAGTTTTACATCGGCAGTGCTCTGCTGAAGTGACCACGTGGCAATGCTTGTAAGTGCATCAGCACGTTTCATATCCATTGAACGGTGCTGGCCAGGAGTAACTTCAGAGTCGTCGGTGCCAGTGGTTTCAGCTGTAACTTGCGCATGGATAAAGTTTTCAATCGCCTTCATGACAATTTGTGCATCTTCTGCAGGCAAAATTGCCACAATTGTTGAGAGACCATCTACTTCTCTAAAGCAGGAAACACGACGAGTGTCACGTGCACGCTCGGCAATTTCTTCGAATGGCTCCGGTGCTAGTTTTGCGATCGTTGTTCGAACTTTATTAGCTACTTGGGTAGGAGTATGAAACTCTGCATAAGCAAGTGCGCTCTGTTCGATTGAATAAATATGTGCTGGGCCCATTCCATCTCGAATTGCAGAAGCGCTTTCGCGGGCAATGACAGTTGCATGTGCTGGCGATATTTCTCCCATAGCTAGTGCAGAGCAGACATTTGGCAAATGGTTGACGAGCGTACGTGCAACATCGATACGTATTTGTGCTGTTCCGGTTGACATGCGAAGCGCTGCAGCAACATCTTCACGCTCTGCATCATCCACACCAGTGAAAATGTCATCACTCTTGCTGCCTTCTTCTCCTGCGACAGCGACTATTGCGCGTTGCATCATGGCTTGTAACCAACTCATCTGTCGTTCGAGTGCGGACAAATAATCAATACGGGCCGGTGCTGGAAGATCGAATGGATCGATTGTAAATAATGACGTTAGCGTTTCGATTCCGGGCGCAGCAGTGAGAAGTCGGGAGACAAGTTGTGTGCGCATGTGTGAACTATGTCTAAGCGCACTGACAGAGTGTGGAAGTTATCCCCATGGGCAAACTAGAGTTTGTTCTGTGAAATCGGGAGCAAAAGCATCTTTGTACTCATCTGCTTTAACCCTTGCGATTGCACTTAGCCCAATCACAGCCCAGCCTGCTCAAGCATTTGATCTACCTTTAACAGTTGCTGCTGATCAATTATCTGGTTACGAAAGAACTCTTTTTAATCACTGGATTGATGCAGATAAAGATCGCTGCGATACGCGCAAGGAAGTACTTATTCAAGAAGCAGTTGTTGCACCAAAGTTAAGTAGTGGATGTGTTTTTAACGGCGGTAAATGGATCAGCCCTTACGATGGCCTAGCTACAACAGATTATTCAACTCTCGATATTGATCATTTGGTTCCTCTCTCTGAAGCCTGGAGATCTGGTGCATGGAAGTGGTCACCTGCACAACGTGAAGCATTTGCTAATGATTTAACTGATCCACGTGCACTCGTTGCAGTTACAGCATCCCTAAATCGTCAAAAGAGTGATCAAGACCCAAGCACATGGTTGCCTCCAGAGAATAAGTGCTCATACGTTTCTAATTGGATCGCAATTAAAGTTCGATACTCACTAACAGTTGATTCAGCTGAAGCAAGCACTCTCACTTCACTTATTGCTTCGTGCAACATCACATCGATTACAGCGTTCTCTATTCCTTCTTATGCAGCTACGGCAGGAATTAATCCCATAACACTCGTGGCACCGACGCCAAGTCCTGCATCTACAACAGCTGAACAAACACCAACTCCAGTACCGACTGCCAAACCTAAAGTTGTTAAGGCAGTTAAATATTCAACGTGTGCAAAGGCGCGTGCGGCCGGAGTAACACCTATTATTCGCTCGAAAAATAAAACCTTGTACACCCTGAACAAGGCGCTCGATCGCAATAAAGATGGAGTCGCCTGCGAGTAGCAGCGTTTTTTAAAGTGCTCGCCAACGGTTAAGATTGCCCCGTGGAACCACAGAAAGTACTTCTCTATTACGGCTTTACGCCTATTGAAGACACTGCTGCTCTTCGTTTATGGCAGTTAACACTCTGCGAATCATTAGGAATTAAAGGTCGCATTCTTATCTCTCGTCACGGAATCAATGGAACAGTTGGCGGAGATATGGAATCCCTTAAGAAATATGTTGCGCGCACTAAGAAATATCCTGGATTTAAGAAAATAGATTTCAAATGGTCAGAAGGAACTGGAAATGAATTCCCTCGGTTAGCCGTGCGCGTGAAAGACGAACTCGTTGCATTCGGCGATCCATCTGTAATAAAAGTTAACGAAAACGGCGTTGTCGGTGGCGGTAAACACCTCAAGCCATACGACGTTCAAAAACTCGTTGAAGAGCGTGGTGATGAAGTTGTCTTCTTTGATGGCCGTAATGCTTTCGAAGCCAAAATCGGAAAGTTTAAAAACGCAGTGATTCCTGATGTCACAACATCACGTGACTTTGTAGAAGAAATCAAGAGTGGAAAGTACGATCACCTTAAAGATAAGCCAGTAGTTACATACTGCACCGGTGGAATTCGTTGCGAAATTATCTCAGCTGTTATGGTCGACAATGGATTTAAAGAGGTTTATCAAATTGAAGGCGGAATAGTTAAGTACGGCAAAAAGTATGGCGACAAAGGTTTGTGGGAAGGTTCGCTCTACACATTTGATGGTCGCATGGCTATTGATTTCTCTTCAAAGGCAAAAGTTATTGGCGAGTGCGAAAGATGTAATGCACCAACTAAACAGTTCTATAACTGTGCACGAAAAGCTTGCCACGAATTAGTTTTGCTCTGCGAACCGTGTTCAAAAATCGATGTAAGCAAGAGTTGTATTCACGATAGTAATCGTTCCTTCGACTCTGAAATGGTTGGCTAGTTTTACTCTTCTACGATTTCCGTAGGTGCTCCATGCACATTCAGTACGTCCTTCTTATTAATCGCTGGCACAGTGCCGAGCAATCCTTTTTGAAAGTCTTCAAAAGCCTGTAGAACTTCGCGCTTTGTGTTCATAACAAATGGACCCATCCATGCAACAGGTTCTCTAATTGGCTGACCGCCAAGAATAAATAGTTCTAATTCAGGCGAACGAGTTTCTGGTTGATTGGCAGCACGAATTACCAAAGTATCCCCATCACCAAAGACAGTGAGTTGTCCCATCTGAACTGGTCGTGACTCTTCGCCAACAAAACCATGACCTGCCAATGTGTACACAAGTGCGTTGTAATCCTTGCGCCATGGCAAACGTAGTTCGGCGCCTGGTTGAACAGTTGCATGAACCAAAGTAATTGGAGTCTGTGTTGATCCCGGTCCCTTGTGTCCATCAATTTCGCCAGCAATAACGCGAATTAACGCACCGCCATCATGAGATGCAAGGAGCGCAACTTCACTTGCACGAAGATCTTGATAAGCAGGAGGTGACCACTTTTTAGCAGCTGGAAGATTTACCCATAATTGAAATCCGTGGAATAAACCACCACTCATAACTAAATGTTCTGGGGGAGTTTCGATGTGCAAGATTCCTGCACCAGCAGTCATCCATTGAGTGTCACCATTTTGAATTGTTCCGCCGCCACCATTGTTGTCATAGTGATCAAAGATTCCATCAATAATGTAAGTAACAGTTTCGAATCCGCGGTGTGGATGCCACGGAGTTCCCTTTGGTTCACCGGGTGCGTATTCGACTTCACCCATTTGATCTAAGTGAATAAATGGATCGAGTTCTGACATATCAACGCCTGCAAATGCACGACGCACAGGAAAGCCTTCGCCTTCAAAACCTTGTGGAGCTGTTGTAATGCTCTTAACTGTTCGCGCGCGTGATCCTGGTGCCGCTGTAATGCGCGGAAGGATTGTTATATCGCTGACGGTAACTGCTGGCATTTCAACTCCTCATTTCGATAAGCCGAGAATAGTTGAACTTTCAACTACCTGCAACTTGAGAAATTAAAGGTTCTTAAGCGCTGAAACAACCTTTGTGAGCGAAGCCTTTGCATCTCCAAATAGCAACATAGTCTTTGGGTCATAGAGCAATTCGTTTTCGATGCCTGCAAAACCTGGGCGCATTGAACGCTTTAAGAAAATAATATTTGCAGCATTAGCAACTTCTAGAATTGGCATTCCATAAATTGGCGCACCTGGAGAAGTTTTAGCTGCAGGATTAACCACGTCATTTGCACCAATCACAATTGCAACATCGGTCTGTGCAAACGTTGGGTTTACCTCATCCATTTCAGCTAATTGGTCATAAGGAACATTAGCTTCTGCAAGCAATACGTTCATATGTCCTGGCATACGACCTGCAACGGGGTGAATTCCGTATGCAACATCAATACCTTTAGAAATCAATAGGTCTGCTAACTCGCGAACCGTGTGCTGTGCTTGTGCAACAGCTAAACCAAATCCAGGAACAATAACAACGCGACGTGCATAGTTAAGCAAGATCGCAACATCATCTGGCGAACCTGAACGGACTGGTCGCTCATCTGCTGCGCCACTTGCTTGTTGTGGTTTTGCAGTAAATGCACCGAAGAGTGTTCCAAAGAGTGAACGTCCCATTGCTTCAGCCATCATTCGAGTCAAAATTGTTCCGGATGCACCAACGAGTGTTCCGGCAATAATCAAAAGTGTTGAATCAAGCACATATCCACTAGCTGCAACAGTTAAGCCAGTAAATGCATTGAGCAGCGAGATAACAATTGGAACATCTGCACCGCCAACAGGAAGTACAAAGAGAATTCCGAATGCTAGTGCGAGGGCCGCAAGGATCAAGAGTGGATTAGTGCCGAGTGCAGCAACGACCCACACTGCAACTCCAAGAGTTGCAGCAAGTGTTCCGGCAATAACAAAGCGGCCACCAGGGAATACAACTGGACGTGTTGTCATTAACTCTTGAAGCTTTAAGAATGTAATGATCGAACCACTAAATGAAACGCAGCCCACAATTACTGTGAAAACAGTTGCGATTACTTCTGCTGTATTAGCGCTATCTCCAAGGTGTAAGTATTCAACGATTGCAACGAGTGCAGCAGCGCCTCCGCCAACACCATTAAAGAGTGCAACAAGTTGTGGCATCTGAGTCATCTGAACTTTACGTGCCGCTGGAACACCTATAACCACACCTAGTGCGATTGCACCCAGAATCCAACCCAGGTTATTTAACGGTAAAGATTCGCCTTCTTGGGCGTTGAAGAAAACAACAACAGTTGCAATTGTCGCTCCAACCGCACCGATAATATTTCCACGGCGAGCAGTTTTTGGAGTTGATAAACCTTTAAGAGCAAGAATGAAACAGATGCCGGCTGCAAGACCAATCAAGCTATAGAGAAAATGACTCACTTATTCTCACCGCCCTTCTTTGGCTTGAACATTTCGAGCATTCGATCTGTAACAACAAAACCACCGACCATATTGATTGTTGCCAAGATAATTGCAGCAACTGCAAGTCCTAATTCAAGGTTAGTGCTGCTGTGATCTGCAACGATTATTGCGCCTACCAAAATAACTCCGTGAATCGCGTTAGCACCACTCATAAGTGGAGTGTGCAAAGTACTTGAAACCTTAGATACGACTTCAAAACCTACGAATACCGCAAGAACGAAGATAGAGATGATTGCAATTGGTTCCATTATTTTGCGCCTCCATTTCGTTTAGCTCCTGCGTGAGTTACTGCTGCTGTATTAATAATTTCATCGTCAAAATCAAGATTAAATGAGAGCGCGCTGCCTTCTGCTGCCGGTTTTGTTAGCAGTGTTAGAAGATTTACTACGTTGCGCGAATACAAACTTGATGCGTGAAATGGCAGTTGGCTGGGAACGTCTTTGCCGCCCCAAATACGAACACCATTTTTAGTGACAATAACTTCACCTGGCTTAGAGCCTTCAACGTTTCCGCCAGTTTCTGCAGCAAGATCAACAATGATTGTTCCTGGTGCCATTGAATCGACCATCGCCTGTGTCATTAACTGCGGTGCTTGTCGTCCCGGAACTGCTGCAGTTGTAATTACAACGTGTGACTTTGCGATGTAAGGAGTCAAAAGTTCACGTTGCTTTGCTGCTCGCTCTGGAGTCATCTCTCGTGCATAACCACCCGCACCTTCGAGTGCTTCTAATTCGAGATCAATAAATGTGGCACCCATTGATTTAACTTCATCAGCCGATGATGGACGAACATCGTATGCGGACACAACTGCTCCCAAACGACGAGCCGTTGCAATAGCTTGTAATCCTGCTACACCAGCGCCGAGAACAAGAACTTGTGCAGGTGTAACCGTTCCTGCTGCAGTCATTAATAATGGGAAGAAACGTGGTGACATTTCTGCGCCAACAAGTACTGCGCGATAACCAGCACATAATGCTTGTGATGTCAGAGCATCCATTGATTGTGCGCGGGAGATTCGGGGAACTAATTCAAGTGAAAATGCAGTAACACCGGCACCTGCAGCTGCATCGATTGAATCAACTGCAGTGACCGGAGATAGGAAGGAAATAGTGATCGCACCTTTTTTAAGCGATGACATTTGCGCAGGGGTGAGTGGAGAAACACTGAGGACAACGTCTGCATCCTTTAGAACATCACCACTTACTACCGATGCACCAGCAATCTTGAAATCTTCATCAGTTGCTTGTGAATGATTTCCGGCACCAGATTCAATTGCAACTTCATAACCCAAGCGAGTTAATTTGTTGATGATGTCTGGAACGAGCGCTACGCGCTTTTCACCCTCACGGATTTCTTTAGGTACGGCTATTCGCATACGACAAACCTAATACTTTTTGACGATACTTTCTAGAGGAATTTAGAGCGAACCCTTTAGTTCACCTCGTGTTAAGTGAAATAACAAAGATTGAATCGTGGTTCGACGATGAAAAGCTTCACGCCAGATGACAGATTTAGGTCCATCAATGACAGATTCCATAACTTCTTCACCGCGATGTGCAGGAAGACAGTGCATAAAAATTGAGTCCGTAGTTGTTTGTGACATCAATGCATCTGTTACAGCAAAAGGAGCAAGCGCTTTTATTTTTTCCTGTTTTTCAGATTCAGGATCTCCCATAGACATCCACACATCTGTGTAAAGAACGCTTGCATCTTTTGCAGCACTCACAGGATCATGAGTTACCTCAATCGTGGCGCCACTCTTGGCAGCAATTTTCTTCGCAGTTTCAATCGCCTGCGCACTTGGTGCCCACTTACCATCAGGTGTAGCAGCAACAACATGTGCGCCCATGATTGCCCCCATAATCAACCAAGAGTGCGCCATATTATTTCCATCGCCTAAGTAAACAAATTTACGGCCTGAAACATCTTTGCCAAAAGTTTCGCGAATAGTTAACCAGTCAGCTAGCAGTTGGGTCGGATGATCATCATCAGTTAGCGCATTAATGACGGGAATAGTTGCAAATTTACCGAGTTCATCAACATCAGATTGTGCAAATGTTCTAACAATAATTGCATCGCAATAGCCACTAAAAATTCTTGCTGTATCGGCAATTGATTCGCCACGACCAAGTTGAAGATCGTCACCGCGTAAAACAATTGGAGAACCGCCTAAGTGCGCAACAGCTGTCTGTGAAGCCAGACGAGTACGAGTTGATGGTTTAGTCATATAAATAGCCACACTCTTATGGGCTAACGCATCTTTAGAGCGAAGTGGTTCGGCAGCGAATTGCGCAGCAGTATCGAGCAACAACTCAACGTCGTCGCGCGTTAAATGTTCGGTGCGCA
>Ga0214917_10001422_pt1 | contig 30662 bp, 28 predicted proteins | sample LL_1208_BB_MetaG_FD_177983 | JGI IMG/M metagenome (GOLD analysis project Ga0214917, IMG submission 177983) | Freshwater microbial communities from Lake Lanier, Atlanta, Georgia, United States - LL_1208_BB | ecosystem: Environmental > Aquatic > Freshwater > Lake | place: USA: Georgia | collected... | reverse complement strand
CAGACCATTGCCGCAGGCCTCACACCATTTATCTTTGGTGAAGCACTTAAAATTGCAATTACTGCAACCTCACTTCCACTGATCTGGAAGAGAATTTCGCGAAAACTTAACGCTTAAATTTCTATGACTTCCCTCATTCCTGTAACAACTGCAAAGGTGTCATCCCACCTGCCACTTCTGGATCTACTTCCTGAAAGTGATGCACTCTCATGGGTTCGTGGCGGCCAAGGCGTTGTCGGATGGGGTCAATACGCAAAAACAACAGTAAGTGGACCCAATCGCTTTAGAGATGCTCGCGAATGGTGGCAGGCACAGCTGGCAACTTTCAACGTTGTGAACACACTTAATATCAGCGGCACCGGACCAATTCTCTTTACATCTTTCTCATTCGATGAAAATGAGGAGTCAGTACTAGTTATTCCGCAGGTTGTTGTCGGTACACGTTCTGGAACATCATGGATGACATGGATTGGCGATAAGGCCCAGCCTTACCTACCAAAGAAAGCACCAGACCTTAACCACGCAGAGTTTGCATGGGCAGATGGATCACTGACTCCCAATGAGTGGATGTCACGTGTAGCAACAGCTAAAGGTGAGATCGAAATCGGCGAGCTCGAAAAAGTAGTACTGGCTCGTGATTTAGTCGCTGTCGCCGATCGCACCATTGATATCCGCCCAATTCTTAACCATCTCATTGAGCAATATCCATCTACCTGGGTCTTTGCCGTCGATAACCTCGTTGGCGCAACACCAGAACTCTTGCTCCGCCTCACTCGCGGAATGGTTACTTCGCGAGTACTCGCCGGAACGATTAGCAAGACAGGTGATGACGAGAAAGATTTAGCACTTGCGGCATCCCTTGCGCGATCTTCAAAAGATCTCGAAGAACATGAATACGCCGTGCGTTCTGTGGCAGACGCCCTCGAGCCTTTCTGTACCTCCACAAACGTTCCTGAATCCCCGTTTGTTTTGCACCTTGCAAATGTCATGCACCTTGCTACCGATGTAACAGGTGCGCTGATCGAATCAAAAATTGATGTCGATGCATTCTCACTTCTTTCACGACTCCATCCATCTGCTGCAGTCTGTGGAACCCCAACACATCTAGCTTCGAAGGTGATTTCATCCATCGAAGGTATGAGCCGCGGTCGCTACGCGGGCCCAGTGGGCTGGATTGATGCACGCGGAGATGGCGAACTCGGAATCGCTCTCCGCTGTGGTCAGGTCACCGATAAAACTATTCGCATCTTTGCTGGTTGCGGAATCGTTTCAGGATCAGATCCAGAGAAGGAACTGCACGAAAGCAATGCAAAATTTGCGCCGATGCGCTCTGCTCTGCAATCCAACTAGTTTTTTGCCTTCGTAACCTTCTTGGTCTTTGTGGCTCGAACACCCTCTTTTGCATTTACTTTCTTTGAGGCTGGGGCGTCGTCAACACTTGCCTTAAGAATATTTATCGCTTCTTGGACTCTGGTCAGTTTCATTGTGATCTCCGAAGCAACGAATTAGCCCTTGCACTTGATTGACACGGAACTCCTATGGGTGAAGATTGGGGTTATTATTCACTCTTGGAAAAGAATGCCACAAATAGATTGTCTTTGCATATATTTCACCCTCATCCAAATGTCGTGATCTATGCCATACCTGTCCTTCGGCTCTAGAATTCGGGTATGGCAGTCAAGAAGCAGGCGGTAGCGGCGACCGGTAGTCGCCAGGCTGCCTATAGCGCCCGCAATCGAGCCCGGCTGATCAAAGACGCCCAGGAAGTTTTGGCTGAGATCGGTCCATCAGCGACTATCGAGCAGATTGCTGCCTACGCCGAGGTTTCACCTACGACTGTTTATAAGTATTTTGAGAACAAGGATCAGTTATTCATCGAAGCTCTGGGTGAGGCGTGGGTAGGTTTTCTTATCTGGTCCAACCAGTTCAAGGCACCCGGTGACAGACTTGAGAGAACTTTGGATTCTGGGCGCAAACTTTTTTGGGCAAGACAGACGCACCCGCAATTTGCAGGCATGCTCCATAACTGTCTCAACGGGATGGCAGATTTCCTAATTGATTCCGATAACGGTGAAGGTCGGAAGGCTTTCTATGAATTGGCGAAGAGTGGGGAACTGAAGCTAGACAATTTTGAGAAGCGATTTACAGTCTGGACCAATATTTATACCGGTATATTGAAATCAGTTTTTGTCACAGAAGAACTCGCTCCCGAACAAGCTAATGTGGCTTTTGGGATCGGGCTCTCTGTCTGGGGAATTACCGAAGCAAAGGCAAAAAAGTTGATTTCGCGACCACTTGCCTTTGGTCCAACAGAATAACTATCTACATAGAAGAGACGCTGCTATAAATTCCTGTAAGTAGATCGGCATTTGCATCACGGTTCGGAGCTTTTACGACAACTACAGAGATTCCTTTAACTGGTTCAGTGAGTTCCGCCTTTAGCTCTGCGGCTGAGCCAATTGTCTTAGCCGCAACACCTATTGAGGTCGCAATAGCTGCAGGATCTAGCCCGTGTGGAGTTCCGAAGACTGACTCAAAGCCATCGACTCCGCGCTGTGAGAGAGTGGAGAAGATTCCTCCCCCATCGTTATTGATAACAAATATCTTGAGGTTGATTGCCTCTTTTTGAATAAGGCCGGTGAGATCGTGCAAGAAGCCCAAATCTCCCAGAACCGCGATCGTTTGTGTGCGTTGGGAGGCGATACCCAGCGCTGTAGAAATGTTGCCATCGATGCCCGCGAGGCCCCTGTTTGCAAAGGTTTCAACTCCTTCTCGGGCAACGGCAAATCCTTCGAGATCGCGAATGGGGCGTGAGGAGGAGATAAAGAGGGAGGTGCCAGAAGGGATATTGGCTGCAATCTCGCGAGCGATGAGTTGTTCGGACCATGTTGAAATTTCGGCAACCAACTTCATTGCACGTACTGAGTACTTCTTCCATTTGTCGCCATATTCAGCATCTGGTGTTGGCACCTGTACCACTGGCAGCTGAGTGAATTTCTGGGCAGCCATGCGATCGGTATCGACCGTTGCAATACGTGGATCAATGACGATTACTTTTCGCGCCATCTTGATAAATGAGTTGATAGAACGCGAAAGGGTTGTGCGACCGATAACCACCACAGTATCTGGGGCTAGATCTTTTGCGATTGCGCTGTTGGTGAGAAAGATACTGGCATGCGAGATTGATTGTGCAAATGAAAGTGGGTCCTCGGAAATGACAGGCCAGCCAAGTTCATCTGCGAACTTTTGAACTGAGTCTTGGCTTAGACCACCACGATCATGACCGATGACTAGAACGCCCCGGGTTGATTTTGTATAGAAAGTTCCTGGAGTCTTGCGATCAAATATTTTCGGTGGCGTGATTGTTAAATTATCTAACCAAGACTCATCAGCCTCACCCACGAGTGGCTCATCGAATTGAATATTGAGGTGGACTGGTCCGGTCTGCAGCGAGTTGAAAGGAAGCTCCATCGGGTAGGCAGGCCCTGAAATATCAGCGAAGTAGCGGACAGCTTTGCCGAAGATTCTCGCTTGCTCAGTTGTCTGATTGGCACCGGTCTTGCGCAGGGCTGCAGGTCGATCTGCGGTGAGGACAAGTAAGGGTTGGTTGGTATGGGATGCCTCAAGAACGGCCGGGTGATAGTTGGCGACAGCAGTTCCGCTGGTGCAGAGAACCGGCACAGGCAGGCCAGAGGCTTTTGCGATACCGAGGGCGAAGAAGGCTGCGGTGCGTTCATCTATGCGCACATGGAGCTTAATTAGACCCTTTTTACTAGCCTGATAGAAAGCGATCGATAGCGGGGCATTTCGCGACCCTGGTGAGATGACGACATCTTTGATGCCAGCTTCAATAATCTGTCTGACGATGACGCGAGCTAGTGATGTTGCTTCACTCATCACAATAACGCTCCGACTCTCATGATGCGATTCTTCCACCATTCATAGCGTTCGGACGACACATCAAGACCATCTAACTGTGGAGATATCTGTCCTAGTGCGATCTTTCCGTCGTTGATTTTATGTTCTTCAACATCGCTGGCTAAAAGTGATCCGGTGGCTAGTCCACAATCAAAGGTGAGGTCCTCAATACTGGCTGCAAGGTCTAGCCCATATTCGATTCCAATAGCGCTCTCTAGTGCGCTAGATACAACTACTGGAAGGCCGTGATGGGCTGCGATATCAAGGGAACGCTTGATGCCACCAAGAGGTTGAACTTTAAGCATCAACACATCGGCAGCACCAGTCAGGTCGACAGCAAATGGATCGGCAGCTTTGCGAATGAGTTCATCTGCTGCGATGCGAAGTGGGATCTTTATCTTGGCTTTTAGTTCGCGGAGTTCTTCAACTGTGGCACATGGTTGTTCAACATATTCAAGTGAGCCGATCTCTTCGTAGTATGCATAGAGATGGGTGAGGGCTTCGTCGACCGACCAGAGTCCGTTGACATCAACGCGGATTGAAGCCTTAGGTGCATTAGAAAAGACTCGAGCAACTCGGATTACATCTTCATTGAGATTGCGCCCGACCTTTACTTTAAAAGTTTTCGCACCCGCATAGGTGCGCATCAGAGCTTCGATCTCTTTCTTATCGTTGAGTTCTGGAATGGTGCCATTTACCGCAATGGCATCACGGAATCGAGCGGGGCGAGCAACTGTGGCGGCTTCTATGGCGCTAGCAAGCCACGGCCGACACTCGTTTTCGTCATATTCCAGAAATGGAGAGAACTCCCCCCACCCTTGTGGGCCTTGCATTAGCGCAACTTCGCGATAAGTAATACCGCGAAAATTGGTACGCGTAGGAAGAGTAATTACGCGAAGTGTTGCAAGGAGGTCATCAAGCATAAGAATTAAGGACGCTTAGGGAATTTACCGAAATCAGGAGCGCGCTTTTCTTTATAAGCATCGCGTCCTTCTTGTCCTTCTTCGCTTAAGTAGAAGAGAAGGGTGGCATCACCTGCAAGTTGTTGTACTCCGGCCAATCCATCATCGGCTGCGTTCATACTTGATTTAAGTAGACGCAGAGCCATTGGTGAGTTGCGGAGCATCTCGCGACACCAAGAAACTGTTTCAGCTTCTAATTGATCAACTGGGACAACAGTGTTGATTAGTCCCATTGCGAGCGCTTCTTGCGCATCGTATTGACGAGTCATAAACCAAATTTCGCGAGCCTTCTTCTGGCCAACACTTGCTGCAAGAAGTCCTGAGCCGTAGCCACCATCGAAAGATCCAACCATGGGACCGGTCTGTCCGAACTTGGCATTCTCTGCTGCAATCGTAAGATCGCAGACAACGTGGAGAACATGTCCGCCACCGATAGCCCACCCTGCAACCATTGCAATCACTGGTTTAGGTGTTCTGCGAATCTGAATCTGTAGATCTAAAACGTTAAGGCGTCCAACGCCATGTTGTGCGAGTTCATCATCGCCGAGGTATCCATCATCACCGCGAACGCTGATATCTCCACCTGAACAGAATGCTTCGCTACCTTCGCCGGTCAAGATGATGACGCCGACATCTGAGTTATCGCGAGCCAGTGAGAATGCTTGTTGCAGCTCAATAATTGTTTGTGGGCGGAATGCGTTACGTACTTCAGGGCGATTGATTGTGATCTTGGCAATGCCATCTGCCACTTGGTATTTCACATCGACAAAATCTGCGCCACCCTTGCCGGTTGCCCATGCTGGGATAGTGCGATCCCCGTATTCACGCTTAATTGGCTTGCTCACGATTCCTCCACTCTTACTTGCAGGCGATAGCCTACGCGGGCTATGGATATCTCGGCCAACTCAAGTAACCGATCACGCGCTGTGATCTCGGTCGATCCCGCGCTGGCGATCGGCGATGTGATGAATCTCGTGGCTAAGGCGCTCTCTCATCAGGGACCTGCCCTGAACTTCACCGGAGAATCTATTGAAAGTGTCGATAGCGAGATCGCCTTTATTGTTGGCACAACCGGTTCAACTGGCGTAAGAAAATCTGTCGCCTTAAGCGCGGCAGCAGTTCTTGCATCAGCTCGCGCCTCACTTGATTATCTACAGGCTCGCCCCGGACAGACATGGGCGCTGCTCTTGCCGTTACATCACATTGCAGGAATCAATGTATTGGTTCGAGCACTAGATCTCGGAACAACTCCTGTCGATCTTCGTGATGTGAAGGAATATGCGAATACAGATTTCTCGGCAGTTGTTCCTACTCAAATTTTTCAAGCTCTCAATGGCGATGACACGTTATTAGCTCACTTGCAGTCGGCGAAAAAGGTTCTTGTAGGCGGAGCACAACTTCAGGAAGATCTTTTACATAGAGCCATCGATGCGGGGATATCTGTAGTGCGCACCTACGGAATGAGCGAGACCTCCGGTGGATGTATCTATGAGGGAACGCCACTTACAGGTGTCGCTGTGCGAGTTGTTGATTCGGGTTTGATTGAAATCTCTGGACCGGTGTTGGCATCTGGGTACCTCAATAACGAAGAGCTGTGGAGCCAGCAGTACCGTGAAGGTTGGTTTACAACTTCTGATCACGGCGTGATTGAGGATGGAATTCTTAAGGTTCTTGGCAGAAGCGATGATGTCTACAACACTGGTGGAGAAAAAGTTTCGCTGACAGAAGTCACCGAGATTCTTCATACAGCATTTCCTGGTCACGAATGGTTGGCTGTTGCAGTAGATGATGCGCAATGGGGTCAACGTTTGGTTGTGGCTGTATCTGGCGCGGATCACCCATCAATAAATGAAGTGAGCGCAGCGTTGAGTAGCGCACTGGGAGATATTGCCAAAGCAAAGCAATTACTTACCTTTGATCAGATGCCAACGATTGGTATCGGTAAGATCGATCGCGCACAGATCAGTAAACGCGCACAGGAGGAGTTCATTGGCTAAGAGCTCTCTTGGTATCTGGGTTTCTGGTGCACGCCCACGCACACTTCCTGCTGCAATCGCCCCTGTGCTTGTTGCATCAGCTCTAGCTGGATCAGCGTTTAATCCAGTGACGGCAGCACTTGCTCTGTCAGTTAGTCTCTCACTTCAAATTGGTGTTAATTATGCAAACGATTATTCAGATGGAATTCGTGGAACAGATAATGACCGTATTGGTCCCTCTCGAATTACTGCTGGTGGATTGGCTAAACCGTCACAGGTAAAGAGCGCCGCATTTATCTCATTTGGTGTCGCTGCAGTTGCCGGTCTTGGTCTTGCGATCACAACTTCGTGGTGGCTTATTGCAGTGGGTGCGATTTCAATTGCTGCGGCATGGGGCTACACCGGTGGAAAAAATCCATACGGATACATGGGCCTTGGTGAAATATTTGTCTTTATCTTCTTCGGTCTTGTGGCAACTGTAGGAAGTTTTTATGTTCAGGCAGAAGAAATCACGGCACAATCACTCCTTGCAGGTGTCATTGTCGGTTCACTTGCCTGCGCAATTCTGGTCATCAATAACATTCGAGATCGCGCCAAAGATGAGGTCGCAGGAAAGCGCACTCTGGCAGTTCGACTCGGTGATAATCGATCAAGGAGCTTGTATAGCGTCCTCGTGATCGCTCCGTATGTACTCACCGCGGGGTTTGGTACACCCTGGACATGGCTAACCATACTGACGCTGCCGATGACCATCTCAATTCTCAAAGCGCTTAGGTCAGGAATCCAGGGGGTCGACTTAATCGCACTCCTTGGAAAAACTGGGAAGCTCCAGATGCTGTTCTGCCTAGCCCTATCTCTCGCACTTATTATTTAACTTATTTAGCGGCTAGGATTGGCCCATGCTCAGAGTTCTTCTCTTCATCGCACTAACAGCGCTACCGCTCTATGCATTTATTGATTGTGCAATGAAAGATGAGACCCAGATTAAAAACCTTCCAAAATGGGGTTGGCTTCTCGTCATTTTATTTACACAAGCCTTTGGTGCAATCGCATATTTAGTTGCCGGTCGCAATCGCGGGAATGGTGGCGGATTTAAGAAGGGTCCTAAGCGTCGCATCTTGCCGCCGGATGATGACCCAGATTTCTTGCGTAAGCTCTAAGTTAATTTATAAACCAGAGTAGGTGTGCTTGCCTGTTCCCCATACGTTGACGTAGACATAGTTAAATAAGAATGTCGATCCTGCAAATAAACATAGCCATGCGGCGCGACGTCCCTTCCAGCCAACGGTGACGCGCGCATGTAGATATGCAGCGTAGGCAACCCAAGTAATGAAAGCCCAGGTCTCTTTTGGATCCCAACCCCAATAACGTCCCCAAGCGCTCTCGGCCCAAATTGCACCGGCGATAACTGCAAAGGTCCAGAGTGGAAATACAAATGCAACAAGTCGATAAGAGAGTTGATCGAGAACTTCAAGTGAAGGAAGGCGTGTTGCCCATGCCGGGCGACCGCCAGACCGCTCACGCGAATCCAAATAAAGGTATGCACCAGCAATCACATTTGAGAGTAGGAAGACTCCACCTGAAATGATTGCCGCAATAACGTGAATTACTAACCATGTTGATTTAAGTGCAGGAACAAGTGGTGCGCTGTCGCGATACAAAAGCGTGATCGCGGTTCCAAGAGTTAAGAGCACTGCGAGCGAGATAAATAGTCCAAGCCAGCGAAGATCATATTTACGAAGTGCAACTAGGTAGGCACCTGTAAAGGTAAGTGCTCCCGTAATCGAGAACTCATACATATTTCCCCAAGGAACATGCCCATTTGATAAACCACGAGCAATCACTGCAACAAATAGCAAGATGAAGCCAAGAAGCATGAGCGCGGTTGCAATACGTGCAGCTTTATCTGATTTGGAGTAATCCAACTTCGGTGAAGCTGAACCTTCTGCGGGAACTTTTACCGCCCAAGCGGTCTCAAATGCGTGAGCAAAGAAGGAGAGAGCAAAGACACCCATAGCGCTGTAGATAAAGTTATTGGAGATGTAAGCCCATGTTGTCTGCACTATTTCTCTCCCTTTATTGCACTCACAAAGTGAGCCATCTCAATTTCTAACGCTGCTGCATTTGTCTTTGCAAGACCTGCAACTTCTACTCGTCCGCTTGCATCAACTTTGATCCAGATGCGTCGACGACGACCGAAAAGTGAGGCCAATAATCCAAGTAGCGCAAGAATACCTCCGATGAGTGAATAGCTCTTGCCAGGATCTCTCACAATCTGCAGATTGATCCATGGTTCAACTTTTTCAAAAGTGATACTTCCACCGTTGAAACTGTAACTTTCTCCCGGTGCCAACGAATCTAGAGCAATGCGCGTCATCTTTGTGGTGTCGATTTTATAGACCGATTGAGGAATTCCTGTATCGAGACCTAGATCACCTTCCCAAATTGAAAACAGTAGCTTGGGTTCAAGAAGTAATGGATAGACAGAGATAGCGCCCATCTGTGGATCGCGCTCGTATGTCGGAACGAAGGAGGAGACAAATCCAATCTGCGGTGATGCCTCAGGAACTTTAATCGCACCGATAGAGCGAAGATTTGTATCCTGTGGCAAGAATGGAATAGCGCCTTGGAAGGTGACATTTCCTACCGAATTGCGCACCGTGACAAATGGTGAATACCCATTTGCTTGCAGATAGACGCGAGTGGTTCCAAATGTGAGTGGACTATTGACTTTGATGACTTGATCTTGCTGCTTACCTAATTCATCAATAGTGGTGACAAAGGCAGAGTAGTCCAGTGGAATATTTGTTACTGGATCATAGGTGGCTACAAACTTATTGAGCTTGATCGAAAAGGTATTGAGCGAAGTTTCATTTGTAATTTTTCCATAATCTAAAGAGTCATAGCTCGTTGCCAAATTTATAAAGCGTTCTCCAGTTGTAATGATGGCGCTGCCCTTCATTCCAAAGAGTGAACCAACGCTCACTCCGATGAGGATCAGAATCAGCGAGAGATGGAAGAGAAGATTTCCGGTCTCTCTGACGTATCCCTTTTCTGCTGAGATAGATCCATCTTGAATACGAAGGCGGAAGCGATTCTTGCGTAACCACTTTTCGGCTCGCTCAAGATCTTTACCGTCACCAGCAAATGCTGAGTGAGCTTCAAGTTTTTCCAGGTACTTGGGAGTTACTGGCGGCAGTGCACGCATTGTTTTAAGGTGCTCAAATGTTCGAGGTAAAACACAACCAATGAGTGAGATAAACAGCAGGATATAAATCGCGCTAAACCATGAAGAGGCGTAGACATCAAAGCCTCCCGCCTTGTCGATCCAGCGTGCAAGTTCCGGCTGATCAACGAAATATTGACGTACCGCCATTGGGTTTTGAGGACGCTGTGGCAAGAGAGAGCCAGGAATCGCTGCCAATCCCAACATCATCAAGAGAATAAGCGCGGTGCGCATACTCGTTAATTGCCGCCAAGCAAATCGTGCTAAACCGCCTGCACCAATTTCCGGAACTTCAGTTTCTATCTGATTAACCATTAGATCACCGGCGCAAATTCACTAATTACTGATCTGAGATCGATCATCAAGGAGTTCCAGAGTCCACTCACTTGGAGCAGGCCGATAATGATTAAGAAAATTCCACCGACGAGCGAAACCTTTCTGCCATTACGTGTGAGGAAGTTACGCAGTTTTGCTGAGCGATCAAAGAAGAGTCCTGTTGCGATAAAGGGAAGTCCAAGTCCAAGACAGTAACCGAGTGATAAGAGAGCACCACGAAATGCACTTGATTCACTAAAGGCTAACGTCTGCACAGTTGCAAGTGCTGGACCAATACACGGAGTCCAACCAATTCCAAATAAGAATCCGAGAACAGGTGCACCGATCAGCCCACCAGTAGTAGAGATGCGTGGATGAAATGTTCTCATCATTGGAAATGCACCAGCAAAAATTAGACCCAAGCCAATCGTGAAAAATCCGAGTAAGTGCGTGATCAACTCTTCATGGACTGAAATTTTCGCTCCGAGGCCACCAAAGAGGACTCCGTAAGAAATGAAGAGGGCGGAGAAACCTAGAACAAAGAGTGATGAGCCAAGCAGTACTCGTCCTCGCGACTGTGAAAATCCGGCAGCGTATGAGAGATATCCCGGTACAAGAGGAAGGACGCAAGGGGAGATAAAGGAGATGAGACCGGCAAGAATTGCTAATGGAAATGCGAGAAGTATGAAGCCATCAAAGAGATTGTTAACGATGAAATCACTCATGAATTTTGTACCCGTTCGATGAGGTTACTTAAGGATCCAATCGTTACAACTCCAGATACCCGTGCTGCAACATTTCCTTGGCTATCTATAACAATTGTTGACGGAATTGCGTTGGCAGGCAGAGAGCCTTTAAAACCAATAAGAAGCGCATCATCAATGAGAGTCGGATAGCTGATTTTGCGCTTTCGCACAAATGCTTCCGCATTCACTAAATTATCTCGGGTAAGGATTCCAATAAATTGCACATCAGGATATTTCTCTGACAGCGCGACAAGAGTTGGAGCTTCTGCCCGACATGGTGAACACCATGAAGCCCATACATTTATAACTGCAACTTTCCCTGGCGCACGTGTGTAGTTCACTCCGGTCAGCGTCATCCCACTTAACTCAGGCGCTTTTACTCGTGAACCTTTTTCAATGTAAGTCTGAACACCGCTACCAACTACAAAACTTTCCTCCGCCGTAGAACTCCCACCGCCAGAGCATCCACTCAGAAATAAGAGTGAGAGTGAGATTGCAGCAAGAAACTTTTTATGATGCATTTACTTTTTCTTAGGTACAACTGGTAAGAGATGCCCAGCAGGTTCAGAGTAGGAGGTTCCACTAATTTCACCGTTATCATCAAAGTGAATACTTGTGACAGAGGCCAATGTGCACTCACGCTTTCTTGGATCGTGAATCAATCGACGACCTTCAATTGCGCTACGCAAAATCCAGACAGGTAATTGATGAGAAACGCAGATGGCATCTTTACCATTAGCTGCCTTGTGTGCTGCAAAGACTGCAGCGAGCATGCGATTGATTTGTTCGACATATGGCTCGCCCCATGATGGTTTCCAGGGATTCCATAAATGTCTCCACGCAGATGGATGGCGTAAAACTCCGTCACCGATTCCAAATGGTTTTCCTTCAAAGATATTTGCAGCTTCAATCAGACGCTCATCTGTGGTGATTGGAATTGAATGCGCCGCAGCAATTGGCGCAGCTGTCTCTTGTGCGCGCTGTAGCGGCGACACATGAAGTGCACCGAGATCAATTCCTTTTGACCATTGCCCTAGAACCTGTGCCATCTCTTGACCACGATCTGAAAGTCTCCACCCGGGTTGGCGACCATAAAGAATTTTCTCTGGGTTATGGACTTCACCATGACGGATTACGTGGACGCTATTGCTCATAGACCTAACTATAAAGGGGGAAACGAGTTGATTTCGCTATGGTTATGCCATGGCACTTGAGCAGAAGAGGGCCGCGTTCTTTGATGTAGATAACACACTCATCCGTGGTTCTTCTCTCTACTTCCTTGGCCGCGGGATGTATCAGCGTGGGTATTTCACCAAGTCTGATATCTCACGCTTTGTTCTGGCCAATCTGAGATTCAGATTAACTGGGACTGAGAAGCAGGAAGAGATCGTCAAATTCCAGAATGCGGCAACAAGTTTTATTGGTGGACATAATGTCCAAGAGATTCAAAAACTTGGCCAAGAAATTTATGACGAGTATGTTTCACCAGCTTTGTGGCAAGGAACAATCGAAATTGCTCAGCAACATTTGGCTGACAATGTTGAGGTGTGGTTAGTAACTGCAGCTCCAGAAGATATGGCAACTCTGATTGCAAAGCGACTCGGTTTCACAGGTGCACTCGGTAGTAAGGCCGGAATTCGCGATGGCGTCTACACCGGTGAGATGAATGGGCCGCTTCTGCATGGTCGCGAAAAAGCAATTGCACTTGAAAAGATTGCGATCGAAAGAGGCTTCGACCTCTCTCATTGCTTTGCTTACTCAGATAGCCACAATGACCTTCCTCTTTTAGAAGCAGTTGGAAATCCTTCTGTAATCAATCCTGATGCCAAACTTCGAATTTGGGCAACGCGTGAGAAGTGGCCAATTCATGACTTTAGACGAGCTCGTAAAATTAACCGTTTCTTAGGGCCAGCGATCTCTCGCCTGGCATCAATTGCTGCCCTCATCACGCCTCGTCGTCGCTCACGTTAAGAATTGATTTAACGTCTGAGGCCTTTCTGCATTAATGTAGGCAGGTTATGGAAATTCGATCATTTGCCGACTACCTACGTGGGTTAGATGATGCTGGCCTTTTACAACTCTTTGCCCATAGACCAGATTTAATTTCACCTGTTCCTCCCGATATGGCAAGTCTTGCAGTGCGAGCATCATCTGCACCTTCACTTGCGCGCGCAATCGATGCGCTCAACACGTGGCAATTCCAAGTACTTGAAGCGTGCGCGGTCGCTGCTGAACCTTTCGCAGAAAAAACTATCGCGAGCCTTACAGATAAGCCGGCGCTCTTTGTCATTCCAGGGTTAATCGAACGTGGGCTCATCTATCCGGCTAACGATGGTCTGCGCATGCCAACAACCTTGCGCGAATTGTTGGGCAACGAAGTAGCTCAACTTGGCCCTCCATCAATGGCAAAGCTCAACCTTAAAAAACTTGCCGATGCTCCAGCAGGTGCAAAAAAGATTCTTGAAGCGATGGCGTGGGGACCTCCACGTGGAAGCGTCGGTGACATTAAGAAACCTAGCGCTGGTGTGCAATGGTGTCTTGAAGAAGGTTTCCTTATTCCATTTAGCCAAACGATTGTTGTGATGCCACGCGAAGTCGCGATTGCACTACGCGGTGGCAAAGTTCATAAAGAACAGAAGATCAACTCACCTGAAATTACATATGCATTTGCTCTTAAGGATCGCAAGAATGTAAATAGCGCTGGGATTGCCAACGTCACAACCTTCTTGCGCTGGGTAGAAGAAGTCCTAAATTTCTGGGCACAAGATCCTCCGAGTGCGCTGCGATCCGGCGGATTAGGAGTTCGAGATCTCAAGGCACTTGCACTTCATTTAGGTGTTGATGAAAGTTGTGCCGCATTCGTCGCAGAGCTTTGTTATGTCACCGGTCTACTGACGATCGATCCCGATGACCGAATTCTGCCGACTACACAATTTGATATTTGGCTTGCCCAACGTCCATCAGATCAATGGTCTTCTCTGGCAGCTGCCTGGTTGGCCACTTCACGTGTCAGTGGTCTTGTTGGAAATGAAAGTACGAAGAACATCGCCCCCCTTGGTCCAGAACTCGATCGCGTCAATGCGGCATCGATTCGTTCGCTCACTCTCGCACTCCTTAAGGAAAACCAAGCCGGTGCGGTAAATGCAGATTCATTGATTAGCGCAGCCCAATGGCAGCGGCCTGCAAAGCGCACAGGTGGTGTGCCCGCTAATTATATCGAATACACGCTGCGTGAAGCTGAATGGCTCGGAATTACAGGGCAATCAGTGATCTCTGATTACGGATTAGCACTTCTTGCCGGCGAATCTCTTGAAAAGATTGATGCAGATCTTCCTGCCGAGGTTGATCACATACTTATCCAGAGTGATAACACCGCCATTGCTCCTGGACCACTTGCCCAAGCAGTTGCGCAGGAGATGGCACTTCTTGCAGATGTTGAATCACGTGGTGGTGCAACTGTCTTTAGATTTAGCGATGCCACAATTCGTAGAGCGTTAGATCACGGTAAAACTGGCGATGACATTACAAAATTCCTTAAGGCGACATCAAAAACACCAATGCCTCAACCACTTGAATATCTCATTGCAGACGTTGCTAAGAAACACGGAAAGTTGCGCGTAGGAGCAACAACCTCATTTATTCGCTGTGAAGATCAATCAGTGATTGCATCCATTGTTGGCGATAAAAAACTTGAGGGACTTGGCTTTAGAAAGATTGCATCTGAAGTAATCATCTGTGATCTTGAAGTTGATGAGGCGGTAAATATTTTGCGCAACGCTGGATACCTTCCAGCCATTGAAGACTCAAAGGGGATTCTTCTTACAGGACCTCGGATCATGCGCGCACAGACAAAGGCACGACCACCTCGAATCATCGGAGAGATTGATCTTCCAGATGAGATTGCACTTAACGGTGCACTTCGTACGCTTCGTACGGGAGAAAAATCTAGTCATCGTCAGAGCACTCTGCGCAACATCACCGCTTCCGCGCTCGGTGAATTACCACGCACCACTGCAAATGAAACACTTGAAATTCTGAGCCATCACTTAACTCATTCGCCAGATAAATCTCTCTCCATTGGTTATGCCGATAACAACGGTCTGATCTCGCATCGCATCATTGACCCGCTTAAGCTCTCAGCAGGCTCACTTCTGGCGCGCGATCATGCAACCGGTGAGATCACAACCTTTAGAATCGCTCGAATAACGGGGGTGGCTTCGCTATGACGAGCGAGAATGCAAGCGAATACGGCAGACTTACACCTATGTTGGCAGCCCTTGAAGCACTCGTTCGGTGTGAATCCCCCACCGAAGATCTGGATGCATGCCGCAGCGTTGTTCGTTTAGCAAGTGATATCGCAACACGTGTTCTTGGAACTCCTGCAGAGATTAAAGAGATTGAAGGCCGTCCTGTTTTCTGGTGGGGCGCACAGAGTCCAGAAATTGTTCTTCTTGCTCATTTAGATACTGTCTGGCCACACGGTTCATATCAACCTTTATGGGAAGTAAGTGGCGATGTTGTTCGTGGCCCTGGCGTCTTTGATATGAAGGCTGGTTTCTTGCAGGCGTTGTATGCACTCAAAGGTATTGAAGGATCTGTTGCACTGATTGCAACCACTGATGAAGAGACTGGAAGCCATGCTTCACGCGCACTCATCAAGGAAGTTTCTTCTAAGGCGAAGGCTGTTCTGGTTCTTGAAGCATCACTTGATGGCAAGGTAAAGACTGGTCGTAAAGGAACCTCGATGTACCAGGTACATGTTCACGGTGTGGCATCGCATGCTGGACTGGAACCTGAAAAAGGTGTCAATGCAACAACTGAGATTGCACACATTATTCTCAAGCTTGCATCCCTTGAAAATATTGAACACGGGACAACTGTTGTTCCGACAGTTCTTCACTCTGGAAACACAACGAACACGGTTCCAGATCATGCTGTCCTTGACATTGATATCCGCTCATTTGCGATCTCAGAGCTCGAGCGCGTTCATGCTGCGATAACAGGTATTAATGCAGTTAATCCACTTGCTCGTATCGAAGTGACAGGTGGAATTAATCGACCACCGCTGCAACCGGCTTCAACTGCAGCTCTTTATGAGCGCGCTGAAAAAGTTGCCGCCGCAATCGGTATGGCGCCACTTGGAAGTGCGCAGGTGGGCGGTGCGAGTGATGGAAACTTCGCCGCAGCAGCAGGTGCTCCAGTTCTCGATGGTTTAGGCGCGGTGGGCCACGGAGCTCACGCTCCGCACGAATGGGTAAGTGCGACCTCACTTGAACCTCGCACCGCTTTATTGCACGCTCTTATCAAGGATCTCCTGGATGAGTAATGGACCGCTCATTGTTCAAAGCGATAAGACTCTTCTCTTAGATATTGATCATCCTGACTCTGTTGAATGTCGTAGAGCGATCGCTCCCTTTGCTGAACTAGAGAGATCCCCAGAGCATATTCATACCTATCGTTTAACAAATCTAGGCCTTTGGAATGCGCGAGCTGCCGGCCACGATGCTGAACAAGTGATCGATACCCTCATCAAATATTCGCGGTATGCCGTCCCACATTCAATTTTGGTTGATGTGGCAGAGACAATGTCGCGCTATGGACGCCTACGACTTGAAGCAGATCCAATCCATGGATTGATTCTTGTTACAACAGATTCTGCAGTGCTTGAAGAAGTAATTCGTGCAAAGAAGATTGCACCACTCTTAGGTGCTCGTATCGATGCAGAAACAATCGTGGTTCATCCCAGCCAACGTGGAGCAATCAAACAATCACTCTTACGTCTTGGTTGGCCAGCTGAAGATTTTGCAGGCTACGTTGATGGACAGGCGCACGAAATAGCACTGAAAGAAGACGGCTGGAAGATTCGCCCATACCAAGAGTTAGCCGCTGAAGGATTCTGGCATGGTGGTTCAGGCGTTGTAGTTCTTCCTTGTGGTGCCGGAAAGACAATTGTCGGTGCAGCAGCGATGGCACATGCAAAGGCAACAACTTTAATTTTGGTAACAAATACTGTCGCAGCTCGTCAATGGCGAGATGAACTACTACGTCGCACCACACTGAATGAAGATGAAATTGGTGAATATTCGGGAGCAAAGAAAGAGATTCGCCCTGTCACAATCGCTACCTACCAAGTGATGACAAAGAAGAAGAATGGTGTCTATGCCCACCTTGATCTCTTTGATACTCATGACTGGGGTCTGATCATCTACGACGAAGTGCACTTGTTACCGGCACCAATCTTTAGATTTACAGCAGATATTCAATCCCGTCGTCGCCTTGGACTTACAGCAACTCTTGTTCGCGAAGATGGCATGGAGGGCGAGGTTTTCTCTCTGATCGGCCCTAAGCGCTTTGATGTACCGTGGAAAGAGATTGAATCACAGGGATATATCGCACCAGCTGAATGTATTGAGGTGCGAGTTAATCTCACAGAGTCTGAGCGCTTGCTCTATGCGACTGCAGAGCCCGAAGAGAAATACAGATATTGTTCGACAACACAGACTAAAACTGAGGTAGTGCAAGAACTTGTTGCACTGCACGCAGAAGAGCAGATCCTTGTCATCGGTCAATACATCACTCAATTAGATTCACTTTCTGAGACTTTAGGAGTTCCCCTCATTAAGGGAGATACCCCCGTAAAAGAACGCGAACGTCTCTTTGCAGCGTTTCGTACCGGTGAGATCACCTGCTTAGTTGTCTCGAAAGTTGCAAATTTTTCAATTGATTTACCGGATGCCACGATCGCGATACAGGTATCTGGAGCATTCGGTTCACGTCAGGAAGAGGCACAACGTCTTGGTCGAATCTTGCGACCTAAGTCTGATGGACGTGGCGCTAAGTTCTACTCAGTTGTTTCACGCGATACCGTTGATCAAGATTTCGCAGCAAACCGTCAGCGCTTCTTAGCCGAACAGGGCTATGCCTATCGAATTATTGATGCTGACGATGTTTTTCAAGGGAAGATCTAAATCTAACCGGATCTACCTTGTAGAAGTCGTGGTGTTCGCCATCGATGTGGATCACCGGAACCTCATCGCTATAAAGTTTGATTAGCTCAGGATCGATATCAATGTTGACGACGTCAATCTCAAAGTTAAGTTCGTCGCGCATAGATTCCAAAGTGTTAAAGGCTTCATCACAGAGATGACATCCCTGTCGAGAGTAAATTGTTACCTTTGTCATTTCTTCTTTTCAGGAAAAATACGCGCAGATAGCTCTTCTACAACTAGCGCAACATCACCTTTTGCGCGATGAAGGGATTCTTCTGCGCTCTTAAGTACGGTTTCAACGCTTGTCTTAGTCACACTGCCGACAAGTGGACCATAACTTTTTGAGAAAATCATGTGAGCCACTGAACCAACCGCTGCCGCGAAATCTGCACGAGCTTCATCCAAAGTTACTTCTTTTCCTGCGCCAGTAATCGTAAATTCAGTCAGCGGTGCTTTCTCACTGCGAATTCGGTCGTAAACATTCAGATCGTCTGACTTCTCTAAATCCGGGGCCATGTTCACATTCTTGCAGCCTGATAGATTAAGCGCCATGCGAGCAGGCACCTTCCGAACCCCACGCCTTCGCGTAGTAGTCCCTCTCCTCTTAGCCATTCTTGCGACTCTAACTCCTTCACTTTCGGCATCCGCGCAATCTCTCTTTAGGTATGCACCTGCTACTCAATGGGGTTACATCTATGCAGGACCGGCGTCTAGCTCGGCCACTGGATCAACGCCAAAGAGTGCCAACCTTGAAAAGCAATCAACAATCAACGTTAATTACATAAATTTTCCAGACTGGGCAAAGAAAGAGTTACAACTTGCTGTAGATATTTGGGCGGAAAATTTCCAATCAAAAGTACCAATCTCCATTGATGCAACATGGAGTTCGTCGCAATCTTTTTCAGTTCTTGGTAGTGCCCGTCCAGGTGGATATTTCGCAGGATATTCTGGAGCCCCTGATTCAAGTCTCTGGTATCCATCTGCACTTGCAAATGCTCTTGCTGGAAAAGATTTGGATTTAAGAAACGCTGAAATGTTGATTAATGTAAATTCGCGAGCTAACTGGAATCGTAGAGGTGATGGAGCGCCAACAACACGAGAATACGATCTAAAATCTGTATTCATCCACGAGATGGGACATGGATTGGGTTTCTTATCCAATGACTCTTACGACTCTTATCTTGGATTTGGTTCTATCGAGCAGCCAACTCCCTTTGATGCATTTGCGCAGACTACAGATGGTAGACGTTTGGCAGATGTTCCATCGCCATCACTTGAACTTGGAAAGGCGCTTCGAGGAACTCTTCTTTGGTCCGGTGCACAAGGTGTCGCTGCAAACGGTGGCGTGAAACCAATTCTTTACACACCAAGTACATATGAAGATGGATCTTCGATAAGCCACTTGGATGAGAAGACTTATGCAGATAACTCTTTAGACCGAGTGATGACACCAAACCTCGATGCTGGAGAAGTCTTTACCGGTCCTGGACCTTTGCTCTTAGCGATGATGGCAGATATGAGAGCAAAACCTCCTGTAGGTATTGCAACAGAACTACCAACCACTGTGCGTAATGCAGAAGCAGTAATTGCAGATAGCGCGGCGATTGTGAAGTGGGATCCGCCAACAAATTTACGTGTCGCTCAAGTTACCGCGTACACAGTGAAGAATCTAAAAACTGGAGTTGAAAAAAGCGTTACCACTAGCCCAATTGTGATGGGCGGGTTAAAGAATGGTACTGCTTATACATTTTCAATTATTGCCAATAACTCACTGGGATCATCAGTTCCCGTTATTACTGAACCCATTTCTCCTCAGGCAGCATGGAAATCAACAATTGTTGATCCCAATGTTGAACCCGCTCAAATCTCAACCACAACGTGGAATAAGCAGCCTGTCATTGTTTACTCCAATGGAGTTAACGGCGTTTTAAAAATGTCTATCTGGAATGGTCTTTCTTGGCGCAAAACAACAATCGATGGCTCAGGCGGCACAAACCGCACAACGCATGAAATTACCAGCCCGATCTCTCTTTGTGTAAGTGGCAGCGGGACAACACAAAAACTCCACATGTTCTATGCCGATGGCACCGATAAAGACCTTCGCTATGCAGTTTATGATGGTAAAAAAGTTACCGTTGAAATTGTGGACGGTAACGGTCCTGCAATTAATAAGTATGAAGATCCAAATAGAGTGCGCACCGCAAGTGACGTGAGCGTCTCAAATGCCTGCGTGGTGACGCCAACAGGAATTCAAGTTTTCTATCGAGATGAGTCTCAAGGCGTTCTCCTCGGTGCTTTTAAGTTAAATACAGGTAGCAAATGGGTCTATGAGCAGCTTGATGGAGATCGAAAGACAGATGGTAGAACTACGGGCGATGTTGCATTTCACCTTTCTGCAGGATTTGATGGGAAGACGACATACGTTCTTTACGATTCAGTCCTTGTCATAAACCAGAAGAAGGAGGCAACTTCTGGTGCAATTCGTTTAGCGACCAGAACAGATATCGATCCCACCAAATGGGCTTATCGAACACTCGAAGAGTCTTCTGGTTCACTAGCTATGACCGGATACGACGTTGCGCTTTCAGTAAATACAAAAGGAGCCTTTGCTATGTGGCTCGGTGCATCAGCTATGACAATCCCAAAGCCAAACCAAATTCGCACGGCAGCAATTGAGACAACGTTAAGTGTAAAGAGTTTTGGTACGGCAAACTTCGGGACACCTAGCCGTTGGCTACGAACCAATGGTTCCTCCGCTCTATTTAACTGCGAGGATCGCCTCTGTATCATCGATTTTGCGAGCAAGAAAATCTCACTTATATCGAGTAGTACAGCTGTTAATGGAGTTAGTGGTAAGTGGATTACTGTTTCTGGTAAAACTTCAGTTGTTGCAAATATTGATGGCAACTTAGCGCTAGCAAAACCTTAGCCTTTATATATTCCAGTCTGGGAGACAATAACTAGACCCACGCCGGAGATATATGACATGGCCGTTGCACTCTTTACTTCAGATGACTTAAGTGCCTGAGTAATTACGCCTTTACTATCGAAGCGGAGAATAATCGGTGTTGCCACACTTGGCTTCCATCCAGTTACACCAGGAATAGATGACGTTGAGTTAAAAAGTGCGTAGTGAGATCCGTTTAAACCTACTGTCGCTAGTTGAGCTCCTTGAGATGGAAGTCGTAGCGTCCAGGTTGGTTTAAAACTTGAGTCAAATTTGGTAAATGCGCTTTCATTCTTACCACTTACCTTAATATCGCCAAGAAGAAAGTAGCTCGACGTTGCGCTCTGCCAAGAACGCGAGGCACGACTCGCAGAACTTCGCACAACGTTAGTTAGTGCACCGCTCTTATTTACCTTAGCCAATATACCATCGCGAACTCCCACGAGTTTCTTGCCACCCAAGGTCTCACTGCTTGAACCGAAAATTTCGGCGCTGCCATCACTGTTGCGCACAATCGATGTAAATGAACTCTTTGCCGTGCCGATCACTTTAGCGACTGAGAACTTTCCGCTCAGTGTTGATGTGATAAGAATTGTTCCAGCACCTCGATCTCCAACAAGCGATATCCCACTGCTGGAATATGAAATTGCATTAATCAGAAGTGGAGCTGTTGTGCTCTCAGAGTAGGTTGAGATGAGAGCACCCGTGGAAGATATCTTCCATAAGGTCAGTTTTTTCAAATCATTGCGCAGCGCCGGTACTGGTTCAACAACAACATTGTCCACATTTATTGGTTTGCTCGTAGCGCTCTGACTTTCGACCAGATTTAGCTCTGATGTCATTCCGGCAAGCCATGTATTACCCTCTTTATCGACTGTCGCCGCCAAACCAATCTGATCAACAGAGTTCTCGAGTGTTGCTTTCCACTTCTCTGCACCTGCGAAATCCAACGATGAAATAAGAACTTTATTCTCTGCATTGGAGAAGATTGTTATTCCTTGGCTGGAGATCGAGGCACCTTCGTGTTCGGCGATAGGCGCAACTTTTGTAATCTCTGTTGCTGTGATTGCCTTCGGTGCAGCTTGAACTTGCGGTGCGGTCAGAAGAAGTACCACAATCACGGCTACCGCGATTCGTTTCACGTTAAGCCAATTCTTGAGAGCGAGCGTGCGCTGCCTTCATTGCGCGAGCAACGATTTCAGCTAAATGATCGTTGTTAAATGATGCAAGTGCTGCAGCTGTTGTTCCGTTCGGGCTCGTAACCTTTTCACGCAGAATTGTTGGCGAGTCACCAGAATTTTCGAGGAGGGCAGCTGAACCAGCGATGGTTTGAATGGTCAAGGTTGTTGCATCTTCGCGAGTAAGACCAAGTGCAATCGAACCTTCAATCATCGCTTCAACAAAAGCAAAGAAATAGGCAGGACCTGAGCCACTTGTTGCGGTGATCGCATCTTGCAAAGATTCATCTACTTCGACCGCTTTGCCTGTTGCAGCCAAAAGTGAGACAACAAATGCACGATGCTCTTGTGTGACCGTACTGCCGAACGAATACCCGGCCGCGCCAAGACCTACAGAGGTTGGAGTGTTTGGCATGATGCGTACAATCGGCTGCGAATCGTTGAGATTCTCTTGGATAAATCCAATCGTCTTACCAGCTGCAAAACTCATGACTAGAGCGTTCTTATTGATGTGAGGCTTTAGCTCGCCCAGGAGGCTTTGCATATCTTGTGGTTTAACAACCAGGAGAATGACATCACTGGTCGAGACAGCGCCGTTAAGGTATTCAACAGTGATTGAATACTTTTCGACCAATTCAGCAGAGCGATCTTGACGCTTTTCAACAACAGAAATTAACGATGGCTCAATCCCGGATCGGATGAGGGCTGCGATAAGAGCTTCGCCCATTACACCAGCACCGAGAACTGCGACCTTCTGTTGATTAGCCATAGCCAAAGAGTACGCGTAGGCTCTGCGACTATGTCCGAAGTTAAACCAGGTTTTGCCCGCGACTGGGTCGAGTTCGCTGATCCAAATGATGAGTCAGAGATCTTCAAATGCGATCTCACCTGGCTCACCTCAAATTGGACCTGCATCTATGGCGATGGTTGCCAAGGTGTCTTCAAAGACCGTCCTAACGATGGCTGTTGCACAGAAGGTGCGATGTATTCAGATGAAGATGATGAAAAGCGTGTTCAGCTCGCTGCCCAGCATCTCACTCCTGCGATGTGGCAATTTTATGAAGAGGCTCGCCCAAAGAAAGCTGGCGGCCAACTTCGCATTACAGATTTAGATGAAGATAAAGAACGCAAGACTCGCACGGTAAATAATGCTTGTATCTTCTTGAACCGTAAAGGTTATGAAGCTCCTGGATTTACCGGATCATTTGGCTGCGTTCTACATCACTTAGCTCAAAAAGAAGATCGTCACTTCGTTGAAACTAAACCAGATGTATGTTGGCAACTACCTTTGCGACGCAGTTTTGAAACACGTGAAGTCGGCGAGCGCGAATACTCAGTCACAGTTATTGGTGAGTACGAGCGTTTGGGCTGGGGCGATGGTGGAGCTGATTTTGATTGGTACTGCACGAGCAATACCGAGGCGCACGTCGGAAGCGAACCTGTCTACATCTCCAACCGTGCAGAGCTCACCGCGTTGATGGGCCAAGAGGCCTATGACATTCTGGCCAAGCATTGCGATCTACGCGTGCAGGGAATTAAAGATGCTCAGGCACGCAGCCTGCCGCTCTTTGTTATTCAGCACCCAGCAACACTTCAAGCTGGCAAGTAGGGCGCACGTCGCACGCGTCGCACGCGTCAGAGCTTTGCTTTAGGCTCACTCCATGGCCAAGGTCGAGAAAGATCCATTCCGCTGTAGCGAGTGCGGTTGGACATCCCAAAAATGGGTAGGGCGTTGCGGTGAATGCCAGGCATGGGGTTGCGTTGAAGAAATAGCGGCGCCTAAGAAACTCTCACTTGTTCCTGGCACCGTCTCACATGCAGCAACTCCCATTGGAGATGTTGATCTCTCGATGGCTCGTGCGCGCGAAACTGGTGTCAGTGAACTCGATCGAGTTCTCGGCGGAGGTTTAGTTCCGGGTGCTGCGATTTTGCTTGCGGGTGAACCAGGCGTTGGTAAGTCCACGCTTCTGCTCTCTGTTGCAGCTCAGACTGCCGCAAAAGGTATGAGCGCTCTATATATCAGCGGTGAAGAGTCAGCATCCCAGGTACGTCTTCGTGCCGAACGTATCAATGCCGTCGACCCGCAATTATTTTTAGCATCAGAGACTGATCTTGGTGCAGTCATTGCACATATCGATGCAGTTAAGCCGGCGTTATTAATCATTGATAGCGTGCAAACTATTGGAAGCTCAGCGGCAGATGGATCACCTGGCGGAGTGACACAGGTACGTGAAGTTGCTGGCGCACTTATTCGTATCTGTAAAGATCGCGACATCACTTTGTTGCTCGTTGGGCACGTGACGAAAGATGGCTCGATTGCCGGTCCACGACTTCTTGAGCACATTGTTGATGTCGTTCTGCAATTTGAGGGTGAACGTCATTCTCGCCTTCGACTAATCCGTGCAATTAAAAATCGCTTCGGTGCCAGTGATGAGGTGGGCTGCTTTGATCTGAGTGATACCGGTATTGAATCAGTAATTGATCCGACCGGACTCTTTACTTCTCGCCACACTGAACCTGTACCTGGCACCTGCGTAACAGTCACTCTTGAAGGTCGACGCCCACTTTTGGCTGAGATTCAGGCGTTGGTCAGCGCGGGGCGTGAAAGTGATTTCGGCAATGCGCGTCGCGTAACAAGTGGATTGGATTCTGCTCGCACATCAATGACCTTGGCTGTTCTTGAACTTCGCGCGGGGGTTCGTGTGGGTGGCCGCGATGTATATGCCGCAACTGTCGGTGGCATGAAGATGTCTGAGCCGGCTGCTGATTTAGCACTTGCGCTAGCGGTGGCATCGGCTGCAAAAGGTTTAGCGCTCCCTCCTGATCTCGTTGCAATCGGTGAAGTTGGGCTAGCTGGCGAGATTCGTAAAGTCAGTGGTGTCTCTCGTCGCTTAGCTGAGGCATACCGACTTGGATTTAAGAAGGCGCTTGTTCCAACCGGAAGTGATGTAAAGATCGATGGCATGGAGATCTTTGAAATATCTCGACTTGATCAAGCGCTAAAGAGGGTTGCGATCACTGGGGAATGAGTTCTCTCCACCAACCAGTTCTTGCCTGGTATAAAAAGAATAAGCGCGATCTTCCATGGCGCAATACAGATGCATGGGGCGTCTTAGTTAGCGAAATTATGTTGCAACAGACACCTGTTGCACGCGTACTCCCTATTTATATTGAGTGGATGAAACGTTGGCCAACTCCTGCCGCCTTAGCGGCTGCAACACCCGCGCAGGTGATTACTGCTTGGGGTCGATTGGGATATCCAAGGCGTGCGTTACGTCTTCATGAATGTTCAAAATTTATTTCAACGAAGTACAAGGGAAAAATTCCAGAAACTCAAAGTGAGCTACGCGAACTACCTGGGATTGGTGATTACACAAGTGCAGCAATCATCGCCTTCGCTTTCGAAGAACGATCTCTTGTGCTTGACATCAATATCCGCAGAGTCTTTGCGCGCGTTATTGATGGATTAGAGGTACCTACTGCCGCTCCTACAAAATCAGAACGGCAAGAACGCGAAAAGTTAATTCCTTCAAAAAACGCACATATCTGGGCTGCTGCAACGATGGAACTCGGTGCTCTAATCTGCACAGCGAAGAATCCAAAGTGTGGACAATGTCCGCTGGCAGATCAATGCATCTGGCGCAGCCTTGATTACCCGCTCTCTGATCAACCTAAACGTACTCAGAGCTGGCATGGAACCGATCGACAATGTCGTGGGGTGATTGTTCAAGCACTTCGTGAGAATCCTGCTTTGAGTAAGAAGGAGATCATGCAACTCTGGGATGTTCCCTCTCAAGTTGAGAAGGCGCTACTGACTTTGCTTGAAGATGGCTTACTTGTTGAGCAAAAGGGTCAACGATTCTCTCTTCCGCAGCAGTGATTTAAAGGTAAAATTTCCAGATGGATCACGGGGCAGGACTGCGCGCAGTATTAGGCGAAAACGCTTCACTGATCACTGATTCGCAAATCACGCTTTCTTACTCCAAAGATCAGGCACCCTTTGCTCCTCATGAGGCTGCCGCGATTGTGCTGCTTGCCAAATCAACGGAAGAAGTCGCAAAGGCAGTTGCTTACGCCAATGAACATATCATTCCAGTTGTTGCCCGCGGTGCCGGAAGCGGACTATCGGGTGGTGCCAATGCAACATCATCATCGCTAGTTATCTCACTTGAGAAGATGAATAAAATAATTGAACTAGATACAACTAATCTCATTGCTCGAGTTGAAGCTGGTGTCATTAATCTTGATCTAGACAAGGCTGCAGAAGAACATGGTCTGGCGTACCTTCCAGATCCTGCCAGCCGCGATTGGTCAACCATCGGTGGAAATGCCGCAACAAATGCTGGTGGCATGTGTTGTGTGAAGTACGGCGTTACATCTGCCCATGTTCGTGCGCTGACAGTTGTGATGGCAGATGGTCAAATCATCCAACTCGGAAGTGCAACAAAGAAGGCTGTAACAACTCTTGATCTCACACGATTAATGATTGGCTCTGAAGGAACGCTTGGAGTTATTACAGAGCTTGTCGTAGGTTTAGCAGTACGGCCAGCAACACCAGCAACAATCATCGCAACCTTTCCCAATATCAAGAACGCGGCTGCAGCGGCTGCAGCACTCTTAAAATTTAAACCTTCAATGCTTGAAATCATCGATCAGACAACACTCAAGGCAGTTGAAGCCTGGCATCCGTTGGGATTTGAAGTTGCAGGTTCTGTGCTCCTGATGCAACTTGATGAAGATCAAGAGCGAGCAGATGAAGTACTTGCACTTTGCAAGAGTTTTGAGATGATCGATGGCGCTGCATCTACTGAAGCAGCAGATGCCGTTGAATTTATTCGAGTACGTAAACTTGCCTATCCAGCACTGGAAAGGTTGGGTGCCACACTTCTTGATGATGTTGCGGTTCCAATTTCAAAAATTGCAGAGCTTGTTGAACGAGTTGAGGGGCTGGCAGCCAAGTACAACCTCACCATCGGCATCTTTGGCCATGCTGGTGATGGAAATATGCACCCCACAATCGTTCATGGCCATGGTGATCTCGATGCCGAAAAGCGTGCGATCGCAGCATTTGGTGAAATCGTCGAGATTGCACAGAGCCTTGGCGGAACAGCATCAGGTGAGCATGGCATTGGCTCAATTAAGCAGAGCTTTGCCGCACAAGAACTTTCAGCAGCTGTTATCGAACTACAGCGTTCTATCAAGAAAGCATTTGATCCTAAGGGAATTCTTAACCCCGGGAAAAAACTTCCATAACGTTAAATTTACGCTGTTGGCGCTTCTGCAAGATCCTCTGGAGTATCAGGCATCGTTGCCTTAGGTGCTCCCGTAAATGTAAATGTAGCGTCAGGGCCATCGCCATCAACATCTACAACAATGATCTCACCAGCTTTAAGTTCGCTAAAGAGAATGCGCTCTGAGAGAGAATCTTCGATCTCACGTTGAATAACACGACGCAATGGTCGTGCTCCAAGAAGTGGATCGTAACCGCGAGCGGCTAAGAGATCCTTGGCACCTTGTGTAAGTTCGATTCCCATATCTTTTGCCTTGAGGCGATCGTCTAGATTTGCAATCATGAGATCAACAATAGAGATGATCTGCTCTTTGGTGAGCTGGTGGAAGACGATGACATCATCGATACGGTTGAGGAATTCTGGACGGAAGTGTGACTTAAGTTCATCACTTACCTTTGCCTTCATACGCTCATAATTTGTGAGGTCATCATCAGAGTTTGCAAAGCCAAGACCTTGCCCCTTTGAGATGTCGCGGGTACCAAGGTTTGTTGTCATGATGATGACAGTGTTCTTGAAATCAACGGTGCGACCTTGTGAATCTGTCAGGCGACCATCTTCAAGTACTTGTAGAAGTGAGTTAAAGATATCTGGGTGTGCCTTTTCGATCTCATCAAAAAGAACCACTGAGAATGGACGACGACGTACCTTCTCTGTGAGCTGTCCGCCTTCGTCATAACCGACATACCCTGGAGGTGCACCGAAGAGACGTGAGGCTGTGTGGCGCTCTGAATATTCAGACATATCGAGTTGAATCAACGCGCTCTCATCTCCGAACAAGAATGAAGCGAGTGTGCGTGAAAGTTCTGTCTTTCCAACACCTGATGGGCCGGCAAAGATAAATGATCCACCAGGACGCTTTGGATCTTTAAGTCCAGCACGTGTACGACGAATTGCTTGTGAGAGCGCCTTGATTGCTTGATCTTGGCCAATCACGCGGCGGTGAAGTTCATCCTCCATACGAAGAAGTCGTGCAGTCTCTTCTTCAGTAAGTTTGAAGACAGGAATTCCCGTAGATGCTGAGAGAACCTGTGCAATTAACTCTTCATCTACTTCAGTGACCTTATCAAGATCGGTTGCCTTCCAATTCTTCTCGGCTGCATTGCGCTCTTCGATAAGACTCTTCTCTTTATCGCGTAGCGCAGCAGCACCTTCAAAATCCTGGCCATCAATTGCAGATTCTTTCGCCTTACGAGCTGCCGCGATCTTCTCATCGAATTCGCGCAGTTCGACAGGTGCTGTCATGCGCTTAATGCGAAGACGTGAGCCGGCCTCATCAATCAGGTCAATTGCTTTATCTGGCAAGAAGCGATCTGAAACATAACGATCTGCCATATTTGCAGCGGCAGCGAGAGCGCCATCTGTAATCGAAACACGGTGATGAGTCTCGTAGCGATCGCGAAGTCCCTTCAAAATTTCGATGGTGTGAGCAACTGATGGCTCTTTCACCTGGATTGGTTGGAAGCGACGCTCGAGAGCTGCATCCTTCTCAACATGCTTGCGATACTCATCAAGAGTTGTTGCGCCAATTGTCTGGAGTTCACCGCGAGCAAGCATTGGCTTCAAGATGCTGGCAGCATCAATCGCACCTTCTGCAGCGCCTGCGCCGACAAGTGTGTGAATTTCATCGATAAATAGAATGATGTCACCGCGAGTTTTGATTTCTTTGAGTACCTTCTTCAGGCGCTCTTCGAAATCTCCGCGGTAACGAGATCCGGCAACAAGTGCACCAAGATCTAATGAGTAGAGCTGCTTATCTTTAAGAGTTTCTGGAACATCGTTCTTGGCAATTGCTTGAGCTAGACCTTCAACGACTGCAGTCTTTCCAACGCCAGGCTCACCAATAAGTACTGGGTTGTTTTTTGTGCGACGTGAAAGAACTTGCATGACACGTTCGATTTCGCTGTCGCGACCGATTACAGGATCAAGTTTTCCTTCACGCGCTGCCGCTGTCAGGTTACGTCCGAATTGATCAAGCACCAATGATGTTGATGGAGTTCCTTCTGCAGGTCCACCTTGTGTGACCGCTTCTTTTCCTTGGTATCCGGAGAGAAGTTGAATCACTTGCTGGCGTACACGGTTGAGATCTGCGCCGAGCTTTACCAATACCTGTGCTGCAACGCCTTCACCCTCGCGAATAAGTCCAAGGAGAATGTGTTCTGTACCAATGTAATTATGTCCGAGTTGAAGTGCTTCACGGAGTGAGAGTTCGAGGACTTTCTTTGCACGTGGTGTAAATGGAATGTGGCCTGATGGTGCCTGCTGTCCTTGGCCGATGATCTCTTCTACTTGCGCGCGAACTGCTTCAAGTGAGATACCGAGTGATTCCAGACCCTTTGCAGCAACGCCTTCGCCTTCATGGATGAGTCCAAGGAGAATGTGCTCGGTTCCGATGTAATTGTGGTTGAGCATGCGTGCTTCTTCTTGAGCCAAGACAACTACACGTCGGGCTCGATCGGTAAAGCGCTCAAACATCGGTGGACCTCTTCTCTACGGTTCTTTACTGGGGTACCTACTGGCTAGCCTATAACTTCGCCCGCCCACGGCGCGAGGTGAAGATGGCTGCAGTACTAGAACCCCAGATCTGGGGGCGATATTCCCCGAAAGGGGCTCTATATGGGCCTAATGATGTGGGTCTAGAGAATCCTGAGCATGCGGGTATTGCCGAGGGTATTGGGCTTAACCGACTCGAGGTCGAGGAATTCGGCAACACCGGTGTCATAGGAACGCAATAGCTCCGAGTAGACGTCAGGGTCGACAGGTGTTCCATGAATTTCTTGAAAACCATGGCGGCCAAAAAATTGAGTTTCAAAGGTGAGACAGAAGATTCTCTCAACTCCGACTAACCGTGCACGTTCAATGATTGCTTCCAGAATTTTATGACCAACACCTTGACCTTTGAGTCGATCAAGGACAGCAACTGTGCGAACTTCTGCAAGATCTTCCCAAAGAACGTGCAGCGCACCGCAACCAACTACAACATCATCTTCGATAGCAACGGTAAATTCTTGAACATCTTCATAAAGCATGACAGTCTCTTTATTGAGAAGACGGCCGCCAAGTGTGTAAGTATCAATCAGTGCACGAATACCTGGAATGTCTTTTGTGCGAGCCGAA